>LDZT01004668.1_pt1 | contig 29962 bp, 29 predicted proteins | sample 615521 | NCBI WGS metagenome assembly LDZT01 (sample SAMN03408292, study PRJNA278302) | terrestrial metagenome | isolation source: oil reservoir sample SB1 | place: USA: Alaska, North Slope, Schrader Bluff formation | collected 2011-09 | reverse complement strand
GAGCACCACACCGGCGCACTCAACCCCGAGAAACTCCACCACTACATCCGGCGGCTTGCCGATGGCACCCTGACCACAGAGGAGGTCTTTGATGATGGCGGTCACGGGGCGGCGGTCAGGAAACCCCTTACAACCGATGCCGTTGTGGTCACCGGGCCGAACCGTCTCCGACTGCTGCCGAAGGCTTACCAGGCGGCGCCGTTCGGGGATATGATGCTATCTGGCTGCTTCGGGCTCGTCTATCTCTGGAAAGTGTTCCGGGAGAGAAGAGAGGGGTAACGCAGAAAAAGGGGTGTTCAGGCGGTCTCACTCTGCATCAGCACAACATCGTCGATGTCATGCTGGCGCTGCGCGAGTACCTTTGCCTTGAAGATGTTCTTCCCCGCCTTGCCGATGGCAAGCCCCCGGTCCTCGTCCCGGACCTCGATGCGGGCGATCCGCCGGCTCTCTTCGTCCGTATCGAACTCGATATCGGTGACCCTGGCAGGAAGGAAACAGTTCCGGATGAACTGTGCTGGGTCGGTGGAATACTCCACAACCTCGATGCGCTTCCCCATAACCTCGGAAGCCTTCTTGATGCTGGATCCACCCTTGCCGATGGCAAGTCCCATATCCCCTGGATTTATCACGAAGATGAGTCGCTCGTTGCGGTTATCAACCACGCAATCGCGGCTGCCTGCGCCGGTGAGGCTTTCGAACTGGGAGATCAGGCGCATACACTCCTCAGTCAGCGTGACCTGCGGCATCATCTACACTCTCACGGCGTTCAGGATATCGGACTCGCCCGGCTCGACCACGGCAAGGGCGCTGACGACATAGGGCCTGCCGCAGGCCTTTCCGAGCTGGACACTCGATCCTTCGTAGACGTAGACAGGGATATCGATCCCACTCACCATATTTTTGACGGATTCAGGGCTGTTCTCGGCCACAACAACCAGTCTGGCCTTGCCCTCTTCAATGCATTCCCGGGTCCTGTTCCGGCCCAGAAACACTGTACCAGTCTTCACGGCTTTACGGAGTGAAGCATTAAAGTCCATTACGATTTCTCCTAGTTTTTCAGGTTTAATGGTTTTGCGATGAGTTTCACATCACCGGTGCCAAGCTGAATGGGCTGGCCCACGATAACGTTCTCGGTAACGCCGTTCAGTTCGTCCACCTCGTTCGTGATTGCCGCATCCAGCAGATGGTTGACCGTCACTTCGAATGCAGCCCGGGAAAGGACACTCTCCTTCTCCCCGGCGATACCATGGCGGCCGATCTGCTTGACCTCGCCGTCCATGCACATCATATCCGCAACGAGCATGATATGACGGACATCGACGCCGATACCCTGCTCGTTCAGGGTGTTCAGGGCCTCCTGGATGATTGCATTCCGGCCGGCCTCGATGCCGAGCACATCGGCGATCTCGCTGATGTTGTTGCTCCGGGTGCGGGAAGTGTCGACTCCTTCGACTTCGAAGACATCCTTTAGGTTGGAGCCCTCAGTATAAAGGATATACTCTCCCCCCTCTTTTCTGACAACGACCCGCTCGATATCATCGATGCCCTGAACGATGACGTTCCTGACGTGTTCCGCAAGTTGAAAGAGGTTCTGGTAACTCTCCTGATTTTTCGGGGTGAATGTTATCGAAGGCTTTTTCGGGTCGGCCTCAACCTCAAAATCACGGTAATGCCGCCGTTCCCGGATCTTTCTCGGCGCCGCTTCGATGATCTCCTCCACTGCGATCTTTCGCCGGTCACAGACCGCCCTGTTCAACAGAACAAGAACCTGCATATTCTCCATATCGATGGTGATGTCCCCGAACTCATGGAGCGGCGCGGCCTCAATCTGCCAGCTCACCTCGCGGGCGCGGTCGCGATCGAACGCCCAGTCATCCAGCAGGTAGACAGCCATCGTCGGGGTGCTCGGTTCGCGCCTGGCGTCCATGATCTCGATCAGGCGGGGGAGACCCAGCGTGACGTTGATCTCGGCCACACCCGCGTAGTGGAATGTACGCATCGTCATCTGGGTGCCAGGCTCACCTATCGACTGCGCTGCCACAACACCTACCGCCTCGCAGGGCTCGATCCGGCTCTTCTGGTACTCGTTGGAGACCATCTCCACAATCCGCTCGAACTGCTCCGCTGTGATCTCCTTCCCCGCGAGACTTGCCTTCAGGTCCTCCCGTGTCCGGTAAGGCAGATCGAGGGCGTCGATATCCCGTTCCATCTCGCTGTTCATTTGACCTCCTCCCTCAACACGCTCTCCACGATACCCTTAACGTCCACCGGGGCGCCGTAACTGCTCTTTGCAGGGTCGGTACCGTCCTCGCCGTAACGGAACTGGATGATCCGGCCGCCGGTAGTCCGGACAGTGCCGTCGTAGGCGACCTTGAGGTCCTGCAGGGCGTTGATCATCCTCCGCTGGAGATAACCGCTCTGAGACGTCCGGACGGCTGTGTCCACAAGACCCTCACGTCCGCCGATGGCGTGGAAGAAGAACTCCGTTGGGGAGAGACCGCTTTTGTAGCTGTTAATGATGAACCCATGCGCCTCAGCACCGCGATCGCCGCGCCGGAAGTGGGGCAGCGTCCGGTCATCGTAACCACGCATGATCCGCTCGCCGCGAACCGACTGCTGGCCGAGACATCCGGCCATCTGGGTCAGGTTCAGCATCGATCCGCGTGCTCCCGAGACCGCCATCACGACAGCGCTGTTATCCGTCCCCAGGTGCTGGCCGGCGATCTCACCGGTGCGGTCACGGGCCTTGCCAAGCACCTGCATGATCTGCATCTCAAGCGTCTCCTCAAGCGTCCGGCCCGGCATGGGCTCAAGCTGCCCCTCGTTGTAGATCCTTATCCGGCGCTCGACATCGGTGATGGCGTTGTTGAGCACCTCCTCGATCTGCCCGTACTCCGTCCTGGAGAGGTCTTCATCATCGATGCCGAACGAGAACCCTTCCAGCATGATCGCCTGGATCGAGAGTTTGGTCACGTCGTCGATGAACCTGGCCGCTCTCTTCATTCCGTGCTGCCTTATGATCCGGTGCAGGATCTGGCCGTCAAACGCACCGATTGCCTTCTTGTCGATGGTTCCTGAGAGCAGGTTGCCATCGGCGATCCGGACGTATGCGTCGTTCTCACAGAGTTCCCGCCGGCACGTCTCGCAGTTCTGGCATGACGAAGCTCGAAAGATCATGTTCAGATCGTCGGGGAGGATGAGCGAGAAGACCTGTTTGTTTGTCCAGAGTGGGTTCCCGTCCCCGTCCTTTGCTGCGGGTTCGGGCAGGTGGTCGAGGGGCAGGTTTCGGGTGAGGTAGAGTGCCGTTGCCCTGTCGAAGTGGCGGGTTTTGTGAGTCAGGAGGAAGATTCCCGATACGTGGTCATGTATCCCGCCGATGATCGGGCCGCCGGTTCGCGGTGAGAGAATGTTTGCCTGCACCGCGATCAGGATCTCGGCCTCGGCCCGCGCCTCTTCAGTCTGCGGGATGTGCAGGTTCATCTCGTCACCGTCGAAATCGGCGTTGTAGGGTGGGCAGACGGCTGGGTTCAGCCGGAACGTCTTCCCATCCATCACGACAACCCGGTGCGCCATGATGCTCATCCGGTGCAGCGAGGGCTGTCTGTTGAAGAGGACTATATCTCCGTCTTTGATCTGCCTCTCCACCGTCCAGCCAGGCTCGAGCATCTCTGTGACTGTCTCCAGGTTCACCTCCGAGAGCCGTATCCGCCGGTTGTCCGGCCGGATGACGTAGTTTGCGCCGCATGGCGACCGGATTGTGTGGCGTTCGGGGCCGTTCAAGACGTACTGCCGCATCTCCTCGATGTTGGACGGCGTCACCCTGACGGGGATGGTCATCTCGTTTGCGATGGCGAGCGGGATTCCAACCTCGGTGATCGAGAGGTTAGGGTCAGGTGCGATCACGGTACGGGCCGAGAAGTTGACACGTTTGCCCGAGAGAGAACCGCGGAACCGCCCTTCCTTCCCCTTGAGCCTCTGTGAGAGGGTCTTTAAGGGTCGGCCGCTCCGGTGCCGGGCGGGCGGGCAACCTGCCACCTCGTTGTCGAGGTAGGTTGTGACATGGTACTGCAGGAGTTCCCAGAGGTCTTCGATGATGAGCTGGGGTGCGCCGGCATCCTGGTTCTCTTTGAACCGCTGGTTGATCCTTATGATATCCACGAGTTTGTGGGTCAGGTCATCCTCGGACCGCTGCCCGTTCTCAAGGATGATCGAGGGGCGCATCGTGACCGGTGGAACGGGGAGAACGGTAAGGATAGTCCACTCCGGTCTCGCGACGTCCGGGTTGATACCGAGAGCACGCAGGTCTTCGTCCGGGATCTTCTCCAGGCGTGCGCGTATGTCGGCGGGGGTCAGTTTGTGCTCGATCTTTCTGCCGTCTTCCAGAAAGACCTCGGAGAAGGTGGTGGGTTTCTCAAAGTTGATCTTGAGCTGCTGTTCGCCGCAGTGGGGGCAGACCCGCTCTTTCTTGATATCCTTCTCAGAGACAACCTCTGCCGTGAGGTCGCTCTCTTCGGTGCCGACGATCTTCTCGACCTCTTCAGCGGTCATCAGCAGCCTTGAACACGACCTGCAGGTTACACGCAGGAGTTTACGGATCAACCGGGTGTAGCCTACATGGATGACTGGTTTTGCAAGTTCGATGTGACCGAAATGGCCCGGACAGTCGGCCGCCTTCTGGTCGCAGGTCTTGCAGCGGAGACCCGGGTCGATGACACCAAGGCTGAGGTCCATCAGCCCCTGCGGGTAGGGAAACCCATCATCGTCATAGGTGTCCGCCCAGATGATCTTTCGAACGCTCATCTTGCGGATCTCCTTCGGTGAGAGGAGTCCGAACTCGATCTTTCCAACACGTTTAGGACTGGTCATGGTTTGAAACTGCCCCCCATATTATACCATATCTTCGAGCCTCAGGCGGGGAGCGATGCCCATGCTCTTCATCTCGTCGAGGAGAAGCTTGAACGCGTAGCTCATCTCAACGGGGTATATATCGGTTTCGCTGCCGCAGGTAAGACAGCGGGTAACCTTCCTCTTCCGGTCGAACATCGCCACCATACCGCATTTCGCACAGACCCACTGGGTCACCTTATCCGACTCATCGAGGAGTCGTTCTTTGAGCGCCATGGCCGCGCCGTGGCCAATCATCACATCACGCTCCATCTCACCGAACCGGAGCCCTCCCTCACGGGCACGGCCTTCGGTAGGCTGGCGGGTGAGAACCTGCACCGGACCGCGCGAGCGTGCATGCATCTTGCTTGAGACCATGTGGTAGAGTTTCTGGTAGTAGATGACGCCGATGTAGATATCTGCCGCAAACTGCCGCCCGGTGACACCGTCGTACATGACTTCACGGCCGTTGTGCGCAAACCCGAGTTCTTTGAGCGATTTTCGTAGATCTGCCTCACGTTCACCCCGGAACGCCGTTGCGTCGATCCTGCGCCCCTCGAGCGAACCCACCTTACCGCTCAGCATCTCGAGCATGTGCCCGATGGTCATACGGCTCGGGACGGCGTGGGGGTTGATGATAAGGTCAGGTGTCATGCCAGACTCGGTGAAGGGCATATCTGCTGCGGGCTGGATGAGTCCGATGACGCCCTTCTGGCCGTGCCGGGACGCAAACTTGTCGCCGACCTCCGGTATCCTGAGGTCGCGAGTCCTGACCTTTACCAGCCTGGAGGAGTTCTCCCCCTCCGTGATGATGACCGTATCCACGATCCCGTGCTCGTTGCTCCGCATCGTGACCGATGTATCGCGCCGTTTTTCGACGGCGATCAGCTCGCTTGTGGGCTCCTCCAGGAACCTCGGTGGGGATGTCTTGCCGATCAGGACATCCTTCTCACGGACAACCGTCTCGGGGTTGATGATACCGTCGATGTCCAGGTTCGCGTAGTATTCGGAACCGTGTGCTCCAGAGACCTCTTCGTCCGGGATCTCGATCCGGTCCACCTGACCCCCGGGGTAACGCCGTTCTTCGCCCTCGTAGGTGCGGAAGAAGTGCGATCGCCCCAGACCACGGTCGATGGAAGCCTGGTTGATGATCAGTGCGTCCTCAATGTTGAACCCTTCATAGGAGAGGATGGCGACAACGAAGTTCTGGCCCGCCGGCCGATCGTCTGATCCGATGACATCGGAGGTCTGGGTGTAGATGAGCGGTTTTTGGGCGTAGTGGAGCATGTGCCCCCTGGTATCGGGGCGGAGTTTCATGTTTGCTGCGCCGAACCCGAGCGCCTGTTTGACCATCCCGGCTCCCATTGTGACACGGGGGCTGGCATTGTGCTCCGGGAACGGAACGTGAGCTGCACCTATACCCAGGATGAGAGAGGGGTCGATCTCCAGATGCGTGTGCTCGGGGGTGAGATCCTTTTCGTTTATGGCAATGAGGAGATCCTCCTCCTCTTCGGCATCGACAAACTCGATCGCACCCTTCTGCACAAGGTCGTCAAAGGTGATCTCACCGTTCCGAAGGCGTTCGATATCCTCTTCGGTTACCCCGGGTAAACCCTTTCGAACCACGATCAGCGGCCGGCGTGCCCTGCCCCGGTCGGTGTGGACTATGACGTCGTTGTTGAATTCCTTGTAGGAGATGTTTATTTCAGAAGAGATCCTGCCGCACCGGCGCATCTCGCGCAACCGGCTGACAAGGTCCCGGGGGTTGTCTACAAGTCCAATCAGGGCTCCGTCAACAAAGACACGTGACTGTCTCATGCCGTCTCTCTCCGCAGGGCGATAACGCCCATCTCATACAGAGTGTTCTTCACTTCCTCTTCGTTGCTGACACCATTGCTGATCTCGACCATCTGGGCGAAGTTCTTAACCAGCCCACAGTTTGGCCCTTCTGGCGTCTCGCTTGGACAGATCCGTCCCCACTGGGTTGGATGCAGGTCACGGGCCTCGAAATGGGGTTGAGATCGTGAGAGCGGGGAGATCACACGGCGGAGGTGCGATAGGACAGCCATGTGGTCGACCCGGTCCAGGAGCTGCGATACGCCCGTGCGCCCTCCCACCCAGTTGCCGGTGGCAAGCGGGTGAAGCAGCCTCTCTGTCAGGACGTCCGCGCGCACCGCGGTGCCGATCGAGAGGTCGCGATGGCGCATGCTGGCCCGTTCGAGCTGGTACTTAACGTCCCGCGTCAGGCGGTTGAGCGAGATCCGGAATAGGTCTTCCATAAGATCTCCTGCAAGTTTCAGCCGTTTGTTGGCGTAGTGGTCCTTATCGTCTATTCTGCGCCGCTCAAGGACCAGGTCGAAACAGGCCTCGGCCATCCGCCCCAGGAAGTGCGCTTTTGCCAGACGGACACTCTCAACCGCCGCTCTGTAACCGGGGTCGTCCTCTTTCAAGCCCGCCGGCATCAGGTGGTTTAAGTGGGGGAGCAGGTAGTTGTCAAGAACAAACTCGGCCCGTTTGCGCTGGTAGTCACGGGTCTGGTTGGGCGCGAGCTTCTTGCCAACGTACATGACCCCTTCGTCGACAGTGTCACACTCGCTCTCCTCCAGGTTCTGCATCATAAAGGTCAGGATATCCTCATCGGTTGAGACCGCCTCGACGATGTCATGGTCACCCTGGAGCCCCAGCGCTCGCATCAGGTCAACGAAACGGAGGTGCCCGGCGACCGAGGGAAACGAGACCTCTAGCAGGTTCTTGCGGTTCCGCTCCACGATCACGAGCGCGCGGTAGCCACGGTACTGTGAGAAGACCTTCGCAACGTATATCCGTTCGTTGTAGCGTTCGGTGAACTCGGTCATGATCTTGTTTGAGGCAAGATCCTCAAGCGTCATCAGCACCCGCTCTGTGCCGTTGACGATAAAGTAGCCGCCAGGATCGAGGGGGTCTTCACCATGCTCGATCCTATCTCTATCGCTCAGGTTGTAGAGGTTGCAGGCCGCCGAACCCACCATCACCGGCAGCTGCCCGATGGTGGTGACGATCGGGTCCTGCGGTTCTCCGCCCTGGACGAGCGTCATCTCAAGTTGTATGGGCGCGGCGTAGGTGAGGTTCCGCAGGCGTGCCTCACTCGGGAAGAGCTCGGACTGCGATCCGTCCGCTTCACGGACGACGGGTTTCTTCACCTCTATCCTTCCCAGTTCAACCCATACAGCCTCTTTTCCCTTGCCACGGGACTCGATATCGGTCTCGATGACTCTCTGTTCATCGACGACTTCCTGAAGGTTGTGCAGGAGGAAATTGTTATAAGAGTCTAACTGGTGGCGCGCAACATGTTCCCGCGCAAAATATGCCCTGGACAAAACACTTCTGTCTAACAGATGGATCAGCTCCCGGCCTCAGAATTTATTTCTTGGGTCTCTTCACGACTATTCGGTAGGCTTCGGCCCTACCAGCGGTTCGACTGTCACGAATGATGCGGATGACGTTTCCTACTTCGCCCCGGATGGCCTTCACAGCGGGGTCGTCGTGGTAGATCTTCGGTAATTGCTCTAAAGATATACGGTAGGTCGCAAGAAGTTCCGCAACCTCATCCTCGCTCATGATCTGATGGTCAGGTACCATCTCGTGTTTGAGTACGTCCAATGAAGTGCCCATCACATTACACCTCATCAACGAAAAAGTTGCATATCAGATGCATCACCTTGCTAAAACCCATAGACATCGCCCATGGCAACGGGCCCAAGGGGATTTGAACCCCCGACCACCTGGTTAAAAGCCAGGCGCTCTACCTAACTGAGCTATAGGCCCCGCGAGTACTGCCATCCAGCATTATTACAATGCGAGAAGAGTATAAATAACTTACCTGAAGACGTGGAATAGCGTTTGCAGTCTGATGGTATAAACCTTTCAATTACCCTTCAATTTTACGAGTCATACCGGAATATTTTAATGCTTCCGGGCATTCCTGTTTTGTACATACTTTGCCGATCCGGGTGCATCCATGATTCCCTCACGATACTATGCCGAAAATGCCGTACCCGTTATATCGTGGGTTACGCAGTGCATCTACCTCCTCATCGCCGTCGCGCTATCCGTGCTTGCGCTCGTATCGTTATATGACGTTCTTCTCCAGATGGTGGCTCTCATTCACGCCGAAGACACGATGCAGGGTGCCCTCGAGGTGCTTCATGCGCTACTTTTGACCCTTATCCTGGTGGAGATCCTGGAGACGGTGACAGCATATTTCAGGACAAAAAAAGTGCTGGTAACGCCGATCCTGATTGCGGGGGTCACTGCGATGGTGCGGCGGGTGTTGATCTTCGGGGTAGAAGTCCACGAACCTGCCGAGATTGGCATGACTCTCGCGGCGATTTTGGTGCTGACGATCGCAATCGTCTATATCGGGAAGCAGGAACGCCAGGAAACCGACCTGGATGTAGGTTAATTCTGGGCTCGGGGAGATGAGGGCTCTATAAGGCGTACCCCTGGTTCAGGTTTCCTGTTCCCCCGATAGTGACTTGATCTGGGCGCGTATCTGATTCAGTCGCTCTTCCTGGATCTTGATGCTTGTAGCCATACTCTTTATGGCTCTTGCTATCTCCTCACCCACGCCGGCGCGGGCATCCCTGATGTTGTAGGTTGTCTCAAGGATCTTTAAGAGGCGGCGGTTGATATCGACGCTCTTTGAGAGGCGTTCGTACTCATCAATAAGCCTGGAATCAACACCGTCTTCGCGTGCTCGTTCGATATCGGCGGCGATGGAGTGCCGGCGTGTCAGCACGCGCCCGATGGCCTCGTAGAGCTGATGGTGGGTGGTTGGCTTGAGTATGTAGTCCTCGATGTATGGACCGTATTCGTTTGCCTCCTCTGGGGTGAGAGGTTTTGCGGTCAGCATGAGAACCGGGATGTTACGCGTTGCGGGGTTGGCTTTGATCTTCTCGAGCGTCTCCCATCCGTCCATAGGTTCCATCATGATATCCAGAAGGATCAGATCCGGAGGTGTCGTCTTAAGAACTTCAAGACACTCTTCTCCGCTTAAGGAGGTTATTGGCTTATAACCCCCACGTTCCAGCATGGTCGCGAAAACATCGACGATCATTGGACTGTCGTCGACTATCAGTATTGTATACATCATGCCGCCTCCTCTCTGATCCTGGCTGCTATATCAAGCAGTTCTCTCTCTAATCCGGGAAGATCTGCAGGCTTATCGATCACCGCTGTTATCAGAGTGACCTCGTCGATACCCACGATAAGGATTGCAGCGCCGTTTGAGGAGATGGTAACCAGCGATGGTCGATCTATACCTACAGTCGCGCAGACCGCTTCGGCCGATGCAAGGACAGTTGCACTCATTGCTGCAAAAATGGATGACGTAATGCTCCCATCGGGGAAGTGCTTGCCGATAATAGTTCCCTCGCAGGATACAAGAGCGACCGCGGCAACGCCGGTGACGGACCGGATCTCATCAATATACCTCCGAATGTTCTCTTCTGCGAAGGGATGACTGCTCATCTGATTTTACCCCTGCTCTTAACGCATTTAAATATCTGCGTTGCACCATATATGAATATCGAATTACCACACCACCAGGTTAGAGGTCCTCAAACCAATATCCGCAGGCTGTGATGGGTTTGTATGAGGATGCTCCAGTCATTTACATAAAAATGCGAGAGTTGTGTTGCCCACCGCCGTGCGGTTCTGTGTCCTGAAGGATAATACGCCGTTCCAGGGCAGGCAGGTGGTCTGCGGCGATGCGGATCCCGTGGGAGATCTGTTCTTGTAGGGTTTCACCAAATCCGGGCACAGTCTGAGGGAACTTGAAGAAAACTGCTATATGCTGGCGTGCAATTTAGATTTAAGTCCTTCAGCGAGAAGACTCAAACAAATAAGTTTAAGTCTACCAATTACTACTTTATCCCTGAGACGGTTTTGGATGATCAGGGCCTATACAATCACCTCTGGAAAAGGTGGGACTGGAAAGACGACCGTCACCGCAAACCTGGGCGTGGCGCTGGCCCAGTATGGGAGGGAGACCTGTGTAGTCGATACAGACATAGGCCTAGCAAACCTCGGGCTGGTGCTGGGTCTCTCCGAGACCCCGGTCACGCTGAATGATGTCCTGACAGGTGAGGCACCGATCCAGGATGCGATCTACGAGGGGCCCTACGGTCTCATGGTCGTGCCAGGTGGGCTCTCACTCCAGCGCTTCCAGGACGTAGATCCAGAACGTCTCAAAGACGTGGTCTGTGATCTCACCGACATCTGTGATTTCCTGCTACTTGATGCTCCAGCCGGAATCGGCCCTGATGCGGTTTTAGCGCTCAGCGCGGCGGACGAGGTCATCCTGGTCGTGAATCCCGAGATTGCCTCGATCGTGGATGCCGTTAAGGTCAGGGTTCTGACAGAGACCGTTGGAGGCACGCCCGGTGGGGCCATCCTCAACCGGGCGGCACTGGAGAAGAGCAACACGAACCAGCGAAGGATCGAGAGAGCGCTCGGCGTCTCGATCATAGGCAGCATCCCTGAAGATCCCTCTGTGCGAGAGGCCTCGGCGGCCAGGATGCCGGTCGTTGTCAGATCACCAGCGTCAAAATCATCAAAAGCGTTCAGAAGGGTTGCGGCATCGCTGGCGGCTATCCCTATTGAGGAGAGCCCCCGGAAGGTGCAGGAAAGATTCGTTGAGCGGCTTGCCCGCGCATTATTCAGGAGAGAACCTTGAATGACTGTAGATATTAATGCGTTCATGATAGTCTTGCTCTCGGCGATCATAGTATGCCTGTTGTTTATCATGTACGTGATGTACGTGCGTATCCAGCAGCTCCTCAAAGAGGTGGAGGAACTGGCCGGCAGGATGGAGATAACCGGGAGCGAACTGGAGCAACTGACACGAAGCGTGGAGGAGTACACGAAAACCCAGAGGTAGGGATCTCCCCTTTATTTAGGAAGTATGAGACTGAAGTCTCGAGGGTGGAGGAGTGGTCTGAAAGCGAAAATATATCTGTAATTCAACCCTATATTCTTGAGACGGGGCCATAGGGTAGCCTGGCCATCCTAGGAGACTGGGGGTCTTCTGACCTGCGTTCAAATCGCAGTGGCCCCATTCCACTACTATTTTCAGTCTGTACAACCAGATAGTCTTCAGCATGAGGTTCTATCCGGGCTGCACGGAGTGTCTGATCAGTCGGGTCGAGTATGAGAGCCGGCTCTGCATCGACGATCCGGCGCGTGTCGCTGAGATTGTCGGTGCCTGCCGTGATCTCCTTCAGCGCATAGCCGCGGAGCCGCTACCCGCCCCTATCATCGCGAGCCGGGTGCACAGGCTCGCATACCGTTTGATCGGCAACGATGACCCATATCGGTTGCTGAAGAGGGAGAACAATATGGAGGCGATGGCGGTCTGCAGAGGGGTGCGCGACGACCTTGTGACTTTCCGCGATCTGGCGCTTGCGTCGGTCATCGCCAACACCCTGGACTACGGCTCGGTGGAGCACACCGTCACCGAGAACTTTGTCAAGTTCTTTTGTGATGAGTTTGCAGCCGGCTTGACCGTCGATAATACCGAGGCGATGGAGGCGCTCAGATCTCGTGTGGTTTACCTTGCCGACAACTGCGGCGAGATCGTCTTCGATGCGCTCTTTGCCGATCGCCTCAAGAAGACGGGGTCGCATGTCACATTTGCCGTCCGCGGTGCACCGATCTTAAACGACGCGACCCTTGAGGATGCCCTTGCCCTCGGGCTCGATCGCCGGGTCGACCTGCTCACCCCGACAACAGACGGGATCGCCGAACTCGGTCTCAATCGCGATCTTGTCCCGCCGGCGCTTGCCGATGCTCTCGATCGCGCAACGCTCGTTATCGCCAAGGGCATGGCCAACTACGAGTCTCTCTCCGACGATCGCGACCTCCCTCCCGTGGCTTACCTGATGTCGGTCAAGTGCGGTCCAATCGGGGCTGATATAGGCATTCCGGTCGGTTCCCGGGTTGCTCTCCTCCGTGATTGAACCAAACTGACTGGCCGATGGAACGGTGGGGACTGCAACCACGAATGAGGAGGGATGAGTCCCCCTGCCAGGGCGGCTGGCATATTACCTGTGAGCCATACATCCAACGTGCCCTGGAAAATAGATCCGGGACGGCGGACCGATCTGCTCCATCACCAGAAGAGGTTCCGGGACATCTCCAACGCCTCAATGGCGGGCAGTTTCTTCCCTGTCAGGAACTCGATCGCCGCCCCGCCACCGGTGGAGATATGCGTGAACCGGTCCTCGATCCCGAGTCGCTCGACGGCCGCGCCGGAGTGCCCGCCACCAACAACCGAGAACTCCACGCTGGATGCAGCCCTCAGGATCTCGTAAGTGCCGAGGGCGAACGGCTCCTCCTCAAACAACCCGGCCGGGCCGTTCACAACAACCGTCCCTGACGTCGCTATCACCTCAGCAAGTCTCCGGATCGCCTCTGTTCCGATATCGAGGACCTGGGCGTCTTCGGGGACGGCGTTCACCGGGTAGTCGACCCGCTCCCCTTCTTCGCGCACGGCGATTGAATCGGGCAGAACGATCCGGTCTCCGTGGACCTCAAGGAGTTTTTTAGCCCTCTCGATCTCGGCCCGGTAGCCCAGGTCTTCGATCAGCCGCTCGGAGGATCGCCCGATATGGTGACCTGCCGCAAGCAGGAAGACGTTTCCGACCACCCCGACCACGATCACCCTGTCGGCCGTCCCGTGTGCAAGGACGTTCTGTGCGACCGCGATTGAGTCATCCACCTTCGTCCCGCCGAGCACAAACGTCACCGGCCTTGGAGCGTCTGAAAAGACACGTGAGAGGTTTGTGATCTCTTTCTCCATCAGGAGCCCGGCCACCGATGGGAGCGCAAGCGGCAGCCCCACGATCGACGGCTGTGAGCGGTGAGCCGTCCCGAAAGCGTCGTTGACGTAGAACTCGGCCATAGACGCCAGTCTCCTTACAAGGAGTGTCTTCTTTGCCTCCTCCGGCTTCAGGGTCAGGTTCTCCTCGGCGGCGAACCGCAGGTTCTCAAGCATCAGGACATCCCCACGTTTCGCACCCCTGATGGTTTCACGTGCGCATCGCCCAAAGATGTCATCGACATAGGTCACGGGGCGGCCGAGCAATCGCTCCAGTTTTGCCGCGTGTGCCTCAAGTGTCGTGAAATCCTTTTTACCAGGTCTGCTCTGATGCGTCAGGACAACCAGTCTTGTATCCTCGAGAGCCTGCACCGTTGGCAGGTGTTCCCGAAACCGTTTATCGTCCAGGATCTGGTTTGTAGAGGGATCGATGGGTGAGTTGAAGTCAACCCTCAGCATCACCGTTCCCGTCAGATTTCCAGCATCTGCAAGGGTAGCGATCTCCACCTGGTATCACCGGTCTCCCAGATCAGGCGCTCCGTGCCTTAATCTTTTTCAGGCGGAAGAGCTCCTCGCGCTCCATCTCGTCGAGCCGCATCTTGATGAAATCTCTGGCTTCTGAAAGTTCCGGGATCACCTTGAACTCGAGCGCGTTCACCCGACGTTTGGTGCTCTCGATTTCGTCGAGCAGTCGTTTCATCGTCGTCTCGATCTCCGCTGCCTCGATGATCGCTTCGAGAAGATCCTCAAACGCCTCTGCCGTCTCGTCGATGGCGGCGGAAGTCCCGAGAACCCCGTAGCCGCGGTCAAGCACGCTCCTCCGAACGGATGACGCCTCGATCTCGGGGACAACCACGCCCATGATGTTCTTGCTCTTGAGCGAGATCTGCGGAACGTCCGCCACCGAGAAGGCAGCGGCCTTCACCCCGATTGCACCCTCGACGGTCTCTGCGAGGGCGATCATCTCCATAGCACGTGTATACCTCTCGGCCACGACCCCTCGGCTGTCTTTTGCCTGCTGCAGCACCTTGAAGAACTCCAGGATCAGCCCATCGCGCTTCATCTTGAGGATGTTATAGCCGCGCTCCGAGAGTGTGATCCGCCGCTTGATGCTGATCAGTTCAGAACGGGTCGGCTTGATGTCTCGCAGCGCCATGGATGCTTACCCCTCTGCCTTCTTCCGGTATTTCGGGTGGTACTTCTGGATCATTGTGCGGTCGATACGCACGAGATGCTCTTCGGGCAATGTCGCAAGCAGTTCCCAGCCGAGATCGAGAGTCTCCTCGATCGAGCGGTCCTCGTAGAGATCCTGTCTGACAAACCGGTCCTCAAAGAGATCTGCGAACTCAAGGAACATCCGGTCGCGCTCCGAGAGCGCGTCTTTTCCGACGATGGCAACAAGCCCGCGCAGGTCGTTACCTTCAGCATACGCGGCATACAGTTGGTCAGAGACCTTCTTGTGGTCCTCGCGTGTGTGTCCCTCGCCGATACCCAGGTTCATCAGACGGGATAGCGAAGGCAGGACGTTGATCGGAGGGTAGATACCCTTCCGGTGCAGGTCACGGCTGACCACGATCTGTCCTTCGGTGATGTAGCCGGTCAGATCCGGGATCGGGTGGGTGATATCGTCGCCGGGCATCGTCAGGATCGGGATCTGGGTCACCGAGCCCTTGACACCCTTGATGATACCGGCACGCTCGTAGATGCTCGCAAGGTCGGTGTACATGTAGCCGGGGTAACCGCGACGGCCGGGGACCTCCTCACGGGCTGCGCCTATCTGGCGGAGCGCCTCGCAGTAGTTGGTCATATCCGTCAGGATGACAAGCACGTGGTAACCGAGATCGAACGCGAGGTATTCGGCGGTTGTGAGTGCAAGACGCGGCGTGATCGTTCGCTCTACAGCCGGGTCGTCGGCGAGGTTCAGGAAGACAACCGAACGCTCGAGAGCGCCGGTCTTCTCGAAATCGGCCATGAAGTAGTTGGCCTCTTCACGGGTTATGCCCATGGCCGCAAAGACCACGGCAAACTCTTCCTTCGATCCAGGCACCTTCGCCTGCCGGGCGATCTGGAGCGCCACATCGTTGTGGGGCAGACCGGATGCAGAGAAGATCGGGAGTTTCTGGCCACGGACCAGTGTGTTCATACCGTCGATGGTCGAGATACCCGTCTGGATGAAATCCTCGGGCGACGAACGGGCGTAGGGATTGATGGCCGCGCCGGTGATATCAAGCCTATTTTCGGGCACGATCTCGGGGCCGCCGTCGATGGGTTTGCCCCCGCCCGAGAGGATACGCCCGAGCATATCCCTGCCGACCGGCATCTTGATTGTCTCGCCCGTGAAGCGGATGCCTGAATCCCTGCCAATCCCGGCCGTAGCCTCGAAGACCTGCACAACAACGATCTCGTCGCTTGTATCCAGCACCTGGCCGCGCTTGACCGTGCCATCAGCGGTGATGATGTTGACGAGTTCGCCGTAGCCCACAGGTTCTGTCTTTTCGACAAAGACCAGCGGCCCTGCAATCTGCGTAATTGTTCTGTACTCCTTCATTCTCACACCGCCCTCAAGCCTTCGAATTCAGCATCCATATCCTTCAAGATCTTCTCAAGTTCAGGCTTGTAGTCCTTGATGAACTTGATCTGGGGCAGTTCGTTCTTGCTCTTTATGCTGATGATCTGCTGGGGGGTCGCGCCAGCTGCCTGTGCGCTGCGAGCAAGGTCGGCGTAGCGCTTGATCGCCTTCATCATGTCGTACTGCTTGACCATCGGGCAGAACGTATCCACAGGGTCGTAGGCGTTCTGTTGCAGGAAGACCTCGCGGATCATCCTGGCCACCTCGATCGTGACCTGTTCCTCGTCCGGCAGCGCATCCGAACCAACCAGCTGTACAATCTCCTGGAGTTCGGCCTCTTTCTGGAGGATACCCATAGCCCATGTTCTGAGTGGATTCCATTCAGGTGAGACCTCCCGGTCATACCACTCATTGAGCCTGTCCAGGTAGAGCGAGTAGGAGTTCAGCCAGTTGATCGCCGGGAAGTGCCGGCGCTGGGAGAGCTTCGCATCCAGCGCCCAGAACACCTTGACTATACGCAGGGTGTTCTGGGTGACCGGTTCGGAGAAATCCCCACCCGGCGGCGAGACCGCACCGATGACAGAGACCGAACCGTCCGTCCCGTTCAAGTTGATGACGCGTCCTGCACGCTCGTAGAACTCAGAGAGGCGTGCTGCAAGGTAGGCAGGATACCCCTCTTCGCCTGGCATCTCCTCCAGACGGCTTGAGATCTCACGCATGGCTTCTGCCCACCGCGAGGTGGAGTCGGCCATCAGCGAGACATCGTAGCCCATGTCACGGAAGTACTCGGCGATCGTGACACCTGTATACACGGACGCTTCGCGAGCAGCAACCGGCATGTTCGAGGTGTTCGCGATGAGCACCGTCCGCTCCATCAGGGGTTTACCGGTCTTTGGGTCCTCAAGTTCCGGGAACTCGGTCAGAACCTCGGTCATCTCGTTGCCGCGTTCGCCGCAACCGATGTAGACGACGATCTCGGCATCCGACCACTTCGCCAGCTGCTGCTGCGTGACCGTCTTGCCGCTCCCGAATGGACCCGGGATGGCCGCGGTTCCGCCCTTCGCGATCGGGAAGAGACCATCCAGGATCCGCTGACCGGTGATCAGCGGGACGTCAGGGTTCAGTTTCTCTTTCACCGGACGGGGCACGCGAACCGGCCACCGCTGGAGCATCCTGATCTCGCTACCGTCCTCCAGGATACAGACCGTCTCATCGACCGTGAATTTTCCGGCCCTGATCTCCCTGATCCTGCCGCCTTTCATGGTGGGCGGGACCATGACCTTGTGGACGATGTTCGTCTCCTGAACGGTGCCAATGATGTCACCGCCTCTGACCTCATCGCCTTTCTTCACCGTGGGCACGAACTCCCATCTCTTCTCGTGGGAGAGGCCCGGGGCCGAGACACCGCGCTCGATAAAGTTGCCCATCGTGTTCACGAGCACCTCAAGCGGCCGCTGGATCCCGTCGTAGATACTGGTCAGCAGCCCCGGTCCGAGTTCAACCGAGAGTGAGAGACCCGTATTCTCTACCGGCTCACCGGGCCTGATGCCGGCGGTATCCTCGTAGACCTGGATGATGACGTTCTCACCCTGGATCTTGATGACCTCCCCCATCAGTTCCTCTTTGCCAACCTTAACCACGTCGTACATGTGCGCATCGAGACCGACAGCGGTTACAACCGGCCCGGAAATCCGCTTCAGGACTCCACGAGTCCTGTTCTCTTTTCTTTTCTCCATTACTTCCACAGATCAACACCCACCGATCTCTTGATTCTCTCTCTCATCGAAAGGCCGCCCTCTTCCTCTCCGATCGCGATCACCGTCGGCCAGACGGAGTTCTCGAGGGTGGTTCGAAGCCGCAGGGGAATTCGCTCCATGTCGCTGCCTTTCAGCACGAGGATGCCGACGCCCCTGTCATCCAGCACCTGGTTGATCTGTTCGACCAGCCGCGCGTCGGTCTCGGCCACATAGGTCTTCCTGACGCCCGCAAGCCGAAAACCAAGGATGAATCCCTCACTACCGACAACTGCGATCTCCATACTACATCACCAGGTATCCCTTTAACCGCTCACCGGGAATGCCGGCCTCTTTGCCCCGGGCGAGGGCACGAAGGTTTGCGACCTCGTACTTCTTCTCCTCAAGATAGACGATGACGGGCAGGACGGAGAACGGATACCGTTTTGATATCCGCTCCATCTGCTCGAGCTGGACACGGGTAAGTGCAACCTCGATCTCATGGAGAGCGCTCATTCTCCGGATACCTTCAAGCGTGTTCAGGAGCGGAACCATCTTTACCCGCTTCTTTAGGGCGTCGATAAACTCGTCCCTGTCCTCAACCTCCAGGATCTGCTGCAGTTCGCCCACACTGAACGTGCCGCCAGGGATCATCATATCCCGTACATCCTCCCGGACATGCCCTGCCCTGAGACGGAAAAGGGTCTGGATGTTTCGGGTATCGATCTCGAGGAGGATGTACTTGAGGAATACGTTCCCACCCTTCACGCCTCCCTTTGCATCCTCGATGAGTCGGGCGTAGTAGCCTTTGTAGAGCTCGTTCTCCAGGTGAGCAAACGATCTGGTCTCCATTGCACTGCTGATCTCTTTCTCCAGGGTTGGGTAGAACAGTTCCCCCTTTAGTGCCTCAACAACCCGTTCTGGAGATTCCTCGGTGAGAAGACGATCGAGAGCAACTTTGTCCAGTTTGCCGGCCGGGACCAGAACCTCTTTGATCTTGCCGGGGTACACCCCCTGCATCTTGCCGCGCAGGATGGTGATAATGTTCTGGATGTCCCAGCGACGGAGATAACTCACGGTGAAGTAGTTTAGTTCCCCGGGCACAAGTTCCAGGATCTTCTGGAACTCCTTGGCGAGGTTCCAGCTCAAGGCCTCCTCGACCAGGTTGATACCTGAGAAGGAGGTTCCGAGTTCATCGATCTCGGACCTGTAGTTGGTCTCGCCGATGAACCGGATGATCTCAGGCAGGCTCATGTTCAGCATCCGGAGATAGTCATCGCGTGGAATCAGCCGCGATCTACGCACCCGCATGCGGGTGCAGGCGTAGACATAGTTGGTTGCAGATCCACTACTTACCCCTGCCATATACGGACCCTCCTCATGTGAACAGTATATCTGACACGTCCTTCAGACAGGATTCCCAGATCTCATCCAGGAACGTACGGTAACTGTAGTCGATCTGCAGATCGCCGTCTTTGCTCTCGACAATGATACCGCCGGGGATCTCGACCGGGCTACCAAGAGTGTAGCCCGACAAGTTCTTGTTTCTGGAGAGGATCTCCCTTACAATCGGGGTATCCCGTTCGTTTGCGTGGACAACGCCTTCTCTGATCTCCTTTGCCGCTCTCTTCAGCAGAGATGTGAGCGCCTTCTCCTGGAACTCGGCCAGCAGATCACCGACAGCGGCAAGAGAGGCCGAGTAGACCTGATCGAGGACATCCTTCTGAGCGTTTAAGATCAGCCGCTTTACTGCCAGGTTCGCCGCGGAGGTCTCCTGGTTGATGATGTGGCTGGCCGTCCGTTCCGCTTCTTCCTGCGCCGCGGTCTTGATCGCAGCAGCGCGCTCCTGTGCCTCTTTCAGGATCTTCTCTACTTCAGCCCGGGTCTCCGCCCGGATCGCCTCGGCCTCCCTTTGTCCTTTCTCCCGGATCTCGTTCACGACTGCTTCGAGTCCCATGGTCAACTCCATCAGAACAGAATCAGCAGTGCAACCACAAGACCGAAGATAACAATTGTTTCGGGGATAACCGTCAGCAGCAGCGCAAGACCGAATACGTCACGATTCTCCGCTGTTGCACCGACGGCTGCAGAGCCGATCGACTGTTCTGCAATGGCGGATGCTATGCCGGTCATACCGACTGCAAGAGCTGCGCCGAGTGCCTTCATTCCTATCTGCGAGGCCTGGACCATTTCAAGAGTTACTTCAGCTGTGCCAAAATCTACCATTTTCTTATTCCTCCATAAACTGGTTCTATAAGCATTCCAATCGCGATGTAGTTGACCATCATCGCGATTGCGACTGACGATAAGCCCACAGCCACAAGACGGGCGTAGGAGATTACATGACTTAAGATCGTTGGAAGTTCCACAACCTCAAGCGGGTTCTCCTGTGCAATCCCGATGATGCCTGCCACAAGCAGGACGGCACCCGCAACTGCGCTGGCGTTCAGTCCCATGAGTACAACCGGGAGCCCCGTAAGGTTGGGCATCAGCGGTATGGGAAAGATCGACCAGATCAGGAGCAGGATACCCCACATCACCCCAAGCCAGCCGGCGTTTGCGACGATTGCCTTTGTTGCGTGTTTGCCGTGGTGAAGTCTCCGCGCATTGGCAATGCCGAGAACACGCCCTAGCGTGACGTGCAGGATGCCTATCCAGATCGCAAGGATCAGGAGTTCGATCACCTGGGGGCCGTGACCGGTTGCGTGCCCCCCGATGTTGAGGTGTCTGGAGAAGATCAGCGGCTCCCACGGGAGCGAGTATCCCAGAAACTCGCTGTAGAGTATGCCAAAGACGATGCTTGAGACGCCTGCGTAGGTGCCCACCTTGAGCAGACTCCTCATTCCCTCTCCTTTCAGGAACCTCCGCAGGCCAAGGCTCATCGCGAGCAGGATCGCCCCGTAACCCGCGTCACCCACGATCAGCCCGAAGAAGATGGGAAAAACGATGGCTACCAGCAGCGTGGGGTCGAGTTCAGAGTAGCGCGGCCGCCCGTAGAGGTCCACGAGCAACTGCATTGGGGTGGCGAACGGGGGGTTGTCATACTCAACCGGCACCCTTGCGTCGTCCTCGATCTCCAGTTCCTCGATGTAGATCCTGCCGCCTGTCACCCTCTCCAGGGCCTCCCGGATCTTCCCGGCCTGGCTGTCGGGCACCCATCCTTCACTTATGAAGGTTTCCTCCGTGGTAGCAAACCGCAACGGGGCTTCCGCCCGCTCTACGTCAGCCGTGAGTAGTTCATCGCATGCTACCAGGAGTTCGGCGTACTGCTCCCGGATCTCCGCAAGTCTTCGTTTGATCGCAGCAATCTCGTCATCGATCCGCCGGACCTCCTCCAGGTGAGTCTGGAGGCGGTCAGCCGGTGCCCCACTCTCCTCCGGCACGGCAAGCGCCTGGAATCCGGTGTTGAGGAGGATCCGTTCGACCTCTTCCCGGTGTTCATTATGAACCACGACAACGATCATGTTGCCGGTAACTTTGTCGGAGAAGTACTTCTCATGAGGAACGCCGATCTCGATGTCACGCGAGATGTGCCCCGCAAAAACGGTAAAACTCCTGTAGCCCCGGTAGAACTCAAGGTCCAGCGGGATCGCAGTGAACGGTTCAAGTTCTCTCGCGCGCTGCTCGTGCTCCTTCTTTTGTCCCTCAAGTTTTGAGCGTGAGTTGACGAGATCCTCCACCTCTTTCTGGATGGCGGGCAGATCCGTCCGGATCATCTCCCTGACTCTCGATGCAGGGATCTTTCTTTTGACCTCCATGCCGCCGGGGTCTATCCCGCATGCACTCTCGATTGCCCTGACCTTGATTAGCGCCGAAGCTGCATCACTTGCCTCCGGGAGCGGGTGGCCGATCGAGAGCCCCTCAGATTCGCTCTCCGGCACAAAGTCCTCGATGTGATAGACGTTGTGGCGGTAGAGCTCCCGGATTATGGTCTCGATCTCGCTCTTTGGGGCCGCGATGAGCAGCCGGCGCATACCTTCAGGTCTCAGCATGCACCTGCTCCTTAAACCGTGTAACCACAAAATCTACAGCTTTAGTAAGGTTCTTTCTTCCAGATGCTTTCAGCGCTTCTGCGCGCGCTTCACCCTCCCTGACAATCTCCGCATATCTCCTCTGCGCTTCGGCCCTTGCCTCAGCAAGGCGCTGATTCCTGTAATCCTCGGCATCCTTCTGCGCCTTGGCGATCAGGTTTTCAGCCTCCAGCTCAGCATCTGAGAGGCTCTTCCTCCTCTCGGCCTGCGCATCGCGGATCATCGCCTGATACTCTTCTTCTGTTTCCTTGATGCTTTTCAGGACATCGGTCTTCATCAAACCCTCCTTCTCACGGCGTATGAATATTTGATGAAAATGAGCATATATTTATTGTTGTTTGTCTTCTGCGGATTTTTCTGCATCCAGAACCACCACCTCAATTCTGGAAGGAAGGTTTTTTATTACAACTCCACCGGGAATCCCGGAAAGCGAAACACCTGAAAACTCTTCCGATGAGCAGAGAAGGTGCTGCTCCGGGTGCGTCCCGCGCTGGATGGTGCATGAGAGATGAATCTGTGGGCCAACCGAGACGACCATGGAGAGGCGCCCTGATCCAGGATGGTCTTTAGGGAGGACAACAAGCGGGGTATGGTAGCGCCTGACGAGTTCGAGCATCATCTCTGCCTGCTCGGCAGGGCCTCCTTCCGGCATTGAGACAGCGACAAGGTCATCCGGGTCGACCGCCTGGCAGTACTCGTCCTCCACGGTCTCGATAAAGAGCACAAACCTGGAAGAGGCCTTCGCGGCCAGAAGAAGAGAGCGCTCACCTCGCAGAAGGAGGGTCTCGCCGTCGAGGGGCACTATCATCTCGTCCCACCTGGCGGGCAAACCCCCTGATCTCTCGTTTTCAGACTTCTTCGACATCTTCAGACTGGCAGCTCGGGCACATGGGCCGCTTTCCAAGACCCTTGAACCGCTCGCCACAATCCTTGCAGCGGTAGTTTTTGCCCTTCACCCGCTCATTGAACTCGATATCGACAGGTCCACCAACCGTACACATCTGGCATCACCAGGAAGGGAAAGGAAGTCAAAGCATAAAACTCTATCGTGCGGGATTGCATCGATCCTACAGGATGACCGCGAAGACCAGAAGTGCGATGATGAGCATCACGGCTGCGTGTTTGACGCCGGCCCTTACTGAAGCCTCACCCATCTGTCCGGCGATCAGCCCCGAGAAGATGGCCTGGATGAGCACCCCATGGAAGAGCAGACGTTCAAACGTTGCAATGGGTGTGGTGCCGAGAGGGATCGCGCCCATGCCCGCTCCAGCCGCGGAGACGGTCTCGACACCGGCCAGGACGGTGAGGAACTGGGAGTCGATGACGGCCACGACAAAAAGGAAGACGATGAAGACCAGGTAGACTATGACTGTGTAGATTGACATCTCGGCGCTTCTCTCCCGCTTGAGGTTCTCCGAGATCGCTGCGTCTCTGGCTGCAATGTTGAGCACCTCACCTATACTGCCGGTCATCCGGCTTGCGGTGGTGATCAGGGTGACCGCCCTGGCGATGGCCGGGGTGCGTATCCGCACCTCAAACCGGATAAGCGCCTCCTGAACACTCGCTCCCCACTCGATGTCACGCTGGATCTTTCTGATCTCGTATGTCAGCACGCCGAGATCGGCGGATGCCAGGATCGAGATCGCCTGCGCCAGCGTCAGCCCCACCTGGTTGATGCCCGAGAGGCGGCTCAAGAACTCCGGGATGCTCGCCTCGATCCTCATCACCTTCGTTCGCCAGACCTGGTAGCAGATGCCGAAAGGAACGAGCATGATCAGCAGTGCCACGACCAGGTGGTCGTCCAGGACATCGATCAGGACCTCGATATCAGGGTAAGCGGGCGTCACCGTGAGTAGGAGAATTACATAGACTACAGCAATCGGGACGGTCACGTAAAACGTCCTGTTTGGATCGATGAGAAACGCCTGCAGCGGGTGCCGGAGGAATGATCGCAGATCACGGATCCTGTCGTAGTTGCGCAGTTTCCGGAAGAGTGACTCTTCGCCGGCGCGCTTCTCGACGCGGACGTCATCGAACTCGTGGAGCCATTTTGCCAAGGTATACCGTTCGACGGTCTCGGTCTTGATCGAGATGATGTCTATGAACAGGATGAAGAAGAGCGAACCGACCGGGATGAGAAGGTAGATAACGACCGAGAGCTGCGTAATAGGTGTGCTGCTCAGAAACCCCATCACGATCATGACGATGATAAGAAAGAGCGGCCCGGCGACAAAGAGCGCCACATAGGATTCGGCAGCCATCTGAAGGGTGGAGAGGAAGTTCTGCTGCTCGAACTTTGCATCCTCCTGGTAGAGCCGAACCCGCGTCTCCAGGTATTCAAGGACGTCCCCACCGCTCTCGATCACCGAGATCAGGTCCTGGATGAAATCCTGTAGTTTCTCTGACGGTGTTGTCTCCTGCAGGTTCTGGAGTGCGGTTATGAGGTCGCAGCCGAAGTAATCCGTGTCCCTGACCACCCGGCGGAACTCGTCTGCAACTTCACCATAGATCCCTGCGTTCTCGCTGAGGGAGCGGAATATATCCACCATCTCCGCGCCCCCCTGCTGCATAGCATACATGTAAGAGACAGCGTTATGGAGCAGCAGGTTGATCCGGGTTGCCCGGGTTGTCTTGTGAATGGCAGGGTAGCGCAGGGCAAGTGCGCGGGATGCATAGGCTGCGAGAATGAAGATGACCACGCTGACTAGAAGGTGCAGTGCCGTAAACACCCGATCGGTCAGGACGTAATCCGGCAGGCCGATGCAAAATACGTTGTAGATCCCGAGGCTGAACTGGGGAAGAGGCAGGAGTTGCATCGCAAGGAATGCTGCTGTGGCACAGGTGGCACCGATGAGCAGGGAGACAAGGAATGCCAGCAGAAGGTAGTGCTCAATCGTCACCCCGATGTTTGCCGCAACCAGGTCTTTACGGAGGTCACGGTATCGCATGGGGTTGCGCTCCACCCTCCGACGGATGAAGCGACGGAGGTGCACGCGCAGAGATGGCATCAGCGGATCAACTCACCAAGATCGTCGATGGAGGAGAGCACCGTTTCAGGGCTGATCGTCCAGGTCTGGATGATCCGTGCAACCGACCTGTAATCGCGGATGCCCTGATCGAGCATAGCGCGGAGGATCGTCCGTCGGGTCTGCAGTTCTTCCTCGAGCCGTTTCAGCCCCCACCCGCGGTACTCCATGATCGCGGCAAATATCCGGGATCTTCCTGTGTAGGAGAAGGTGTCGGTCACGGGATTGTAATCAAAGACGGTGTTTACCTGAACGTTCCCCGTGTTCGGGTCAACCCCGGCGATCTCGACGATCTCGCGGCACCTTCTCACGCGATCTCCTCCACGGTGGGTGAGAGCCTGAACTGATATGATGTCCAGAGCCTGGAGCATGTTTCTCGGTACATTGAGTGGCGCGCTCTCCAGGCGGTGGATTGCTGCATCGACGTCGCTTGCGTGCATCGTGGAAAACGTCGTGTGCCCCGTGTTCATCGCCTGAAAGAGTGTCTGGGCCTCGCTCCCTCGGACCTCCCCGACCAGGATGTACTCGGGACGCTGGCGCATCGCGGCTTTCAGGAGTTCAAACATTCCGATAGGAGTGGCGCCAGGCGCCCCCGCGGTCGTCTCGCGCGTGACGGTCGCGACCCAGTTCTCGTGATATAGTGTGATCTCCCTGGTGTCCTCGATGGAGACGATCTTTGAGAGCGGGGGGATGAAGAGGGCGACTGCGTTTAACGAGGTGGTCTTACCCGACGCCGTCCCGCCGACGAAGAGGAGGCTTTTGTTGTTCTCGATCGCCAGCCAGAAGTAGACGAGCTGGTCTATGTCGAAGGTGTTTGTCTCCATGAGTTCCACGGGTGTGAACGGCGACTCGCGGAACTTGCGTATGGTAAACGATGTCCCGCGACTGGTGACCTCACGGCCGAGTGCAACCTGCAGCCGTGAGCCGTCCGGCAGGGTTGCGTCAACGAGGGGGCTACCTATGGAGACGTGCTTTCCAGAACGCTGTGCAAGTTTGATCGCAAGGGAGTTCAGTGCGGGTTCGTCGAAACTGATATGGGTCTTGATGTTCTGGTGTTTGCGGTGATAGAGGAATATGGGTATGTTTGCGCCGTTGCAGGATATATCCTCGATTCTTGGATCCTTCATCAGCGCGTCGATGCGCGACCAGCCAATGAAGTTTCGTTCAAGGTAGTAGCGGAGCCGGTAGAATGAGTCGTCCGGGAGGGTGATGCCGTACTCAGCGAGCAGGTTCTCCACCCTATTTGCCAGAACGACCCGACGGTCGGTGACGAGGTCACGGTCTTCCAGGATCAGGACATCTCTCAGGTCTGCGTAGAGGCGTTCCAGGAGTTCGTACTCGAATTCCGAGAGCACCGGTTCGAATAAGAGGTACTCAGTCTGTTTCGTCTCGAGGTTGCGGGCTATCACGACGAGTGCTATACCTTCTGTGACCCAGTAGCGGTCTATCTCTCTGTAGCCGGGCGGGATCACCCCTTCTGTAAGGGGGCCGAATTTTGCTGGATCATACTCGCCCGTTCTCCGTTTTTCTTCCCCTGGCCGGAGAATGCGGTTGAGGATGCGGCGTTGAGGGTGGTGGTCCGCTCCCCCGGCTGCTGCGTCCACGATAGAACCGTGCCACTCTACACGCCCTGTTGCACCAGATCCCTGCATCTCCCTGACCGCCTCATCCGGCATCAGTAGTGGATGTTGAGCAGCACAGATATAAATTTGCGGTTTTTAGCAGAGGGTTACTGGAGGCCATCAAACCAGTTTGCTCATGGTTTGATGCTCCCCCATCACCATCGCGGTGAACGTCTTTTGCGGCTGACCGTCCCCACCATCCCACCTCCTCCCGCGCCCTCCCTCGGGCCGGGCGGTGTGCGGCGATTCTTCCACGAAAGCCGTGTCATGAGTGTGTGTGATGAAACACCTTTCGATGGTTTCACCAAAACCCGGAAATGTGATTGCTCTTCTGGCACTGTATCAATGGGGAATCGCCCTTTGGGGGAGGGGCTGACGGGGAGGGGGACGGAACGTCCCCTTCCCCTGTTTTCTGCGTGTCACCCGGCCACTCTCTTCCGTTGAGGGTGGAACAGCCATATCGCATGAAAAACGGCGGGAGCATTTCACATGAAAATACGAGAGTTGTGTTACCCACCCGGATCCGGATGGGCCGGGCGGTGTGCGGCGACGCCCCCCCAGAATCCGTCCATGAAGGTTTATCGAACCGGTGAAGTGTTGATCTGGTGTCCCCATCTGGCAGCAATATCCCCCGCCACCCTTGAACCAGAACGTTTTAATGCTCTACATGTAAGGAATGTATCATGCACGACCGCCTCCTGATGAGGATGCCGACGGGTATACCTTCACTCGATCCTGTCCTGGATGGCGGTGTTCCGCCGGGTTCGGTTGTCCTCCTCCTCGGGGAGCACGGTGCCGGCAACGTGGAGTTCGTGCAGACCTCTCTTATGCACCTGACCCGGCTGAAGCGAGCGGGGCAGACCGGTGGCGAGCGGCTGCTGGTCCCGCCGAGCATCTCCTATGTGACGATCACCAGGATGCGGGAAGATATACTGAGGGAGGTTGCGCTCTCTTTTAGCCCGGATCTCTACGACCAGCTCGGGGAGGGGATCCTCTTTCATGACCTCTCGGAGTTCTACTTCGATGCCAGCATCGTTCCGCCAGGCTGGTATGGGGCAGGCACCGCCATGGAACGTCTGCAGAAGAAACAGCGCAGGGAGGGTGGCGGCATCCTTGCAGAACTTGCGGGTGTGCTCAAGGTGCTCCCCGAGGATGGGCTGATAGTCCTGGACTCCCTGACCGATATCACGCCGTCGCTTGCAGAGGGTGAGGATTGGTACACCTTTATCGCTTTCCTGCGCGGACTGCAGCGTGCGGCGAAAAACTGGAACTGCACCATCTTCCTTTTGCTCGCCTCCGGTATACTTGATAGGTCGCGGGAACTCGAGATTGCTGACTGTGTCGATGCCACGTTCATTTTCCAGTGGGAGGAGAGCGGCGCACAGCGCCGGCAGCGGGTCATGTACTTCGGGAAGTTCCGGGGCGTGATGACCCGGCTTGAGGATAAGAACCTGGTAAAGTTTGCGGTCTCTATATCGGCGAAGGGAGGTTTTGAGGTCAGGAACATCAGGATGGTGGTATAACAACGGCGCTAAGGGCGAGGTTTGGGGTTGTGGGGCTCGACACGATGCTCTCGGGAGGGCTTATTGAGAATAGCATATGCGCGCTTGTCGGGACGTACGGCACCGGGAAGACGATGCTTGCACTCCAGTTTGCCTATGAGGGTCTCTCCCGCGGTGAGAAGGTGATCTACATCAGCCTTGAAGAGCGGGAGGAACACCTCCGCGCCACGATGGCGCAGAAAGGATGGGATCCCGGGGCGTTTGGCGACCGATTTTACCTCCTCAAACTTGATCCGACTGATTTCAACCTTGCGATCAACAGCATCAAGAACGAACTTCCCGCTCTCATCGAGAGCACGGGGGCTTCAAGAGTGGTCATCGACCCGATATCCCTGTTTGAGGGGCTTTTTGAGGATGAGTCCGAGCGGCGGCGGGAGATGTTCAGGTTTGTGGAGGTGATGCGGGATGAGGCCTGCACCCTGGTGCTGACGAGTGAGACCCGTCCTGGAAACCCGGAGGAGAGCAGGTACGGCATCATCGAGTACCTGGCCGATACGGTGATACTTCTGCGCTACATCCGCTCTCCGGGGCTCACCGAGGTCCACCTGGTCATTGAGGTCGTGAAGATGCGCCGCTCGGCTCATTCGCGTGAGATCAAACCGTTTGAGATCCTCCAGGACGGTATCCTTGTCCACTCGGAGGCAAGCCTCTTTTGACCTGCGGTGTGCCGGCTGGAGGCTGTAGAAAAGCCGCTCTCAGATCGTGATCCCGATGAGGTGGAGGAGCACCAGGATGAGGGCGCCGGGCAGCCCTCCAAGAGCGCATATGAGTATTGTCACAAGTGAGATCTGGATATCGGGCGCACCAAACCAGGCGAGGACGCTGAAGTAGTTCAGGGCCCAGAGCGTGATGAGGCCGGCGATGGCGTTGATGACAAGCGTCAGCGCCTTCTTCATCAGGTAGTAAAGCGCTGCGGCTATCGCAACTGCAAGAAGGATGGCAAGGATCTCTTCCATCATCTATTTACCAATGATCTGCTGGTTATTTAACCGTATTGATGGAATGGTGAGCCGTCCGACGCGCCTTGCATCGTTCCCGAACCCACCGATCTCTCCGAGCATCTCAAAGACGTTCCCTGATAGCATCGCCGCCCGGATAGGTTCGATCAGTTCCCCATCCTCCATCCAGAAGGGGTTTGAGACCTCAACCGAGAAGTCGCCGGAGAAGGGGTTTGCGGTGTGGGCCCCGACAACGTCGTGGATCCAGACTGCACGCCCATAACCAGGCTCTCTCTCCCGGGCCCCGTTGATGAAGAGGTTGTGCACCCCGATCGCCGGGGGTTCGTTCCCGGTGCGGACGGCGCTTCCAGTGCTCTCCTCACCGTAGCGGTAGCCGGTTTTGAGGTCGTAGGCAAACCCCCTGACCACACCCTGCTCGATGAAGACCAGCCGTCGGGTGGGAACACCTTCGGCATCCCAGGCGGTGCTTCCCGGCCCCGGGGCAAATGGGTCGTCATAGACTGACAGTGACCCGTCAAAGACCTGCTCGCCCACCCTCTCTGCCAGGGGCGATCGCCCGGCCTTCACGTTCCGCCCGGAAAGTGCCGGGACGAGAACCTGGCCGATGAGGCTTGCGGCCGCAACGGGGGAGAGGACTATATCGTATCGCCCGGTCTCTATATCGCGCCCGCCAAGAGAGCGTGCGGCAAGCATCGCAGCCAGTTCTCCGACGGCGCGGG
>LDZT01005400.1_pt1 | contig 30145 bp, 20 predicted proteins | sample 615521 | NCBI WGS metagenome assembly LDZT01 (sample SAMN03408292, study PRJNA278302) | terrestrial metagenome | isolation source: oil reservoir sample SB1 | place: USA: Alaska, North Slope, Schrader Bluff formation | collected 2011-09 | reverse complement strand
GTTAAAAGGGGTGCTGCCGGGACTGGTTACACCAACTTCAAAACGGTTTGTTAAAGATGTCGGACTGGTCCCCCAGTCGAAACCGTAGCTGTCGACAGGAGACCCGCCGACGGCGGTGATGACCCCGTTTAAGGTGGCGGAGGTCTGGGTTATACCGGTGGCGGCATTGGTGGTCACGGCCGGGGGGTTATTCTTTAGCGTAGTGAAGTTTTTTACAGTGGTATTGGTACTTTGGCCGCCGGTGTTGTGCGCATAAGCCTTAAAATAGTATGTTTTGTCAGAAGCAAGTCCTGTCAGAACATTGTTAAAGCTAAAGGGTGTGCTGCCGGGACTGGTTGAGCCAACTTCTATATGGTTGGTTAATGAAAACGGACTTATCCCCCAGTCAAAACCGTAGCTGTCGACAGGCGATCCGCCGACGGCGGTGATAACCCCGTTTAAAGTGGCGGAGGTCTGGGTTATACCGGTGGCGGCATTGGTTGTCACGGTCGGAACAGTAGGAACAGCAGTAGATTCAGTAAATGCTTTTATGCAAAAATTAGTTTTTCCAATAGCTGATGTCAAGTCTGTCCAGGAATATCCATTTATACTGTAAAAACTCTGTCCGGAACTGGCTGTAGCCGTACTGCTATAGCCGGAATAAGGCTTTTCAATTGCGTGTTGGTATGGGTAGCCGTTAAGATTTGTTAGTTTGATTACTATTGAAAACTTTTCGCCATTTGAAATTAAAACAGGAGAATTTAATTCTACTGTATGATAACCCGCAACATTTATCGATCCGGTTTTTGTTCCAGCTAATATTCCAGTTGTAGGAGCAGATGCAACGTTCTTATAAACACTTGCTTCATAATTCACGTTGCTATCCAGCGTATAAAAACTTACTGCTTTAATTTGCCCTTGCGCTCTCGCGGTGAAGACGTTTGCTCCCCATAAGTATGGAGTATAGCTGGCGCCTATCAGTTCCGAGCAGCCAAGGGGATCGTATTGATATATATCATCATAATTCGTAGTTGATTCCGCACTATAGAATCCCGCATTCTCATAACCACAGTTGCTGTCTTCATAGGAGATGTAAAAATAACCTCCGTCTCCCCAGCCTGGTCCCCAACTATTTTTCAGAATAAATGCGCCATTGGCGGACGGTGTATAAGGCGCAAAATTCCCCAGCGGGTAATTGTCATCCCAGCCAACTATTGCTACTTCATGGTTGGAATAATAGCCTTCGTAAGGGAAATAGTATGCGTTGTTTGCATAGTTAAAACAAGAATCGTCATAGTAAAAACTTGTAGCCAATGCGCCATGATTCATGATCGCATCTTTTATTTCAGCAATAGTGTAAGGAAATATAACTTCCTGGACATGTTTTTGGGCTGAGACCCCGTTTGGAGACAAACAACTGCTATAGTCATAGGGATCGTCTGCTTCCAGGACAGGTCCACTCCACCTCGACAGGTAAGCTATAGACATCCAATCATTACCGCCATCACAGCAGCCTGGATCAAATCCATTCGTGTTCTTCAGGTTGTTTTCTGAAAAATCCCATGTTTCCGAGGGAAGAAGCGCTGATTCAAGTGAAGCGTATGCGCCGAATGTCCAACAGCTCCCGCATTGGCCCTGGTCTCTCACATCTGTAACTTTCCCCGTGTCGCGCAGGTCATATCTTGCTGGATATGCTGCTAATGCTTTGCTGCTTTTTAGAGTGCTGGCCCTTTTCTCAACCTTATATAGGAAAGGAGAAGGGATACGGCCAAGAGGGTACACCTTTTCTGTAACAGTTTTTATTTTTCTGGAATTATCATTATTTACATACTGAGCAAAAGCAGGATTAGTTGGCGCAATAGAAAGTTCTTGTTCATCTTGAGCAAAACCGGACGCCGGTAAAAAAAGCAATAAAAAAGACAGTATAAAAAACTTAAGAGTGATAAACGCAATTACTTTTGTAAAACTGGCTCTATTCCTGGTATAGTTCAAACCGATCATTTCCTTTCTTGTCTATATTTCTTTTCTTGTTTTAAAGCGCTTGTTTTATTTTTTTATTTCCCACATCCTTCCATATTCTTTAACCACACTATTTGCTGCGGTTCAATTCCAACCTGCAAAGAAGTGAATTACAAAGAAGTGAATTAAAAACTTCTTTTTTCCTTGTGCAGTTTCATAAAATTTTTTATTACATTTATTCAACTGACTATTTTATTAATTTTTAGAACTTTTATGTTGATTTCGACTCATAAATCTTCTTTTTTATTATTCTTTGTCTAGAATAATTTTCCTGCAGAACATCATTAGTTCCATAAACACAAAAATTGATGCGCAAACACATGAACTTGAAAAAGCTATACCAGTTGTATCAAAATTGACTTGGAGAACAATTCTATTCGCCAGCGTTTTCTATAAACTGCCATACTTCTGCCACACGTTTTAAGGTTGCCGGGCAGAGGGGCGTCACGACAAGCGGCGCTTTAGGACAGGGCAAATCATATATATTTATCGGTCAGCTTTTGAGAATCTTAAGAGGTTTTAAACATTTTTTTGAAATTTTTATACAGGCTCTTATTTTCAAATATACAAGAAATATACATTATTATTTTTTACTTGCAATAAAGGAAAAAAGTTAATAAAATAATAGCGCTTGACCGACCGTTCGTTCAATTAAGAAACCATTAAAATACATTTCTTATTTATTTCTGGAAGTGATTATTATAAATAAAAGAAGCAAAGAAAATTATCCGGCTGCAGTGAAGAGATAATAAACAAACGTTGGTATTCTTGCAGGATATTCATCTGCTGGTTGGTTAGCTTAGAATAAGAAGTGGTTTTTCAGGGGAAGGGGAGGATAAAAAGAATAATGAAAATAAGCCGGAAAATAATTTTAATACCAATAATTATAATAGTTTTGGCAGCCGGAGCATTTTGGGCTTTTAAAATGGTGACAGCCAAGAAGACACCTGCGCCGGCATCTGCGGGCAACAAGGTCTATGTCGAGGCGCAGCAGGCAAAGACTGTTAAAAATGCTTCCGTTTTATCGTTTAAAGCTACTCTGGAACCTGAGGAAGAGGGAATTGTCAGCAGCAAAATAAGCGGAAAAGTCGTCCAGATCCTGTTTGATAACGGCAGAAAAGTGACGCAGGGCGCACCTATGGTTATGCTAGACGATCAGGATCTTGCAAACCAGTTGAAGTCCGCTCAAACCAATTTACAGAAACTGGAGCTTAACCTGGATTTATCCCAACGCAACTATGACAGGATTAAGCAGCTTTATGACAACAGCGCTGTATCCAAATCCGATTTTGAAAACGCGGAAGCAGCCCTGAAGACGGCCAAGGTTGATTTGGAATCGGCCAGGATTAATATTGAAATTCTTCAGGACACTCTGGAAGACACTGTCGTCAGATCCCCTATAAGCGGCGCAGTGGATGAAAAAGAAGTCGTCCTCGGCCAGTTTGTTTCTCCCAGTAATGTTCTGGCCAAGGTTAAGAACACTGCCTCGCTGTACGCCGTAATCCAAGTAAAACAAAGTGACCTGGACAAAGTAAAAGCAGGATCAAAAGCCACCGTGAAGCTTTCCAGGGAGGATACCAAAGGATATCAAGGCGTCGTCAAAACAATTGATATCGCGGCAGATGTCTCGGCGCGGGTATTTGACTGCAAGGTCCAGGTTGGTAATGAAGCAGGAAAGCTTCATCCCGGTGAATTTGCTTATGTTGAAATACCGGTTGACGAGACTGTGGAAAAAGTCGTCATCCCGATGAAAGCGCTGACCGGCGCCGAAGGCAATTACTCTGTATTCACCATTGAAAATAGTGTCGCCCGCAAACACGCCGTAACAATCGGAGAGACTCAAAATAATCTGGCCGAGGTCATCTCCGGATTGAAAGCAGGCGAAAAAGTAATTGTCACCAATCTTAACATGCTGCAGGACGGGGATGAGGTTTCTGTAAGCGGACAGGGGGAATAAAGAGATGAGCCTGACCGATGTCAGCTTAAAACGCCCTGTTTTTGCCTTCGTTGTAATTATCGCACTTGTCGCCCTGGGCATAGTCGGACTTCTTGGGCTATCCATCAACGATATGCCCGAAGTTGATATACCTTATATGGGTGTAAGCGTTTCCCTGCCGGGCGCCTCTCCGGATCAGGTCGAGTCCAAGATAACCAAAAAAGTCGAAGAAACAATCGGGCAAATATCCGGAGTCAAGCACATAACAAGCACCGTCAGTGAAGGGTACTCTTTTACTTTTATTGAATTTACCCTGGAAAAACCGCAGGAAGAGGCCTCGCAGGATGTCCGCACAAAGCTGGACGCCATCCGCGGCACGCTTCCCCAGGATATTGACGAGCCGGTTATTACAAAATTCGATATAGACGCGAGGCCGATTTTATCTCTGGTAGTCACGGGAAAACAGCAAAACAATGATTTATCCGAGCTGGTGGATGACACAATCACCAAAAGACTGAATACAGTCAGCGGGGTTGGGTCAATAGATGTCTACGGAGACAAAAAACGTGAAATTCAAATCAGGCTGGACAAGGAAAAACTGGCCGCTCTGAACCTCACCACAGCGGAAGTGTTGAGCGGCTTAAGAAAGGATAACCTTGACATTCCCAGCGGGAAAGTTTCGGACGGCTCCAGGGAAATCACCTTAAGAACCTACAGCTCAATCAAGAACGTTAACGACTTCAATGATATCCTGCTGGCAACCCGCAACGGCTCAGAGATCCGTGTGCGGGATGTGGCGGAAGTTGTCGACGGCTTTAAGGATCAAACAAGTTTATCCTATTACGAAGGCAAAGAATGTATCGGAATAGACATCGTCAAGCAGTCCGGCGCCAACACCGTAGCCGTATCCGACAACCTCAAAAAAGAATTAGCAAGTATTGAAAGCGCTCTGCCTGCCGGGGTAAAAATTCACATTGTCAACGACAATTCCAAGGACATCCGCGAATCGGTCAGGAATGTTGAAAAGACCATGATTGAGGGATGCATTCTGGCAGTCATAATAGTATTCCTGTTTTTACGGAGATTGGGAAGCACAGCGATCAGCGCAATCTCCCTGCCGACTTCGATTATTACTACCTTCGCCATCCTCAAGTTCATGAATTTTACCTTGAATTTTATAACTCTGGGGGCCCTTTCGCTGGCTGTCGGGCTCTTGATCGATGATTCCATAGTCGTCATCGAAAATATCGTCCGGCACATCCGCATGGGGAAAACCCCGTTGCAGGCAGCAAAGGAAGCCACCAGCGAGATCGGCCTGGCGGTAATGTCCACCACTTTTAGCGTTGTGGCCATTTTCCTGCCGATAGCTATGACGAGCGGATTAATCGGAAGATTCCTTGTCGAATTCGGTCTTACGGTTATCTTCAGTGTACTGGTTTCCCTGTTTGTTTCTTTTACCCTGGCGCCGCTGTTGTCTTCCAGGTATTTGGAGGCGGAAGAAAGCGGCGTTAAGGGGCCTGTAGGAAGGTTTTTGGCCTGGTTTAACCGTTTGTTCGACCTTTTAGCCGGTTATTATCAGAGATTGCTGAGTAAAGTCTTAAACCGCCGCGCTATAACCCTTGCCGTTGTGTCGGTTTTGTTTCTCCTGAGCCTGGCTCTGATTCCGCAAATGGGGACAGGTTTTTCGCCCAACGAGGACAGGGGGTGGATTAATATCAGCGCCGGTCTGGATTCAGGACTGGCTCTTGATGAGGCTGATAAAAAAGCCAGGATTTTTGAAAAGATAGTCCGGAAAAACCCCGAAGTCCGTTATATATATACAACTGTGCAGCCGGACAGTATCAGCCTTGGCATAAAGCTTACGGATAAAGAAGACAGAAAAGAAAGCGCAGATGAAATCGGCGTAAAAATGCGGGAGGAATTAAGAAAGGTTCCCGGGATTGACTTATCGGTAGTGACCTCTCCTTCTGTATCTTTATCCTCGGGCAAGATGATTTCGTATCACATCAAAGGTGATGATTTCAATCAACTCCTGGAATACAGCCAGAAGGCCAAGCAAATCATGAACCATGTTCCCGGCGCAGTAGATGTGGGCCTGAGCTGCAAAGCAGGAAAACCTGAAGAAAGGCTGGATGTTGACCGTGATGTGGCTGCCGATCTGGGAGTTAGTCCCGCGGCGGTAAGCGATACGTTGAACACTTTATACAATGGGGTCGTAGCGGGGCAGTACGAAACTGAAGAAGACCGTTATGATGTCCGTGTCCGGTTAAAAGATGAACAGCGTAAAAACCTGGACAGCCTCGACGGAATATATATACCCAGTTCAAACCCAGGCAGCGGCGGGCTGATGATGATCCCACTTGAACAGGTAACCAGGAAGGTCTTTACAACATCTTCCTCCACTATAAACAGGTATGACAAGTCCAGGGAAATACAGCTTCAGGCAAATTATACCGGTATATCTATGGGAACATTCAGCAATCTTTTTATGAAAAAATTAAACAGTGAACTGAAAACGCCCAAAGGCATCAGCATCGGCGCCGGCGAGGACCAGGCAATGATGATGGAAAGCGCTCTAAGCATGTTACAGGCAATGCTTTTGGGAATACTTTTCATGTTCTTAATTCTGTCCGCGCAGTTTGAAAGCTTCCTCGATCCGCTGGTCATTATGTTCGCCCTGCCTCTTGCCATAATCGGAGCCGTGCTGGCCCTGTTTGTAACCGGCAGCGACCTTACCGTCGTCGGCGGAATAGGCATCATCATGCTTTTAGGGTTGGTATCAAAAAACGCCATCCTGCTGGTGGATTTTATCAAACAGCAGCGCAGCGCCGGTGTGGAACGCAAGGGGGCCATTCTGAATGCCGGCCTGATCCGCCTGCGGCCGATCCTGATGACTACTTTAGCTATGATTTTCGGCATGCTCCCCTCGGCTCTGGCTATGGGAACCGGCTCGGAGATGCGCCAGCCTATGGCTTTCGCTATTATAGGAGGGCTGATCTCATCCACACTTTTAACCCTTCTGATAGTCCCTATAATATACACTGTGGTGGATGACCTGAGAAATTCTGCAAGCAAGAAAAAGAAGCTAAAAGTAGTGGCGAAGGCGGCGGACTGAAGTCACTGAGGCTATTGAAAGAAGATTTTGTTAAAAAGAAAAGGCCAACCTGATCAACCTGATCATGCATGGAATATGTATTTCACGGGAACAGCTTCTGTAATACTAATACAGAAAGGAAAAACAGCATGTTCCAGACCGTTCTTACACCGGCGGCAGGCAAAAGATTAATTGCCAAAGCAATTGCCGTCCACCCTGCGGTGCAAACCGCTCTGCGTTCGGGAACCATCGTAATAATCGCAGGTACAACAAACGGCTATGCTGCCGAGGAAATACTAAACCTGTCCGGCCAGGCGGCAGGATTTAACAGGCGGCGCTTTTTTCGCGGCCTTACACTCCCGCCCGGCATACCTGTAACTGAAACGGGAAGACTTCCGGATGAAACAGGATTCCCCGGCGATGTAGTAATTATGAAGGGTAAATGGCAGCAAAGGAAAACTATTTTTGATATAGTTGACGACATGAAGGAAGGCGACGTTATTTTAAAGGGAGCAAATTCTCTCGACCTGCGGCAAAAACGGGCTGCCATTCTCATCGGTCATCCCAGTGGCGGCACAACAACAGCCGCCCTGCAGTCTGTTATCGGAAGACGCGTACGCCTGCTGCTGCCTGTCGGATTAGAAAAGCGCATCTCAGGCAATCTTGATCAACTGGCAGTAAAGATCAATGCTCCCGGGACCCATGGGCCGCGTCTTCTTCCGGTCCCGGGAGAGGTTATCACCGAAATTGAAGCAATCTCAATTCTCTCCGGGGCAATCGCCGAACTTGTCGCGGGAGGCGGCGTCTCTGGCGCAGAAGGCTCGGTATGGCTTGCTGTCACCGGAGAGACAGAGAAGGAAAAGCTGGCGGAAGAGCTTATCACATCCTTGGCCAACGAACCTGCTTTTACTCTATAAGCAAATACCGGCTGAGTATGTCAACAACCCCGTCCCCGTGGCACGCACCGCGGTACGCGGACTTTCTTCAGCAGGAGAACACGATGAAAAAGAAATTAACCATTATCCGTAAAGGGAGAACACGAGCCCTGTTCAATACAGGTACTCGTCCCCATAAATCGATTAAAGACTACACCCGAAAAGTTAAGCATAAGCGGAATATTTCGGAAAATGAAGAGTAAGCAATGAAAAGGATGATAAAGATATGAAACCGGTCAGCTTGAAAGAAATCGCCGATCAACTAGATTGTTTAACACAAGGGTGTGTATGTTACCTGAACAAAAAGACAGGTGAAATTGCTGAAATTCTCACGGAATACATGGCTATAGCCGAGGATTCAGAAGAAGATGATGATTTTAGTAAATATCTGGGCTGGGAGCAAGACGCTATTCGCGAAGCATTAACAGTGCTGGATAATTGGGATGATTATATAGAACTGCCTGATGAGGATGAAGTGAACGATTACAGGATTATGGAGGACTTTTGTTATTCGCAGGAAAATGAAAAACTTAAAAATTAATTGTGCTCTGCGATAAAAGGCAGAGGAGCATTTCGCCGTTTCAAAGATCTTACTATTCGGTATGGACTCGAAAAAGACTGGTATGCTTACAAATATGAAGCATTGTGCGAAATCGCCCGTGAATGGTGCGAATTCAATGGAATAGAATATAAGTAAATGTTTGGCTGGATTGTTATTCTAATTCTTATTCCTTTATTATGTGCTTTGCAAGTCTTTCATCTATCTCATCATGCCTTGGAACAGGCTGTTTTTAACAGTCTTGGGATTAATATAAAATCATGACGGCTCCCAATGGGTTGTGTGTGCCAACAACTCCGTCCCCGCGTCAGTTAAACCCAGCATCCCGTCTCGGTAAATTTCTCTTGACAGGCTTTTAAAAACGAGTTACTATACATATGGTTTTTTTGGTCTTTTGGGGGATTATTAACGGGAGTGAGATAATTGACTTTAACTCAGAGAAGAAAAGAATTTTTATCCAAAATTATAAAAATACACGAAGCTACCGGTTCGCCCGTACACTATATCACTGTGTCCGAAGCGTTGGGAGTCAGCAAATGGACAGCGTACGATATCTTAAAGGAATTAGAGAAAGAAGATTATTTGCGCAGTGAGTACAACGTGAGTCATGAAGAAAAAAACCCGGGACGTTCAACTATCGCTTTTCTTCCAACATCAAAAGCAAGAGAAGTATTCCTAAAGGAAAAGGAAGGAATTGATTATATGGAAGAATGGCAAGCTGCAAGAGAAAAACTTCTTGGCATATTTGAAGATATTAAAGAGCGCGGCTCAAAAAAAATTATTGATGACCTTCTGAAAGAGATGCCGGCCATTGAGGCGCCGATAATAATCAGCGCCTATACAATAGCCGTGTTAACTATCCACATTCAAAATCTGGGCGCCAAGTCCATAAAGATAATGAGAAATCTTTTCCAATTAGCTCCGAAACCTGATTTGATTCTAAGTTTGTTCGCCGGCACGGCACTGGGAGCAACGGTCAAAAATATGCATGACGTCATAAATGACAGGCTGGCTGACGAAGTCGGCCAGTTCCAAAAATACATTTCGGAATTCAGCGCCAAAGAGAATAAGTTACTGGTAAAATTTTTAAGTGATGCTTTAGAAAGGACAACATAAAATTTTTTTGGGCATTATTTTGGCCTTTTGGGTTATTTGTGTTATATGGGTAATCTTTCAAAGATATCTTGTCGTACACTTATCAAATTCACCTTAGGAGGTGATCTTGCATCCCTCTAGCAATCATAACCATGGAAGGTAAAATATACTAATCGGGAGGTTTAATAGGTATGTATAGGGAAAAAGCCAATCTTGATTTCGCTAAAAACTTTGTAAAGGAACAGGTCCTTCGCCAGGCCATTGGCTACCTTGAAAGAGACCCGGAAGTAAACTTACCGAAAATTATCGGGCTGACAAAGCTGCTCCCCATCAAGAAGAAACACAAGGAACAAGCAGAGCAGATAGCCCTAGCCTACCAACAGAATCCATCCGTCCGGTTTTTTACCAACCGGTTGTTCACCACGACACATCCCAACATCAAACAACGCCTGCTTTATAACTGGTTCATCAACGCCATGATTTTCGGCATTCCAAAACAGGAGCAGATGTCGCAAAAACATGGAGTACATATACCAAACCTCTTCCTGATCGACCCGACCAGCGCCTGCAACCTTGCCTGCGATGGCTGCTGGGCCGGCAAATACTCGAAAAAGGATTCGCTTAGTTTTGAAAGGATGGACCGGCTCTTTTCCGAGGCTAAGGAACTGGGTATATACTGGACAGCTATGTCTGGCGGGGAGCCGTTCGTTTACCCTCGCCTGTTCGAACTGGTTAACAAGCACAACGACATGTCGTTTATGGCTTATACCAACGGTACGTTAATTGATAAGGAGACGGCCGACAAAATCATAGAGGCGGGGAATCTATCACCGGCTATCAGCCTGGAGGGCTGGCAGGAACGCACAGACGGCCGCCGTGGCCCCGGCGTATTTGGTAAAGCAATAAAGGCCATGGACCTGTTAAAGGAAAGAGGGGCCATATTCGGGGTGTCAATTACCGTCACACGGGATAACGTAATGGAAGTGACCAGTGATGACTTCATCGACTTCCTGGTCGATAAAGGAGTCTCTTACGGATGGCTATTTCATTATATCCCTATAGGGCGTGATCCCAACCCGGACATGATGGTGACGCCGGAACAACGGGCTTACCTGGCTGAGCGTATCCCTTACATACGCGCCAATAAGCCGATCATGCTGGGCGATTTCTGGAACGACGGAGAAATGACCGGCGGCTGTATCGCCGGTGGTCGGCGGTATTTTCACATCAACGCCGCCGGAGACGTAGAGCCTTGCGGCTTCGTCCACTTCGCCGTAGACAACATTAGAGACAAGAACCTGCTGGAAGTCCTGCATTCACCCTTATTCGCCTCATTCCAGAAGCATCAGCCCCTCTGCGAAAACCATCTGCGGCCCTGTCCGATCATCGACAATCCGGATGCGCTGCGGGTAATTGTGACCGAATCGGGAGCCCGCCCTACCCACCCGGGAGCAGAAACGATCCTGGACGGCCCCACGGCCGTATCTCTGGACCAAAAGGCGGAACGCTGGGGTGTCGTTGCTGACGGCATCTGGAAAGAGCGTCAGAATAAATACCTGGCAAAAAGTGGTTGACAGCAAAGCGCTTGATCTGACCGCCTTACTATTACTTTAAAGGTTACAACTTGTATTTGAGGTGAAACTAATGGATACCGTTAAAAAGATGTGGCAATCACTAAAAGATTTCTTTTCACGCAAGAAAAATAAATAATGGGGACAAATGAGGTAAAGGGACGGGTTCCTTGATTTAGTAAAAAGCAAATCAAGAGTACCTGTCCCTGCAATTTCCGAATTCCCGTGCTATGGATCGTTTATCAAACATTTAGCCATGTGACATTTGTTTATAGTGTGCCAACAACCCCGTCCCCGCATTAGCTTTTGCCCGCATCAGCTTCTTGACTTATTCGAGTCTCTTTCTGGCTGAAAAAACAGATTATTATTTTAGTAAATTTTGAGGTATCTCAATCAGCATTGATTTATCAGTCTCAACTTCATTTACTCTCTGATTGTAAGTTTCCAATAAACGCAGAAATCCTTCCTTCATCCTATCCTTTTTAAAAATGGATATTTCCTCGATATTTTGTCCAACAAATGATTCAATCGACTCGACAACAATTTTTCCTGCAACAACAGCCTCAGTGTTTTGTTTAGCGCCTATTAAACAACGATCAGGAACAAGCAGATAAACTCTTAAACCTGCTTCAATATTACTTTTGCATTTTACATAAATTGCCGGCATTGGGGCAACGGTTATGTGGAAAACCGTATCTCCGATTTCGTAATCCCCCCGGCGGCCAAGCTGATCGTCCGCAGTGCTGTAGGAGTTGTTTCCAATTTGTAAATTTGGAAATCTTAATCCGAGCTTCGCTCCTACAAGATATTGGGCCACAGGACCTTCTTTGCCTTGTTCTTGAGCTAAGGCAAGAAGATTATGAATAGATTGCCATGTGCTACTGGATGGCTCATAAATAACTTTTAAGCGCTGCCTGTTCTGATATTCACGTACTTTATCAACTAAAAACGACTGAAGTATATCAAGAATTTTATTTCTTTCTTCCGTCGTTTTGGTTTCCAGGCGCATCGTAGCAATAAAACTCAACATTTTACCAATATCTCCCGGTCCTCCGCGGTTGGTACGCCCCCCTTCTTTTATAAAGGGCCTCATTTCTCCGTGATTAGCCAATATGCGCGCAACCGCCGTTCCGCTAACTCCTTTTATTTGCGACTGTCCCGCCGCTCTGTGCGAATCCAAGTTAAGGTTAAAATCACTCTTTAATCTTTCAAGAACTATAAGAGCGGCGCTAATTGTTCCCCTGGCCGGTCCACCACTCGGTCTATGTATTGGCAATTCACTGTACCATTTTTGAAATGCTATAATGAACTTTTCATTTGATTTCACTTGCTAACCTCTTTTCGAATTGGATAAAGTGGACGCCCCCTAATCAACTCGCTTACTAAAGGGTTTAAGTAATATTTTGCAATCCATTCTATAACCGGCACACATACAGCGTCTCCAAATCCGAAGAGGGCCTGGTTAACGGGAACCGTTATTCTATAATCATCCGCGCCCATAAGCCTGGCACATTCACGGGGAGTAAGCAATCTTGCAAAGTATTTGCCCTTTCCGGCAACGAATAAAATCTGTCTTGCGCTGCCGCCGCGCGGGGTTCGCAAACACCCGGCCAGACCATCCGTTCTTAGCTCCGCCATTGATTTGCCATGCCGGACACGGCGAAAAACTGTTCCATAAGAATACTCTTCTCCCGCTATCATTTCCTCCGCTTTTTTCCTGTGCCGAAGGTTCATTTGATTTAAAAGATATTCGTTCCTCTTTTTGCTCCACCACTCCGATGAAGTTTCGGGTATTTCCTCAAGAATAGATTCTATGGTTGATTCATTTACAGGTTGTGGCGGCAAATTACGTATGTTCCACTTTATTTCAGGATGCATAAAAATAAAATCCGCTAATGCTTTCGGCCTGACATCACTTTCGTAAAACCGAAGAGTTTCCCGAACTTCCCATATGCTGGATTCTTTTAATGTTCCGATCACAAAAAGACGTTGTCTGCTTTGGGGCACAAAACGGGCGGCGTCCAGAATAAATGCGTCGACTTCGTAATTGAGTCGGTTTAACGCAAGCAAAGCTTCTTTGAAGTCTTCACCTTTGCGGGAATTTAAAAAACCAACGACATTTTCAAGCAAAACTATAGGAGGTCTGCGCGCGCCCATCTCCTCAATGACGCGGATAAAACCCCAAAAAGCCGAAGATTGCTTACCAGATAATCCGTTTCGCGCTCCAGCGACAGATAGATCATTACATGGAAAAGAAGCCGTCGCCAATGTAACTGTAGGAACAGATTCTTCAGGAATTTGATGTATATCACCCAATGTAAAAGATTGACATTCGTTGAATTGCGATCTGTATATTTCATGTTTTTGAGGATCAATGTCATTGGCGTAAGAAACATTCCAGCCTTGACGTTCTAAACCCATTCTCATAAGACCTATTCCCGCAAAAAATTCGGCAAAAGTCTTTTGCGGAACAAGCGAAAGTTTAGTCGGCTCAACCTCTTTTTTTACAACTTCCAAAGTCAGTTCAATACATTTCTCCAAATTCTTTTGAACCTCGCTTTCCCAGAATCGAAGAACAGTCCAGCCCTTTGACAACAGAGAAGTCGTTGCGGCGCAGTCCCTTTTCATATTGCCGCGGATTTTCCTTAACCAGTATTCCTTCGAGCTTGTCCCCTGAAATTGTTCTTCCAAGGCTGATAATTTTCGTTTTTGCCATTGTCCACCGTGCCAAAAATCTCCATCTATAAAAATTGCCAGACGTTTTGAAGATAAAACAACATCAGGTTTTCCGGGCAGGTTTACCGGACACACTCTATACCTAAACCCTCTGTTCCAAAGAGACTTACGAAACATTACTTCGAGTTTTGTATCACTCGACCGTACTTTTCGCATTATTGCGGATATATCTCTGTTGGCTTTTATTCCATCGGGATTTGCCACGATTGATGCCTTTCCAGTCAAGAAGCTGTTGATCCTTTAATAAATTATCTTATTTTTACCATTCCCATGTCAATAAAAATTCGAGCTGTGTAGAATTCCACAACTCGAAACAACTATTATATCCCAGCTATGTTATTATATGGTTATTATTTGCCTTATGCCTCTTACTCCACAGTCACGCTCTTGGCAAGGTTTCTGGGTTTATCAACGTCGCAGCCTCTAGCCAGCGATACGTAATAGGCCAGCAGCTGGAGGGGGATGACAGACAGAATAGGCGTCAGCAGGGGATGTGTCTCCGGAATGTAGAACACCTGGCTGGCTTCTTTCTCCACCTCGTCCAGTCCTTCCATGGCTAAAGCGAAGACGTCGGCCTCGCGAGCCTTTACTTCTTTAATGTTGCTAAAGGTCTTCTCAAATAGAAACGGCTGTGTTGCCACGGTCACTACCGGGACGTCTTTCTCAATCAGGGCAAGGGTCCCGTGTTTGAGCTCGCCTGCGGCATAGGCCTCGGCGTGAATATAGGAGATTTCCTTCAGCTTCAGGGAACCTTCGCAGGCCACACCGTAATCCAGTCCCCGGCCGATGAAAAAGATGCTCTTGCTTTGCTGGTACCCGAGGCCGATTTTCTTGATCGCCGCGCTCCTGTCCAGAATCTGCTGGACCTTTCCGCTCAGAGAAAGGAGTTCCCCGATAAGCTGACGGCTTTCCTCTTCCGGGATGGTCTCCCGGACATTGGCCATGTACAAGGCCAGCAGGTACAGGCTCATCATCTGGGCGGTATAAGCTTTTGTCGACGCTACCGCAATTTCCGGACCCGCCCAGGTATACAGGACATGGTCAGCCTCGCGGGCTATTGAACTGCCCACAACGTTTGTGATCGCGATCACCGGCATACCCCTCTTCTTGCTGTCGCGCAGGGCTGCCAGCGAATCCGCCGTCTCGCCTGACTGACTGATGATAACAACCAGGCTGTCGGGTTCAATCACCAGGTTGCGGTAGCGAAACTCCGAGGCGATGTCAATTTCTACGGGAATGCGGGCCAGGCTCTCGATGGCGTATTTTCCGACCAGTCCTGCGTGGTATGCCGTGCCGCAGGCGGTGATGAATATTTTTTTAACCTTTTTTATTACATCCGCATCCAGGGAAAGTTCCTGCAGGTTCACCCTGGCGCCGTCTTCGGAGATGCGTCCGCTCAGGGTATTTTTCAAAGATGTAGGCTGCTCGTGAATTTCCTTGAGCATGAAGTGGTCGTAGCCGCCCTTTTCGGCCTGTTCGGCCTCCCAGTTGATCGTATGAACTGTTTTGGAAACACCCTGCCCCATTTCGTTGAAGACTTCAACCCTGTTGGATGTGAGCAAGGAAATTTCCCCGTCGTCAAGATAATGGACATTGCGTGTGTAATGCAGGAAAGCCGGCACGTCGGACGCAAAAAAGTTTTCCTTGTCGCCAACGCCGATTACCAGGGGACTATCCTTCCGGACAGCGACAAGGTTTTCCGGTTCATGGGTTGAGAGAACTACCATTGCATAGGAACCCCTGATCTTTTCGGTCATCATGCTAATGGCAGGTATGAGATCACCCTTGTAAAAATGTTCCATCATATGAGGCAGGACTTCGGTATCCGTTTCCGATTTAAAGACATGCCCTTCGCTGATCAGCCACTTCTTTAATTCAAGATAATTTTCAATGATTCCGTTATGGACAACCACAAAAAGGCCGCCGCAGTCGCTGTGCGGGTGGGCGTTGTGATCGGTAGGCCGGCCGTGGGTGGCCCACCGCGTATGCCCGATTCCCGTCGTGCTTGAAAAACCGTTGCCGCTTAACCGCTCCTGAAGTCCGGCCAGTCTGCCCGCTTGTTTAAAAACCTTAATCTCCCCGTCTTCCAGCAGGGCAATACCTGCGGAATCGTAGCCCCTGTATTCCAGCCTGGCCAGTCCGTTTAACAAAACAGGCATAGCCTGCTTATTTCCCATATAACCGATAATACCGCACATTTTTATTAGTCCTCCTTTTATAAATAAAAAGCCACGGCAGATTGAAGCCATGGCAGTAAAAGGCTTATGCCCGCGGTCACCCGGCGTTTTTGTCCCGGCGGTTGCCCGCCGGATTTGTGCCGCCTTTAACGGTTGTGACTTACCGGGGAGCATCCGCCGAAAACTTCGATTAGCTCCCCCCTCGTCAACCAGTCTATCCCTTAAACTGGTCCAGGCGCTTGCATGTTGTCAAACGGTTTAAAAAATCACCTCCTGGATTAATAGACCAGCTTTCTGATCACGCCGGTCAATTCATCAACAATTACGTTCAGTTCCTCAAGGTCCCTTCCCTCCGCCATAACCCGGACAAGCTGTTCGGTGCCCGACGGCCTGACCAGGATCCGCCCCTGCCCGTTAAGCCTGCGCTCACAGCTGCAGACAGCTTCTTTGAGCTGATCGCTGCTCATAACGGATTGCTTGTCGGAAACGGCTACGTTTTTCAAAAGCTGGGGATAGCGGAACATCTGCGCAGCCAGTTCGCCAAGCGAAAGTCCTTTGCGCTTGATCACCGAAAGCAGCTTCAGAGCTGTTAACGCTCCGTCACCGGTAGTCTGGTCCTCCAAAAAGATGATATGCCCGCTCTGCTCGCCGCCAAAAATGGCGCCCCTGCGGAGCAGTTCTTCGAGCACCCAGCGGTCCCCGACCTGGGTTTCGGTAATCTCAATGCCGGCTTTATCCATGGCGCGATGCAGGCCGAGATTGCTCATCACGGTTACGACAACAGTGTTTTTGGACAGCCGGCCCCTTTCTTTCAAGTCCTGCGCGCAAATAACCATGATCTGGTCCCCGTCAACCAGGTTTCCATTTTCATCGACCGCAATCAGGCGATCGGCATCCCCGTCAAAAGCAAGGCCTACGTGCGCACGTTTGGAAAGTACGGCGCCGCAGAGTTTCTCCGGATGGGTTGATCCGCAGGAGTCGTTGATATTCACTCCGTTGGGGGTGTGAAACATCGGCACAACCTGCGCCCCTAACTCTGCCAATAGCTTGGGCACTACAGAACTTGCCGCCCCGTTGGCGCAGTCGACAGCAATTGTCAATCCTGAAAGGTCGACCGGTTCAACACTCTTAAGATACTGAACATAACGGTCACAGGCGTCAGTCATCTCCTGACAGGCGCCAACCTGTTCCCCCACCGGGTAAGGTATCTCCTCCGGATGGACAACCAGCCTTTCGACATCTTCTTCTTCCGCGTCGTTGAGTTTAAAACCGTCCGGGCCGAAAAACTTAATCCCGTTATCCATCACCTGATTATGCGACGCTGAAATTACAGCCCCGCCGCAAGAGCCTGTAAGACGGGTCAGGCAGGCAATGGCTGGCGTGGGCAGGATACCTGCTTTCAGCACGTTTACACCCGCCGAACACATTCCGGCAATCAGGGCAGATTCCAGCATATCACCGGAAATACGGGTGTCACGGCCAATAACCAGAGGAGCGCCGGGGGTTTTTAATGACAGAAAATGAGCGCCTGCCCTGCCCAGGCTCAAGGCTAACTCGGGAGTTAACTCCCGGTTGGCGATTCCTCTTACTCCATCAGTGCCGAACATTACCCCATGACCGGTATGCACCTCCATAAATTAACTAATTATATATCATTGTCTATTATTGCGTCAATTTCCAAATTTATAACCTTTGTTATATGTCTGTTAGCCGTCTGTTATATTTAATATGAAAAATACGGTCAGCGTTTTAAGCCTTTAAAAAAATTACTTCCGCCGCCAAAATGAAGCAAGTGAACGAACCGGCTTCGGCTGCAGGACACCCGTCAGCCTGTTGATCAGGTCGCTTTCTTTCAGTTCCCTGGCCAGCAACCCTTCCACAGCCAGGGAAACGCTCCCGGTCTCCTCAGAGACAATGACTGCAAGCGCGTCGGACACCTCGGAAATACCAATTCCCGCTCTGTGCCTGGTCCCCAGTTCCTTAAAAACTCCGTCATTGTTTTCAGTCAACGGAAGAACGCAGGATGCCGCGGCAATACGGCTGCCTCTGATAATCACGGCGCCGTCATGAAGGGGGGACTTTGGTGTAAAGATATTCAGCAAAAGTTCGGCGGACAGAATGCCTTCAATCTTTATGCCTTTATCAATATACTCTTCCAGTCCGGTATTTCTTTCCAGAACGATAAGGGCGCCTTTTCTCTCCCGGGACATAACCTGAGCCGCCCGGACAATTTCCGTCACCGCCTTGTTCCGGTCATGTTCGCTGAGGAAGGGAAAAGAGGTGGTAAAAAGTTCGCCTCCACCTAATTTTTCCAGAGCCCGCCTGAGTTCAGGCTGAAAAACAACCGGCAGGGCAACCAAAAGGGCCATATTTACCTGATAAAGCAGCGAGTGGACAGCGTAAAGTTTCAGCCAGTCGCTGATTTGTGTTGCTATAAAAAGAACGATCAGACCCTTGATCAGCTGGACGGCCCTTGTCCCTTTAATCAGAAGGACCAGCCAATACAGGACTATTACAATGATTAAAACATCAATTACGTTGGTGATATTAAATATATCCGGCTTGATGTTTTTAATCTGTTCCAGCAATATCCGTGCTCCCCTTTATCTTCAGAAGACCATATGCAATGCTGTCCACCAGGGCCTGCCAGCTGGCTTCGATTATATTCGCGGATACACCCACCGTATTCCAGGAATGCTGGCCGTCGCCTGTTTCAATCAGAACCCGCACAACTCCCCCGGTTCCTTCTGTTTCGTCCAGTACCCTGACCTTGTAATCGTTAAGCTGTATCTTCCGGATATCGGGAAAGAATTCCTCCAGCGCCTTGCGCAGGGCATTGTCCAGAGCGTTAACCGGGCCATTGCCTTCCGCCGCGGTATGGACAACCCGGTCGCCGACAGTAAGTTTGATCACCGCCTCTGAATAAACAGGGCTGTTTTCTTTAAGTTCAATGATTATGCGCAGGTTTTCCAGTCTGAAAGGCTCCTCGTAATTGTGATACACCTTGCGCAGCATAAGCTCTAAAGACCCTTCCGCCCCTTCAAACTGAAAGCCCTGGTTCTCCAGTTCCTTAATCTGTTCCAGAATTTGTTTGTCCGGTATGGTTTGGGCGCCTTCCGGCGTGTGGTCCAGCTTTAATTCCTTGTATTTATATAAAATATTGGACAGGCCGCTTAGCTCCGAAACCAGGACGCGCCTTTTATTGCCAACTAGTTCCGGGTCGATATGCTCGTATGTACGGTAGTCCTTTAAAATAGCGCTGACATGAATGCCCCCTTTGTGGGCAAATGCGCTCACTCCGACGAACGGCTGGTTCACTGCCGGGTGCATGTTGGCTATCTCGCTTACATACCTGGATAAGGCGGTCAATTTGGACAGCCTCTCCTGCGGAATGGTTTGAACGCCGTATTTTAAGGCCAGATTTGGTATTATTGAACACAGGTTGGCGTTCCCGCAGCGCTCGCCATAGCCGTTGACCGTGCCCTGAACATGCGTGACACCTGCCTGTACGGCGGCAAGCGTATTGGCCACGGCAAGTTCCCCGTCATTATGGCAGTGGATTCCGAAAGGCACAGTGTATTTTAAGCGCAGCCCGCCGATAATTTCCGCAATCTCGTGCGGCAGGCTCCCGCCGTTAGTGTCGCAGAACACAAGCGCGTCCGCGCCGCCTTCAACGGCAGCGTCAAGGGTAGCCCGGGCATAGGCGGGGTTCGCTTTGAAGCCGTCAAAGAAATGTTCGGCGTCGTAGAAAACCTTGATCCCTTTACCCTTCATATAGGCAATTGACTCCCTGATCATCAGCAGGTTTTCTTTCGGCGTCGTCTGCAAGGCGTGCGTCACGTGAAAGTCCCATGTTTTGCCGAAAATCGTCGCGACGGAAGTCCGGGACTTGATTATACTCCGGATGTTTTCATCAGCGGCGGTTTCGGTTTTCGGGCGCCGCGTCGAGCCGAAGGCGGCAATCCTGGCCTGCTTCAGTCCATAATCGCCAATCTGGTTAAAAAAGCCCGCGTCTTTCGGGTTCGAGCCCGGCCAGCCGCCCTCAATATAGTGAAACCCCATCTTATCCAGCCTGAGGGCTATCTTGATTTTATCTTCAATTGAAAATGAAATACCCTCCCCCTGCGCGCCGTCACGCAGAGTGGTATCATATATTTCTACTGCCGGCATCTTTTATCTTTCCTTCTGGCCCTTTTTAATTTGGTTTTTCAACCTGGGCGGCAACGAGATCGCCCATTTCTTCCGTAGAAACCCTTTGGCGGCCTTCCTCCATAATGTCGCGTGTCCGGTAACCTTTTGCCAGTACAGCGCTCACCGCATCGTCAATAGCCCTGGCCGCTTCCAGTTGGCCAAGCGAAAAACGAAGCAGCATCGCGCCCGACAGGATGGTGGCAATGGGGTTGATCACATTCAAACCGGTATATTTGGGCGCCGAACCGTGGCTTGGTTCGAAAAGGCCTACACCGTCCCCCACACTGGCCGAGGGCAGCATACCCAGCGAGCCGGTCAGCTGCGCCGCCAGGTCGCTTAAAATATCGCCAAACATGTTTTCGGTCAGCAGCACGTCGAACTGGGTCGGGAAACGAACCAGCTGCATGGCGCAGTTATCTACCAGTATATGGCTGGTCTCAACGTCCGGATACTCGGGCGCCAGCCTGTTGATTACATCGCGCCACAGGCGCGAGCTTTCTAAAACGTTGGCCTTATCGACCGAAGTAAGTTTCTTTCTCCGCTGCCTGGCCATCTCGTAGCCTTTCCTGGCTATCCGCTCAATTTCCCCGGTTGTGTAGACCAGAGTATCCGTAGCCCGTTCACCGCCCGGGATGGATTCCCGCTTCTTTTCACCAAAATAGATTCCTCCGGTAAGTTCCCTGACCACCAGGAGGTCCAATCCTTCGACTACTTCACGCTTTAATGTGGAAGCGTCTGCAAGGGCCGGAAAAATCATTGCCGGGCGCAGATTGGCATAGGCGTTTAAAGCTTTGCGCAAAGGGAGCAGCGCCCCCGCTTCCGGGCGCAGGCTCACGGGCAGGTCATCCCACTTCGGCCCTCCTATGGCGCCCAGTAAAATTGCGTCGCTGCTCTTGCAGAGTTCCAGTGTTTCCGGCGGCAGGGGATGGCCTGTGGCATCATAGGCGGCCCCTCCAATATATGCTTCATGAAGATCAAATTCCAGCCCGAAGCGCCGACCCGCGGCTTTGAGGACCTTGATAGCCTGAACGGTAATCTCCGGCCCTATTCCGTCTCCGGGTAAAACAGCTATTTTGTACACCATTATTGCTCCTTCCTTAACTTCAGGTAATTGATCAGTCCGCCGGCGGCAATAATCTGCTGCATGAAAGGCGGTATGGGGATGAACTTGTATTCCTTTGAACTGGTCAGGTTTTTGATAACGCCCTGGTCGGTGTCCACCTCCACAAGGTCTCCCTGCCGTATATCGCCGGCGGCGTCCGGTGATTCGAGAATAAGCAGTCCTATGTTAAAAGCGTTCCGGTAAAAAATCCGGGCATAAGAGCTCGCAATCACACAGCTGACCCCGGAAGTTTTGATTGCCAGGGGGGCGTGTTCACGTGAACTGCCGCTGCCGAAATTTTTGCCGGCTACGATAATATCTCCTTTGCCGACTTTGGAAGAAAACTGCGGATCAGCGTCCTCCATACAGTGCTGAGCAAGTTCGGCGGGGTCGGAAGTATTTAAATAACGAGCCGGGATGATTGCGTCAGTGTCAATATCGTCGCCGAACCTCCATGTTTTCCCTTGAAATTTCATTTGCTAACCTCCTTGGGCCCAACGATATATCCGGCTATCGCGGATGCAGCCGCAACCGCGGGGTTGCATAAGTAAACCTCGCTCTCGCGATCGCCCATCCTGCCCACAAAGTTGCGGTTTGTAGTCGCCAGGCAGCGCTCCCCTTTGGCCAGGATGCCCATATGGCCTCCTAAGCAGGGTCCGCAGGTCGGCGTGCTGAAAACCGCCCCGGCTTCCACGAAATCCTCAATCAGGCCTTCCCTCAGCGACTGCAGGTAAATCTTCTGCGTGCCGGGTATGACAATCAGCCTTACTTCCGGGTGCACTTTCTTCCCCTTGATCAGGCCTGCCGCCAGACGCAGGTCTTCCAGACGCCCGTTTGTGCAGGAGCCGATGACGACCTGGTCGATCTTGATATGGCCCGCCTGGCTGACCGGGTGAACTTTTTCAGGCAGGTGGGGGAAGGCTACCAGCGGCTCCATTCCGCTGACGTCGTACTCGCGCGTCCCTTTATACCCGGCGTCCGGGTCGCTGCTGTAAAAAGTATAAGGCCTTTTTGCGCGCCCTTCTACATACTGTCGTGTTATCTCATCCGGGGGGAAGATGCCGTTCTTGGCCCCCGCCTCAATAGCCATGTTTGCCGCGGTAAACCTGCTGTCCATGGACAGCCTGTCGATTACGGGGCCGGTAAATTCCAGCGCCTGGTAGGCGGCGCCGTCAACGCCGAGATCGCCGATGGCGAGCAGGATCAGGTCTTTGCCGCTGACCCAGGGGGGCAGTTCGCCGTTATAGATCAGCTTGATTGATTCCGGAACTTTCAGCCAGATCTCCCCCGAAGCCATAGCCGCCGCCAGATCGGTACTGCCCACGCCTGTTGAGAAAGCCCCCAGGGCGCCGTATGTACAGGTGTGCGAATCGGCCCCGATAACCACGTCTCCCGGCCCGACCAGCCCTTGCTCCGGAAGCAGGCAGTGTTCTATCCCCATCCTGCCGGCTTCAAAGTAGTAGGTCAGCTTCTGGCGGGAGGAAAACTCCCTCAGCATCTTGGCCTGTTCGGCAGACTTGATGTCCTTGTTGGGCACAAAGTGGTCCGGCACGAGGATGACCCTGTCCGGGTCAAAAACACCGGGCAGGCCGATTTTTTCAAACTCCTGGATGGCCAGCGGGGCCGTAATATCGTTGCCCAGCGCCAGGTCAATCCGGACGTTGATCAGTTCTCCCGGGCTCACCTTTTCCTTTTGCGCGTGAGCGGCCAGAATTTTTTCCGTAATTGTCATGCTCATAGCTTACTCTCTCCCTCGGCAAATTCAATTGCTTCATCAATACCTTTCCCGGCCGGGACCATCGGTATAACGTTTTCCTCGGGGTAAACCAGGCAGTTCACCAGGGCGGGGCCGGGTGACTTTAAAATCCCGGGCAGCATGCGGACGGCGTCCTCCTCGCTGCGGATGGTAAAGCCGTCGATTCCATATGCCCGGGCCAGAACTTCGAAATCGGGATGGAAAAGAAAATCCACCGCCATGTACCTTCCTTCATAATAAACCTGCTGGAACTGACGGACCATACCCAGTCTCTGATTGTTCAGGATAAATATTTTTAAGGGCAGATTCTGTTCTTTGACTGTGGCCAGTTCCTGGATGGTCATCTGAAAACTGCCGTCTCCCGTAATCAGAACGACCTGCTGCCCCGGGATGCCCAACTGGGCGCCTGCTGCTGCGGGAAGCCCGAAACCCATTGTGCCCAGACCGCCGGAAGAAATCAGCATGCGTGGTTTGTTAAACCGGTAATACTGCGCAACCCACATCTGGTGCTGGCCCACGTCGGTAACCACCAGGGAATCCCCGCCTGTTTCCGCATTGAGCCGCTCGACAATAAACTGGGGTTTCAACCCCCCCTCACGGCTGTAGCGCATCTGATAAGCCTCTTTGAGTTCCTGGATCCGTTTATGCCATTCCGGACGCTCAGTCTTCTTGACCTGAGTCAGCAGTGACTGCAAGACTTGCTTAACGTCGCCTACGACGGGAATGTTGATCTTTACGTTTTTCCCTATTTCAGCAGGGTCGATATCAATATGAATTATCTTTGCGTCTGGCGCAAAGGCGGAAATTCTGCCTGTGACGCGGTCGTCAAAACGCGCCCCCAGGGCAATCAGCAGGTCGCATTCTGTAATTGCCATATTTGCGTAGCGTGTGCCGTGCAGTCCCAACATACCCAGGAAAAGCGGGTGATCTCCCGGAAAACTCGACAGGCCCATAAAGGTGTTGGTTACGGGCGCGTCGATTGTTTCGGCGAGCTGTTTCAATTCACCGAAGGCTGAGGAACTGAGAATTCCTCCTCCAGCGTAAATGACCGGCCGCCGGGCTTCGCCGATCAGCCTTGCAGCCTCTTTAATCATATTCGGGTGACCCCGGTAGGTCGGCTTGTAACCGCGCAGCTTAACCGTTTCGGGGTACTTAAACTTGATTTTTGAACTTGTGACGTCTCCGGGCAGGTCGATCAGCACCGGCCCGGACCGGCCGGTAGAAGCTATATAAAAAGCTTTTTTGACCGTTTCTCCCAGCTGAGCCGGGTCTTTGAGCAAAAAATTATGCTTGGTGATCGGAATTGTTATCCCTGTAGTATCCACTTCCTGGAACGCGTCGGTTCCGACCCGCTCGGTATTCACCTGGCCGGTGATTACGACAATAGGCACCGAATCCATGTAAGCGTTGGCTATCCCGGTTACCAGGTTTGTGGCCCCGGGCCCGGAAGTGGCCATGCAGACGCCAACCCTGCCGGTCGCCCGGGCATAGCCGTCAGCGGCGTGAACCGCTCCCTGCTCGTGCCTCACCAGAACGTGTTTGATTTTTGAATTGTACAGGGCGTCATATACCGGGGCTATAGCGGCGCCCGGAATACCGAAGATGATTTCTATGTTTTCTTTTTCCAGGCAGCGAACCAGGGCCTGGGCAGCAGTAATTTCCAATAGAGGACTCTCCTTAATTTTTATTCGTCATCCTGGTCTAATCCCGAATTTCCAACAGTGGTAAACCTGGCGCCTCTTAACATGGCCACCTTCCCCGTCCGGACCATTTCTTTGATCCCGTATGGGCGAAGGGATTCCTCAAATGCAGTTATTTTTCCCTCATCGCCGGTGCATTCCAGGGTAAGCGTGCGGCGTCCTAAATCAATGACGCGCGCCCTGAAAATGTCCGCGATGAGCATTATTTCACCGCGCTGGCCGGCATCGGCGTTCACCTTGACCATGACCAGTTCCCTGTCGACATATTTTTCAGCGGTGATGTCGCCGACCTTGATCACGTCGATAAGTTTGTGAAGCTGCTTGGTTACCTGCTCCACAATCCGGCCGTCGCCCTCGACTACTATGGTCATCCGTGAAACAGCCGGATTTTCCGTCTGCCCCACAGCCAGGCTGTCAATGTTAAATCCCCGGCGGCTGAAAAGCCCCGCAACCCTGGCCAGTACACCGGGCTGATTCTCAACCAGAACAGAAAGCGTATGTTTCATCTAAATAATCTCCTCTTATCCCAGCATCTTGTCCAGTGGCTCACCGGGGGGCACCATCGGCAGCACATTTTCTTCACGTTCAACCAGAAAATCCATCACGACGGGTTTTTTTACCGCCAGAGCTTCCTGAAGCGCCGGCGCCACGTCCTCCTGCCTCTCTATCCGCATCCCCACGGCGCCATACGCCTCGGCAATCTTGGTGAAATCCGGATTGATCAGCTCGGTATGTGAATACCTGTGGTTGTAAAAAAGCTCCTGCCACTGCCTGACCATTCCCAGGTAACCGTTATTTAAAATAGCTATTTTAATAGGAAGATTGTTATTAACCGCAGTGGCCAGTTCCTGTATGTTCATCTGGATACTTCCGTCGCCGGCGATGTTAAAGACCAGTTCATCCGGGCAGGCAACCTGAACTCCGATGGCCGCCGGAAGCCCGAAGCCCATCGTTCCGAGCCCTCCGGAAGAGATAAAGGAACGCGGCCGGGTGTAGTCGTAATAATGTGCGGACCACATCTGGTGCTGCCCCACATCAGTAACTATTTTTGCCCGGTCCTGGCCGGCGCGGTAGATCTCTCTGATTACATACTGAGGTTTAAGCCTGCCTTCTTTAGTATCTTCAAAAGTCAAAGGATATTCCTTTTTCCAGTCCTGCACCTGTTCCTGCCAGGCGCCGGAAGGCTTTGCCTCCAAATATTTGACAAGTTCCGCCAGCGAGTTTTTAACGTCTCCCACAAGCGGTATGTCTACTTTTACATTTTTTCCGATTTCAGCCGGGTCTATATCAATGTGAATTACTTTTGCTTCCGGGACAAATTTTTCAAGCTTTCCAGTCACCCTGTCGTCAAAACGCACTCCCACGGCAATCAGCAGATCACAGCTGCAGACGGCGTAATTCGCATATTTGCTCCCGTGCATACCCAGCATTCCCAGCGCCAGGGGATGCCTTCCCGGAAATCCGGAAAGCCCCATTAGAGTCGTCGTCACCGGAGCCATAATCTTTTCGGCAAATTGCTGGAACTCTATGAAAGCGCCGGAATTGACCACCCCTCCTCCGGCATAGATGACCGGGCGTTGGGAGGCCATGATCACACTGGCTGCCTCTTCCAGCCTTCTTTGAGGAGGCGTCTGCGGCAGTCTGTATCCCGGCAGGTCAAGGGGGCCTGTTTCTTCATGTTCCACAAGAGCGGCGGAGACATCACGGGGAATATCGATCAGTACCGGCCCGGGCCTGCCCGTTGTAGCTATGTGAAAAGCCTCTTTGACCACTTTGGGCAGTTCCCGGGCGTTCTTAACCAGATAACTATGTTTGGTTATGGGCAGTGTGATCCCTACAATATCCGCTTCCTGGAATGAATCCTTGCCCAACTGGGAAGTAACTACCTGGCCTGTCATGGCTATGATGGGGACCGAATCCATATACGCGTTCGCAATCCCGGTAACCAGGTTGGTTGCTCCGGGTCCGGAAGTTGCCAGGCATACACCCGGCCGTCCGCTGGCTCTCGCATACCCGTCGGCAGCGTGCACCGCTCCCTGTTCATGCCTGGTCAGGATGTGCCGGATATCGGAATCAAATATGGCGTCATAGATGGGCAGAACACTGCCTCCGGGATAACCGAAAATTGTGTCTACCCCTACTTCCCGCAAGCTCTCTAATAAAATATTGGCTCCGGTTTTTTTCATTTATCTAAAACCTCCAGGCCTTTTGTCTTTCCAATTTTGCATTGCTTATCTAACAACGGCGCCTTCCGAAGCCGGGCCGACCATGCGCAGGTACTTTGCCAGGTAACCTGTTTTTACCCTTGGCTCAGGCGGGCTCCAGACGGCAAAGCGGTTTTTGATTTCTTCGTCGGACAGCTGAACGTTTAATCTGCCCCCCGGGATGTCGATGTCAATTATATCCCCGTCCCTGACAATAGCCAGCGGGCCGCCAAGCGACGCTTCGGGGGCAATGTGTCCGATTGAGGCCCCCCGGGTGGCGCCCGAGAAACGGCCGTCGGTCAGCAGGGCAACGTCCCTGTCCAGGCCCATTCCTGCAATCGTAGCGGTAGGGGTAAGCATCTCGCGCATTCCCGGCCCGCCCCTGGGACCTTCATAGCGGATAACGACTACGTCTCCCTTTTGGATGGCGCCGGAAGTAATGCCCTTGAAGGCTTCTTCTTCCGAATCAAAGACCTTCGCCGGACCCTGGTGCTTGAGCATCTGCTCGTCAACACCGGATTTTTTTACTACGGCGCCCTGCGGCGCCAGGTTCCCCATTAAAACAGCAACTCCTCCGTCGGGACTGTATGGTTCTTCCACACTGCGGATAACATCCCTGCGGTAAACCTGTCTTCCTTTAATCTGCTCTCCCACAGTCCCGGAAACGGTCCTGGCGTCAAGGCTCAGCAAGCCTTTTTTAGCCAGTTCGTTCATTACGGCGGGAATTCCGCCCGCCTCGTCGAGGTCCTGCATGAAATGAGGGCCTACCGGGCTTAAACGGCACAGGTTGGGAGTTTTTTTGTTAAGCTCGTTAACTTTGTTAAGGTCGATTTTAATCCCGGCTTCCAGGGCTATAGCCGGAAGGTGCAGGACCGTGTTTGTCGAACAGCCCAGCGCCATGTCAACCGTCAGGCCGTTTTCAAACGCCTGCTCGGTTAAGATCATTGAGGGACGGATATCCTCGTTAACCAGGTAAACTATCCTGATGCCCGTCAGCTTGGCCAGTCTTCTCCTGGCGGATGAAACCGCCGGAATGGTCCCGTTGCCCGGCAGGGCTATGCCGAGAGCTTCGGTAAGGCAATTCATTGAGTTGGCCGTAAACATCCCGGCGCAGGATCCGCATCCGGGGCAGGCCGATTCTTCTATCTCGGCGAGTTCATCGTCAGTCATTTTCCCCGCCCTGACGGCGCCTACGGCTTCAAAAACATTGCTCAGGGAGATATCCCGCCCCTGATAACGTCCGGCCATCATCGGCCCGCCGCTGACAACGATTGACGGAATGTCCAGGCGCGCCGCCGCCATCAGCATTCCGGGGACTATTTTATCACAGGCGGTAACCATCACCAGTCCGTCAAACTGGTGGGCTTGAGCCATTACTTCAATTGAATCGGCAATCAGTTCGCGGCTGGCCAGGGAATATTTCATTCCGCTGTGGTTCATGGCGATGCCGTCGCATACAGCTATGCAGGGGAATTCAACAGGAGTTCCGCCGGCAAGCCTGATCCCGGCTTTGACGCAGTCCGTAAGTTCATTCAGGTGCATGTGTCCGGGCACAATCTCGTTGAAGGAATTGACCACACCGATCATCGGACGGTCAAGCTCCTCACTGACAAAGCCGAGGGCATTTAAGAGCGAACGGTGCGGCGCCTTCTCCAGACCGTTTTTAATCATGTCGCTGCGCATTTTAAACTACTCCTTTACCTAAAAATCAGCGGTCCGTCTGTTTTAGTCACTTCATGGAAAGCATCAATCAGTTCCCAGGTCATTTTTCCCGGCTTGCCTTCTCCAATAGGCCTGCCGTCGACCTTAACAGCCGGTATTACTTCGGCCGCAGTGCCGGTAAGGAAACACTCCCGGGCGTTGTATATGTCGTAGCGGGTCATCGTGCATTCTTCCACCTTTATTCCCTTTTTGACCGCTATTTCCATCACCGTGTTGCGGGTAACCCCCTCCAGGGCGCCTGCCGATGCAGGGGGTGTAATTAAGGTGGAATCGTCGTCAACAATAAATATATTGTCTCCTGTAGCTTCAGCCACATACCCCTGCTGGTTGAGCATGATTGCTTCGGGAACGCCTGCCAGATTGGCTTCAATCTTCGCACAAATGTTATTTAAATAATTTAAAGACTTCACCTGAGGATTGCAGGCCTCCGGGAGGTTCCTCCTGGTAGCCACTGTAATCAGCTCCAGCCCTTGTTGATACAGCTCTTCGGGATACATCTGGATCGAGGCTGCGATACAAAGTAACGTGGGCTTATGGCATTTCCTCGGGTCCAAACCGAGATCACCGGGACCCCTGGTAACAACCAGACGGATATATCCATCCCGCAAATCGTTGCGCCGGCAGGTCTCAAGGACAATTTCTTTCATCTCGTCTTCTGTTAAGGGAATCTGGAGGGTTATAGCGCGGGCTGATTTGTAAAGGCGCAGGATATGCTCATCCATTCTGAACACTCTGTTGTGATAAGCCCGGATACCTTCAAATACTCCGTCTCCGTATAGCAATCCGTGATCGAATACTGAAACCAGTGCTTTTTCTTCCGGAACGTACTGCCCATCAAGGTAAATAACCAAACCCATAATAACACCTCTATTTTTTATAAAAAATAATAAACCCCCTGTTCCCGGCAGTTTAAAGCCAACTGCCAGGGACGGGAGGTTTAATCCTCGCGCGGTACCACCCTGCTTGCCTTTATTTTTAAAAAATAAAAGCCTGCTTTTGCGCCTAACAAACGACACGGCCTTTCTAACAGCGGCCAATCCGTCCTTGGCTTAATCGGCTTGAACACCTTTCAGCCGGCAGTTCCGGGGCGATCCTTTCACCCGGCCGGGCGCTGGTTTACACCGCCCACCAGCTCTCTGCAGCCCGGGGATCAGGCTACTTGCTCCCCTTCATTACTTTTAACGACAATAATATTGCATTTCAGTATATAAAAAAGTCATTGGGGTGTCAAGAATATTTTTTGAAACATAATACCCGCCCGCGGCAATGGGGTTACTATTCACAGTCCTATTTAATTTCCATTCATGAAATAGAATGTTCTTTATCAAATAAATAACATCACCTATTCAATAGAGAAAAGGATAAAAGC
>LDZT01005129.1_pt1 | contig 30176 bp, 24 predicted proteins | sample 615521 | NCBI WGS metagenome assembly LDZT01 (sample SAMN03408292, study PRJNA278302) | terrestrial metagenome | isolation source: oil reservoir sample SB1 | place: USA: Alaska, North Slope, Schrader Bluff formation | collected 2011-09 | reverse complement strand
GAGCATGCGAATCGTGATCGGCACCGAAGCGACGCAAACGGCGATGGTAAGAAGCCACAAGAGCGTGTACCCCAGCAACCGTGCCTCCATCCGCCTAACCCCTACTTGTGCAGTCTGCATAACCGCACAAGTACCTCCAACCGCATACTACACGCTACTCCAGCCAGCTGACCTCGCCGCTATCAAGCGACTTGATGGCACCGCAGACATCCACACTACCGGCGAGATCCGGCGCCACCTTCAGCAGATACCCCTGCACCTCGGCCACCGCGGCGCGCGCATTCGCCTGAACGGCGCTCTCCTCGGATAGTCCGGCAGTCCCCACGGATGACAGCCGCCCCAGGATCGGTCTCACCAACGGCTCAAGCGCCTCGTCGTCGCTGCCCGACAGCGCGGCGCAGACTGCACCGCACGACTGGTGCCCGAGCACCACCACCAGCCGCACCCCCAACTCACGGATCGCATAGAGGATCGACGCCAGCGCCGCAGCCTCAAGCACATGACCGGCCACGCGCACGATGAACAGCGAACCGGGCGCCTGGTCGAAGACCTGCTCCACCGGGACGCGGGCGTCCGAACAACCGATGACGACCGCCACGGGCCGGTGCGCGGGGACCACCCCCGGTGCACCCCCGGTCAGCTCGGTGCCGCGCTCGCGCACGTACCTCTTGTTTCCCTCGCGCAGCGCACGCAGGATCTGCTCTCGCTCCACCGTCACTCCTTATCAGACTGCACGTGCAGTACGCGTACGATCACAGCCCCTTGAGCCGCTGCATGCGCGCCACGACCAGGAGGGCCTTCTAGCCGAGTCACGCCAGGTGGACGCCGTCATGGTGCCGGACCGCCCTACTCGCGAGCATGGCGCAGGATCTTGTCCAGGGCCTTACCTCTCGTGAGCTCGTCAACGAGCGTATCCAGATAGCGGACCTCCTGCATCAGCGGATCGGCGATCTCCTCCACCCGGACCCCGCATACCACGCCGGTGATGAGCACCCTGTCCGGATTCATAGCCGGTGCCTCTGCGAAGAAGGCCTCAAGGTCGGCCCCTTGGTCGATCTGGCGCTGCAATCCCGCGCGGTCGTAGCCCGTCAGCCAGAAGATGATCTCGTCGACCTCTTCTTTCGTGCGGTTCTTCTGCTCGGCCTTCTGTACGTACAGCGGATAGACCTTCGCGAACTCCATGCCGAACAGACGATGCCTGGCCACTCTCATCCCTCTCGCATGCTTCGGTCATGCACCCTGGTCTTCGCCCCGCTCGTCCTCTTCAGCGCTCTCGTCGTCGGAGTACTTGCGCGAGAGAGGCGCCGAGCGCCGCGCCAACGGCGATTCCGATCGCGAGACCCACACCAACGTTCCCCATCGCTGCACCCAGGGCTACTCCCAGGCCCACTCCGATGGCGATGCCTTCGCCGGTGCGATCGCCGTTTCGATTCGGTGCCATGCCAGTCCTCCCGGAGGTCACAGATGTCAGCGCGGTCGACAATACGCACCAGTGTAGCCGAGTGCCGCGGCATACCCAGATCCGCTGCCGGGCCGCCAGCATCCAGCCCGGGAATCACAACCCCAGCAATGCAGGCAGTTCCGCTGCCCAGGCCTCGATGGCATCCCAATCCCGCGCATCGCTTGCCGGTTCCGATCCAGCCATCTTGTTGAGCGGGAACTTTAGAAGCGCCGGGTCGAACCGGCCGCCGAACAGCTTCGCGGAGACAGGCCGCAACCACGCCACATCCGCAAGCGCTGTGTCGAGTTGCCCGCGGCAGTCCATCCACTCCGCATCATCATGCGGTTCCTTGCATGGACCGAGAGCGAAGAGCGCCACCGGCAGACCCTCAAGCCTCTTCTCGTTCCGCGACAGGAACCTGCGCGCATCCTTGTGGAGCTTGTGGGTGATGAGCGGTGCGCCGAGCACGACCGCCTGGTACCCGCCAAGATCCTTCACGTCACCCGCTTCTCGGACATCCACATCCACGCCGGTGCTGCGCATGGTCGAGGCGACCACCTCGGCGACCTCCCGGGTAGAACCGTACATGGTGGCATACGCGACAAGCACAAGATGCGCCACTACGACCTCCCCCTCTCCACTTTCACGCTACTCCCCCCGGAGCGCCTCGGCGACCGCCTCCGCCACATCACGCGTCACGCCCGGAACCCCAGCGATCTCCTCAGCGCTCGCGGCGCGCAGCTTGCGGATGCCGCCGAAGTGTTTGAGGAGCGCCTTCTTGCGCTTGGGACCCACGCCGGGGATCTCGTCGAGCACGGACGCGGTCATCGCCTTGCCGCGCAGCTCACGGTGGTATTCGACCGCGAAGCGGTGCGCCTCGTCGCGCACACGTTTCACGAGATAGAGCGAGGGCGAGCCGCTCGGCAGCACCACCGGCTCGTCCCAGCCGGGCCGCCACAGCTCCTCCTCGCGCTTGGCGAGCGAAGCCAACGGCACGTGGCTCATGCCGAGCTCGTCGAGCACCGCCCGCACGGCGTTTAGTTGCGGCTTGCCGCCGTCGATGAGAAGCAGGTCGGGCCGTTGCCGGGCGAACCGCGTGTCCCCCGCACCTTCGCGTGCGAACCTGCGCCGCAACACCTCGGCCATCATGGCGACGTCGTTGGCTTCCTCGGCAGGCAACCGCACCTTGAAGCGCCGGTACGCCGCCTTGTCGGCACGTCCGCCGGTGAAGACCACCATCGAGCCCACCGAGTGACGCCCGTGGAGCGTGGAGATGTCGTAGCACTCGATGCGCAGCGGCGGCGCCGGGAGCGCGAGCGCGCTCTCGAGCTCCAGCAGCGCCCGGTTGAGCCGCTCCTCGTCGTAGCGGGTGCGGTGCTTGTAGCGTGCGAGCGAGTGGCGCGCGTTCGTGGACGCGAACTCCAGGAGCGACCGCTTGTCGCCCCGCTGGGGCACGAGCAACCGTACGTTGGTGCCGCGCAGGCCGCGCAGCCATGCCTCGGCCGCCTGCGGCTCCTCGGGCAGCGCAGGCACCACCACCTCGCGAGGTACGTACGACGCGGTGCCGTAGTAGCGGAGGAGGAACCCTTCGATCAACTCCGCCTCCCCCGCGTCGAGTCCTTTGTCGAGCGTGAACTCGTTGGCGCCCACGATCCGGCCTTCCCGCACCAGGAGCACGGTTGCGCCGGTGATCGTCTCCTCGCGCTCAAGGCCGATGACGTCGAGGTCGAGAGGACGATCCGAGACCACGCGCTGCCGCTCGAGCGAGGCGCGCACGGCGTCGAGCGAGTTGCGGAGCCGCGCCGCTCGCTCGTAGTCGAGATCGGCGGCCGCCACGCGCATCGCCCGTTCGAGCTCGTCGGCCACCTCCCGCTGCCGCCCCTCGAGGAACGCGGCGATCTTGTCGATCCGCTCGCGATACTCGGCCTGCGTGATCGCGCCCACGCACGGCCCGGGGCCCTTGCCCACGTGGTAGTCGAAGCACGCGGTGCCGGTGGGCTCACCACCGCGCGCCGTGAGCCGCTTCCACTCCACGCAGGTGGCGCGGCACACGGGGTAGACGCGCCGCACGACCTCCATCGTCTCGCGCGCCGCCCGGGCGTCGGTGTACGGGCCGAAGTAGCGTGTTCCCGGCTTGTGTTTCTCGCGTGTGTACTTGATCGCGGGGAACGGGTCCGAGAGCGTGAGCGCGATGAACGGGAAGCTCTTGTCATCCTTGAAGTCCACGTTGTACGGCGGCCGGAGCTCCTTGATGAGGTTGGCCTCGAGGATCATCGACTCGGCCTCGGTGGTGGTGGTCACGTAGTCGAACGAGTCCACGCGCGCCATCATCCGTGGCACCATCGCCCGGTCATCGTGCCCGCCCGTGTACTGCCGCATCCGTTTGCGGAGCGACTTCGCCTTGCCCACGTAGAGGACCTCGTCGGCCTGCTTCCACAGGTAGACGCCGGGTGCGTCGGGCACGTGGCCGAGCTGGGACGCGACGTCGGGCGAGGCGTCGCGGCCACGAGGGGCAGCAGCCGATTCACGCATGTGAGCGCCTTCGCTCATGTTGCGACCCTACCCCTCCCCCGCCGTAACGCTCGCGCCGTGCCCCTCCAGCACCGGCTTCAGGAACCGGCCGGTGTGCGATCCGTCACATGCCACCACGTCCTCCGGCGTGCCGGCCACCACCACATGTCCGCCGCGATCGCCCCCCTCGGGACCAAGGTCCACGATCCAGTCGGCGCTCTTGATCACGTCGAGGTTGTGCTCGATCACGAGGACCGTGTTGCCGGCGTCCACCAGGCGCTGCAGCACGTTCAGAAGCTGGCGCACGTCGTCGAAGTGCAAGCCGGTCGTCGGTTCGTCCAGGATGTAGAACGTCTTGCCGGTCGATACGCGCTGCAGCTCGCTCGCGAGCTTCACGCGCTGCGCCTCGCCGCCGGAGAGCGTGGTGGCGGGCTGGCCGAGCCGCACGTAGCCGAGGCCTACATCGTAGAGCGTCTGGAACTTGCGGCGGATCTTCGGGATGTTCTCGAAGAACGAGACAGCCTCCTCCACCGACATGTCGAGGATGTCGGCCACGTTCTTGCCCTTGTACGTCACCTGCAGCGTCTCGCGGTTGTACCGGGCGCCTTTGCACACCTCGCACGGCACGTACACGTCCGGCAGGAAGTGCATCTCGATCTTGATCTGCCCGTCGCCTTTGCACGCCTCGCAGCGGCCGCCACGCACGTTGAAGCTGAACCGCCCGGGCGCATAGCCGCGGGCCTTCGACTCGTTGGTGGACGCCAGCAGCGCCCGGATGTCGTCCCACACGCCCGTATAGGTGGCGGGATTGCTCCTCGGCGTCCTGCCGATCGGGCTCTGGTCGATCACGATAACCTTGTCCACGTCGGAGAGCCCCTGGATGCGGTCGTGCTTCCCGGTGCGGTGGCGCGTCCGGTAGATGTGGTTCGAGAGCGCCGGCGCCAGCGTGTCGGTCACGAGCGAGCTCTTGCCGGAACCCGAGACGCCGGTGACCACGGTGAGCGCGCCGAGAGGTATGGCCACGTCCACCGACTGCAGGTTGTTCTGACGCGCGCCCTCCACCGTGATGTGGCCGCGCTCGGCCTCCCGGCGCTCGGCGGGTACGGGGATGCTCAGTTCGCCCGACATGTACCGCCCCGTCAGCGACTCGGCGCAGTGGAGTATCTTCTCCGGCTCGCCCACGCACACGAGCTCCCCGCCGTGCTCGCCGGCGCCCGGCCCCATGTCCACAACGAAGTCCGCCGAGCGGATGGTCTCCTCGTCGTGCTCCACCACGATCACGGTGTTGCCGAGGTCGCGCAGTCGCTCGAGCGCCGCGATCAACCGGGCGTTGTCGCGCTGATGCAGGCCGATGGAGGGCTCGTCGAGTATGTAGAGCACGCCCACAAGACCGCTGCCGATCTGCGTGGCGAGCCTGATGCGCTGCGCCTCTCCACCCGAGAGCGTGGCCGTGGCACGCTCAAGGGTGAGGTAGTCGAGTCCCACCTCGACGAGGAAGCGCAGCCGCTCCACGATCTCCTTGATGATGCGGCGGCCGATCGCCTCATCGCGCTCGGAGAGCTCGACGCCCTCGAAGAACTCGAGCGAGTCCTTCGCCGAGAGCATCGTCACCTCGTTGATGCTCTTGCCGCCGAACGTCACCGCAAGGATCTCGGGCTTCAGACGCGCGCCGCCGCACGAGGCGCACGGGATCACGGCCATGTACTCCTCGAGCTTCTCCTTGCTGGCGTCGCTCTCGGTCTCCTCGTGGCGGCGCATCACGCTGGCCAGCGCGCCCTCGTACTTCGTGAACCAGTACGTCTCGCGGCCGTCCCGGGTCACGTAGTCGAGCCGGATCTTCTCGTCACCGAACCCGTGCAGCAGCTTGTGCCGCGCCTCCTCGGGCAGGTCGCTCCAGGGCGCGTCGATGCTCACACCCAGGTGTTTGGCGGCGGCCTCCACCAACTGCGGGTAGTAGTTGAGGTTGCCCGAGTAGGGCTTGATCGCGCCCTCGGCGATGGAGAGCGAGCGGTCAGGGACCACAAGGTCGGGGTCGGCCTCAAGCCTGCTGCCGATGCCGAGACACTCGGGGCAGGCGCCGTAGGGCGAGTTGAAGGAGAAGTCGCGCGGCGCAAGCTCGTCCATCGAGAACCCGTGCTCCGGGCACGCCAGCGCCTGCGAGAACTCGTGCTCCTCGCCGTCCACCACGTCGATCATCACGGTGCCGCCCGCCAGCCGGAGCGCCATCTCCACGCTCTCGGCGAGACGAGTCCGGATGCCGTCCTTCATCACGAGCCGGTCGAGGACCACGTCGATCGTGTGCTTGTACTTCTTGTCGAGGACGATCTCCTCGTCGAGCATGCGGACCTCGCCATCCACGCGCACGCGGGTGAATCCCTCGGCCTTGAGCTCGCTGAACAGCTTGCCGTACTCGCCCTTGCGCCCCTTCACCACCGGCGCGAGCACCTGGAACCTGGCGCCCTCGGCCATCTCGAGGATCGCGTCCACGATCTGCTCCGGCGTCTGCCGCTCGATGCGGCGGCCGCATATCGGGCAGTGCGGAACGCCCACCCTCGCGAAGAGCAGCCGGAGGTAGTCGTAGATCTCGGTGACGGTGCCCACGGTCGACCGCGGGTTCTTGCTCGTGGTCTTCTGGTCGATCGCCACCGCGGGGGAGAGACCTTCGATGTGGTCCACGTCGGGTTTGTCCATCTGGCCGAGGAACTGCCGCGCATAGGCCGAGAGCGACTCCACGTACCGCCGCTGCCCCTCGGCGTAGATGGTGTCGAACGCGAGCGAGCTCTTGCCCGAGCCCGAAAGGCCCGTTATCACCACGAGCTGGTCACGGGGGATCTCGAGGTCGAAACCCTTGAGGTTGTGCTCGCGGGCGCCTCGGATGGAGATGTGGTCGAGAGACATGCGGGTCGGCCTTTCGGTATGCAAGATGCGAGGGGTTTCTCTGCAAACCCCTATTCTACCCCGCCCTCACCGGCGCCGCACCCGGTCCGCAGCGACTCGCCCCCGCACCACACCCGATCCGTGGCGCCTTACCCTCGCACCGCGTGCGGGTGTCCAGCGCCCTGCGCGGAGACACGCCCTTGTCGCAGGACCTTCACGGTGGCGTCACACCGCTGAAACACACCGCCTCCACCGTGGATGCATGACATACCCGTGCCAGGTACGCGGGGCGATCGTGAGGCGACCGGAAGGAAGGAAGCGCATGGACGTGCAGGTGACACTGGACACCCTGTGGGTACTCCTCGCAGGGATGCTGGTGTTCTTCATGAATCTCGGGTTCGGACTCGTGGAGTCGGGATTCGCGCGGGCGAAGAACACCGTGAACATCATCTCCAAGAACTTCGTGGTGTTCGCGATCGCGTCGATCGCGTTCTACGTCATAGGCTGGGGGTTGATGTTCGGCGACGGCAACGGGCTGCTGGGCCTCAAGGGGCTCTTCATGCTCGGCGGCGCAGACAACAGTCCCGCCGTGGGCGACGCCTACACCGGCGTGTACTCGGCCATCAGTTGGACCGGCGTGCCGCTCATGGCCAAGTTCTTCTTCCAGCTGGCCTTCGCCGCAACGGCGGCCACGATCGTCTCCGGCGCAGTAGCCGAGCGCATCAAGTACGGGTCGTTCATCGTCTTCTCCGCGCTCCTGGTGGCGTTCGTGTACCCCGTGGTGGGTCACTGGATCTGGGGCGGCGGCTGGCTTGCCGAACTCGGGTTCTGGGACTTCGCCGGCTCCACCGTGGTGCACTCCACAGGCGCCTGGGCTGCGCTCGCGGGTGTGCTCGTTCTCGGTCCGCGCATCGGCAAGTACGCCAAGGACGGAAGCGTGCGGCCCATCCCCGGTCACAACATGACCTCCGCGATGACCGGCGCGTTCATCCTGTGGCTCGGCTGGTTCGGCTTCAATCCCGGCTCGACCATGGCGGCCGATCCCGGTTCGATCTCGCACATCCTGGTGACCACGAGCATGGCAGCCGCAGCGGGCGCGCTCACCGCCACGGCGGTGGCCTGGGTGGTCCTCGGCAAACCGGACCTTGGCATGACGATCAACGGCGCGCTTGGCGGCCTGGTAGGCATCACGGCGGGTTGCGCGTTCGTGAGCGTGGGCAGCTCGCTCCTGATCGGCGCGATCGCCGGCGCGATCATCGTGTTCGGTGTGCTCCTGCTGGACAAGCTGCACCTCGATGATCCCGTGGGCGCGCTGGCCGTGCACGGCATGGGTGGCATCTTCGGCACACTGGCCGTGGGCCTGTTCGCGCAGGACGCCATCGCCCCGGGCACCACCGGCAACGGCCTGTTCTTCGGCGGCGGACTCGACCTGCTCGGCAGCCAGGCGCTAGGGATAGTAGCGGTAGGAGCGTTCGTCTTCGCCCTCTCGCTGGCGGCGTGGCTGGCGATCAAGGCCACCATGGGCGTACGCGTGAGTGAGGAAGAGGAGCTCGAGGGCCTGGATATCGGCGAGCATGGCAACCGGGCGTACCCCGACTTCGTCCAGACCGAGACCGTTGCGTGAGCATCACGCGAGAGGAGTGGCACCGATGAAGAAGATCGAAGCGGTCATCAAGCCGCATCGCCTGGACGACGTGAAGGAGGCGCTGCACGAACTTGGCGTGGTGGGTCTCACCGCGTACGAAGTGAAGGGGTTCGGGCGCCAGAAGGGACACACCGAGATCTACCGCGGGGCCGAGTACACCGTGGACTTCGTGCCTAAGGTCAAGGTCGAGGTCGTGGTGGACGACGAACTCGCCGCGAAGGTGGAGGACGCCATCATCAACGCTGCGCGCAGTGGCAAGATCGGCGACGGCAAGGTCTTCACCTACGACTGCGAGGGCGCGGTCCGCATCCGTACCGGTGAGCGTGGCCCGGACGCGCTCTGAGACGATGTGCGCAACACGGGCGACAGGGATGCCGGCGGGCGGTCCACTCCAGTGGTACACCGCCCGCCGGGCGGCCCTCATGGCAACGGCGGTGCCCGGCTCGGCCGCGGCACGCGAACTCTCCGACCTCACGGATGAGGCCGTCCTGGCACTAGCCGGGGCGGCCCCCTCGCACGCCCGCCTGCCGTTCGCAGTCTTCGCGCTCGGAGGCTACGGGGCCCGCCGCCTGCTGCCCGGGTCGGACATCGATCTGCTGATCGTGTCAGAGGGCAACGCCCGTGACCTGGAGCCGCTCGTACGGACGCTGCTCTACCCGCTCTGGGACACCGGGGTCGATGTGGGTCACCAGGTACGCACGCGCGCCGGACAGGTACGCGCGGTGAGCGCCGACCTCACCGTGGCGACCGCATTCCTCACGGCCCGGTTCATCGGGGGCGATGAGCGGCTGGCGCACCGCGTGGTGGCCGACGCGTTCAAGCGGCTCCGCCGGGACCGGCGCCGTCTCCTGGACGAGATCGGAGCGCGCGCCCGTACCGGTTCACCGTATCTGCTGGCGCCCGACCTCAAGGAGGGAGCCGGCGGACAGCGGGACATCGACGAACTCGTCTGGCGCGCGGCGCTCGAAGCCGGCGTGCCGCTCACGAACGTTCCTGTTGACACCGCGCTCGAGGAGGCCCAGGACACGATCACGGCGGCCCGCTGGCGTCTGCACCTGCATCGGCCCACGGCACGAAACCTCATGGGTGTGGCCGACGCGGAGGCGGCCGGTATCGACGCGGACGCCGTGCAGCGCGCGCTGGCGGTGGTGCAGCACATCCTCTTGGCAACGCGCGACGCGGTCCGTCGCACGAAGCGAAGCACTGCCGAGGACCCGCCCGCACCGCTTGGCCTCGCCGACCTCGTAAGCGCCGCGCGAGAAGGCGCGCGCGTCCTCCCGGGCGTGGAGCGTGCCGTCTACGCCGGCGGGCTCGACCATGCTGTACCGGGCTTCTCGGCGCTGATGACGCTCCGCCGCCCGGGCCTCTCGCACCGCTACACGGTGGGGGCCCACAGCCTGCACACGCTCGTGTCGCTCTTCAACGGCGACCAGGCGCATGCTGGAGATGCGCTTCCGGGTGACGCGCTCGAGGCGCTTGTGGTGGCCGCGCTCACGCACGACATCGGCAAGCGCGAGCCGGGACCGGACCACGCGGAGCGCGGTGCGGCGGAGGCCGGATCCGCTGCCGGACGGCTCGGGCTTGCCCCGGATCCATGCCGCATCGTGGAGACGCTCGTGCGAGAGCACCTGCTCCTCGGCGAGGTCGCCACGAGTCGCGACCTGACCGACGAGGACGTCGTACTGGAGGTGGCGGCGCGGATCGGCAGGCGGGACCTCGTGGAGCCGCTCTTCCTGCTGACCGCGGCTGACATGACCGCCACCGGCCCCGATGTCTGGACGCCATGGCGCCGTTCGCTCGTGGTCGAGCTGGCCCGCAAGACCGAGGCCGCCCTCTCGCCGGAGATCGACGGCACCGGCATCGTCTCGATGGCACACGCGTGCCGCGACGAGGCGGCCCGTCTCGCACTCGCGGAAGGCGCCTCGCGCGCGGTGCTGTCATTCATCGAGACCGCGCCGCTCCGGTACCTCGCCAGGCGTACTCCCGGGCACGTGCTGCGCGACGGACGCCTTGTCCAGAGCCTGTCCGGCCCGGGAGTGTTCGGGGAGGTCGCGCTGGACGTACGCGCAGGTGATGCCCCCGGCACATGGCTGCTCGACATCGCCACCCGCGACAGACCGGGGCTCTTTGCGGCGATCGCCGGTGCGGTGGCGGTCTCGGGCCTCGACACGCTTGCCGCCGAGGCCTTCACGTCCCACCGTGGCGTGGGGCTCGACATGTTCGTGGTAGCGCCTTCCACTGGAGCCCCTGTGGACGCGAGCACCTGGCATGCCCTTGAGCGTCACCTCTCCGACGCGCTGAGCGGCCGGGCCGGTCTCGAGTCGCTGCTTGAGGGACGGCGCAAACACTACCGCCCTCGCCCGGTACCCGATGCCACACCGTGCAAGGTGACGCTCGGCCCGTGCGGCCCGTTCTCCTCCAGCGTGCACGTCCGCACTCACGACCGCATCGGACTGCTCCACGACCTTGCTTCGGCGATCCAATGCGCCGGGCTCGACATACGGCGCGCCGTGGTCACCACGCGCTCGGGCGTTGCCGACGACGTGTTCGATCTCACCGACGCGATGGGATCCCCGCCGCAACGCGACGTGCTCGAGACCGTGCTGGTGCCCCTCCTCGCGGCCGCCGCCGACAACGGGTCCGGGCGCTGAACGGCGGGGTCCATGCCGGGACCCCGCCGTTGCCTTGCACTGCGCCGGCCCCTACACCAGCGGCGGGGCGTCCACGAAGCCGCCGTCCACGTGAAGCGTGGTGCCGGTGACGTAGGAGGACGCGTCGGAACACAGCCAGAGGCTCGCCTCGGCCACTTCCGACGGCTGGGCGAAGCGGCCCAGGTTGCTCATCTGCTGCGCATAGCGCTCGGGGTCGAGACCGAACTGCGTGAGGGCGTTCCGCAGCATCGGGGTGTCGATGGCGCCCGGCGCCACCGCGTTCACCCTGATGTCGTGCGGGCCGTTCTCCATGGCCGCGGTCTTGGTCATGCCCACCACACCGGCCTTGGCGGCCGTGTACGCGAACGTGGTCATCTGCGGCCGGAAGCCGCTCACCGAGGAGATGTTGACGATCGACCCGCCGTCGCCCTGGGCGATCAGCTGCCGGAGCTCGTACTTGAGGCACAGCGCGGTGCCCTTGAGGTCGATCGACATCAGCCGGTCGTAGTAGTCCTCGTCGAATTCCGATATCAGGCCCTGGTCGGGCGTGAGGGCCGCGTTGTTCACCGCCACGTCGAGCCTGCCGTAGGTCTCCACGGTCTTAGCGACCATCGCCTCGACCTCGGCGGACTTGGAGATGTCCACATACACGAACGTCGCGTCACCACCGTCGGCGACGATCTCCTCGGCCACCTTCGAACCGGTCTGCCGGTTGAAGTCGGCCACGACCACCTTGGCGCCCGACGCCGCGAACAGCCGTGCGGTCACTTCGCCCATGCCCTGACCCGCGCCGGTGACGATCGCGACCTTGCCCTCAAGTACTGGATATGCCATCAGTCGACCCCTTCCCATGTTTTCCGGGCGGCTGGATGAGTGCCGCCGAGCCAACACTGTAGGGGCCGAATGTTTGTAACTGCAAGTCACAATGTTTGATACTTCTCGCATGGTGGGCGGTACACCCGCCATACGATCGCGCGCTCACATGCCCGCCAGAAGCTCCTTCACCACCTTGGGGTCCGCGAGCGTGGAAAGGTCTCCGAAGGCGTCCATCTCGCGCTCCCCTGCCGCGATCTTGCGCAGGATGCGGCGCATGATCTTGCCCGAGCGCGTCTTGGGCAGGTCGTGGGCGAACTGCACTTCGTCGGGTTGAGCGATAGGACCGATGATCTTGCGCACGTGTCCCTTGAGGATGCGGGCAAGGTCCTCCGAGGGGAAGTGGCCGTCGCGCAGCACCACGTAGGCGTGGATGCCTTCGCCCTTCACGGGATGGGGGAAGCCCACCACGGCCGCCTCGCTCACGCTGTCGTGGCTCACGAGCGCGCTCTCGATCTCCGCAGTGCCCAGACGGTGTCCGCTCACATTGATGACGTCGTCCACCCGGCCAAGCAGCCAGTAGTCGCCGTCGGTATCGACCCGCGCGCCGTCGCCGGTGAAGTAACGGCCGGGGAACCGGCTGAAGTAGACCTCGCGCAGCCGGGCCTTGTCGGGGTCGTTCCACGTGCCGCGCAGCATGCCGGGCCACGGCTCCTTCACGGTGAGATAGCCGCCATCACCCGGATCGGCGCGGCTTCCGTCCTCGCGCACCACCTCGGGCACGACGCCGTAGAACGGCCACGATGCCGAGCCCGGCTTGAGCTCGGTCGCGCCCGGGAACGGCGTGATCAGGAACCCGCCCGTCTCGGTCTGCCAGTATGTGTCTACGATCGGCAGCTCGCTCCGCCCGATCGTGTCGTGATACCACTCCCACACCTCGGGATTGATCGGTTCTCCCACGGTGCCGAGGAGCCTGAGCGACGACAGGTCGTACCGCTGCGGCCACCCCGCGCCGTGCCGCATGAGGGCCCGGATGACCGTCGGCGCCGTGTAGAACGTGTTCACTCGGTACTTCTCCACCACACCCCAGAAGCGCCCCGGATCGGGATACGTGGGCACGCCTTCGAACATGAGAGTGGTGGCCCCCGCCGCAAGCGGCCCGTACACGATGTAGCTGTGACCGGTGATCCACCCGATATCGGCGGTGCACCAGTACACGTCCTCGTCGCGGTAGTCCATGACCGTCTTGAACGACATGAGCGTGTACAGCAGGTAGCCGGCGGTGGTGTGGAGGATGCCTTTGGGTTTGCCCGTGGAGCCGGACGTGTAGAGGATGAAGAGCGGGTCCTCTCCTCCCATCGGTTCGGGCGGGCACGGCCGGCGCACCTCCGGTGCGGTGATCTCCTGGTGCCACCACGTGTCGCGACCGGGCTCCATGTCCACGTCGCCCGCCCCACGCTTGACCACGATGCAGGCGTCCACGCTCGGACACTCGAACAACGCTTCGTCGGCAGCGGCCTTGAGCGCCACCTTGCGACCGCCACGGATGCCTTCGTCGGCGGTGATCAGCAGCTTGGCGCCGCAGTCCTGTATGCGCTCACGGAGCGCACTCGCCGAGAAGCCGCCGAACACGACCGAGTGGATGGCGCCGATACGCGTGCAGGCGAGCATCGCCATCGCCAGCTCGGGGATCATCGGGAGGTAGATGGCCACCCGGTCGCCGCGCTCGATACCCTTCTTCTTGAGCACGTTGGCGAACCTGCTCACGATGTGGTGGAGCTGCTGGTACGTGAACGTAGCGGTACTGCCGTCGTCGCCCTCCCAGATGAGCGCCGCCTTGTTGCGGCGCCAGGTGTCGAGATGCCGGTCGAGGCAGTTGGCCGAGACGTTCAGGGCGCCGTCCGCGAACCACTGGTAGTCGAGCTCGTCGAACCCGCCCGAACGGACGGTGTCAAACGGCTTCATCCACGAGAGCTCGCTCCGGGCAGCATCACCCCAGAAGCCGTCCGGATCTTCGAGCGAGCGTCGGTACGACTCCTCGTACGCGGCGCTCCCAGATACCACCGCGCGCTCCAGGAACGACTGCGGCGGTGGGAACCTGCGATCCTCCGCCGCGTGATGCTCGATGCTCTCATGCGATTCGTCCGCCATACCATGCTCCTCCCGGTCGCCTTGTATTCGTATTCCCCTTCTGCCCCCCTCTTGTCGTGTACGATACGCATACCCGCTGTAAGGAACCTTGTGAGCACACTCACCCGAAAGTACGACGACCTGCGCAACCGCCTGGCCAACCTCGGCAGCGCGCTGGTCGCATACTCTGGCGGCGTGGATTCCACCTTGCTCGCCTTCACGGGACACGTGGTGCTCGGCGAGAAGTGCCTCGCAGTGATCGCCGTCTCCGACGTGCATCCCGCCTCCGAGATCGACGAGGCGCGGGCCACGGCGCGTTCGCTCGGCCTCAACACGTACGAGGTCGAGACATACGAGCTCACCGATCCTCGCTTCCAGTCGAATCCCCCCGATCGCTGCTACTACTGCAAGGCCGAGATGTTCTCCCTGTTCCGGACCATCGCCACCACGCGAGGCATCTCATGGGTGCTCGACGGGACCAACGCCGACGACCCGGGACAACATCGCCCCGGACTGCGCGCGATCAGCGAGTTCGGGGTTGTGAGCCCGCTCCTGGACGTGGGCCTGCACAAGGACGAGATCAGGGCGCTTTCCGAGCAGCTCGGTCTCCCCACGTGGGACAAGCCCTCAGGCGCGTGCCTCGCAACACGGTTCCCCTACGGCACACCTATCACCGAGGAGGACCTCGACCGTGTCGCGGTCGCGGAGGCTGCCGCGCGAAGACTCGGGCTCAAGCAGGTACGCGTACGCTCGCACGGCGACATCGCCCGGATCGAGGTCGACCCCTCGGAGATGGAGCGTGCCTTCGCGCTGCGCGAGCAGCTTGCGGCGGGTGTGCGCGCGGCGGGCTTCGAGTTCGTCACGCAGGATCTCGACGGGTACCGGAGCGGCTCCCTCGACGAGGGACTCGAGGAGCCCCGGAGCGAGTAGCGCGCCCTCCTCCGGCCCCTACTCGGTAAGCACACGCAGCGCCGCCCTCACCGCGGCCGGCATGCGCTCCCGCACGCGCACGGGATCGCCCATCGCCCGACCGAGGATGCGCGTGGTGAACGGCTGCGCCGTGGACACGATGTCGATCTCCGGATAGAGGGCGCGTGCCACACCCTCCACTGTTGCGAGCGACTTGATGAGCAGGCCGTATCCTGCGGGTATCGCGATGTCGTGCGCCCCCAGCAGCCTGAGGAACCCAAGCCCGAAGTGGGCGAAATCGCGGGTGCCGTCCGGTCGCACATCGCCATCCAGCAGCTCGCCCAGCCCTTTGCGCACAGGCTCGACGTGCTCGGGTGGCACATGCACGCCGAGCTTCTCCGAGTACCTGAGCGCCCTGTCCGGGTCACGGTAGACGAGGGCAGCCATCACCTGCGTGATGTTCATCCGCTCCTCGGGAGTGAGGTACCCGACGATACCGAAATCCAGATACGCGATGGTGTTCTCGGGGGTGACGAAGATGTTCGCGGGATGCAGGTCGGCGTGATAGCGGCCGTAGACGAAGACCTGCCGCATGAACGCCGTGGCCCCGTGGATCGCAAGACCCTTGCAGTCAACGCCCGCCGCACGCGCGGTCTCAAGGTCGCTCAGCCGCCATCCGGTGATGTGCTCCATGGTGAGCACCTTCGCGGTGGTCCTCGACCACACGATCCGCGGCGCCACCACCTTGTCGTCGTCGCGAAAGTCGAAAACGAATCGGTCAGCGAACCGGCCTTCCTTACGCAAGTCGAGCTCCCGGTCCACCGTCTCGGCGAACTCGTCAACGAGCGCCACAGGGTCGAATCGGCGCGCGAACCGGGTTCCCGCGAGGCGGGTAGCCAGCCGGCGCACGATGGCCACGTCGCCCCTGATGGACTCGGCCGCCCCCGGGCGCACGACCTTCACCACGACCTCGGCGCCCGCCGGAAGCACGTCGCCCCACACAGGTCGGCAGGGTGCGGCGAGTGTCGCCCGATGTACCTGCGCGATCGAAGCGGCGGCGAGCGGCGTGTCATCGAAGGACGCGAACAACTCCTCGGGCTCCGCCGCGAACTCGCGGCGGATGACCGAGCGGATGGCACTCGCGGGTATGGGTGGAACAGCGTCCTGCATGCTCTGCATCTCGGCGACCAGCTCCGCCGAGAACTCGTCGGGCCTCACGGAGATGAGTTGGCCGAGTTTCACGAACGCCGGGCCGAGGCGCTCGAACGACAGACGCAACGCGCGGGCCCAGGCCGCGCGCCTCACGCGGCCCGGCGCCAGGCCGAAGCGCGCAGAGGGCAGCTGCCGTACCAGCTGGCCGAGCGTGACCCCCACGATGACGGCGTTACGGGATGGCATGGCGCACCCCTACTCGCCGAGCTTGCGGAGGATGGTCTCCAGCAGCGACTCCATGGTGTCGAGTCGGCCGCGCAGCTCGGCGACCTCGAAGCGGATCTCGTCCAGTGCGGGATCGGATTCCTTCTCCTCCGAGGCCCGCTCACCACGGGCGCGCGCCTCGAGGTCGAGCTTGAGCTTCTCTTTCTCCTCCTCGACCATCGCCGCGAGGCCGTCCACGAACGCATCCGGTCCACCCGTCATGCCCTCGGGCCCTTCGGCAATGCCCCGCCGGATCGCGGCCTTGATCTCCTCATCCGCGGCCTCATGCGTGAAGAGCCACGTTGCGAAGAACCGCATCACGTCGTCCGTCATGTCACGCCCCCCGTCGACCTGGATACTGTGTAATGAATAGTACCTCGCATTACGAGGTAATGCAACCCGCCTCCCGGGATCGCCCGGTTGCTCTACTCGCCGCGGGCGACTGCCGCTCCGCCCAGGAGACGCAGGCCGTTCGCGATCACCACGAGCGCGATGCCGGTGTCGGCGAAGACCGCCATCCACAGGGTGGCGTGACCCGTCATCGCGAGCGCGAGGAACACCGCCTTGACGGCGAGTGACAGGGCGATGTTCTGCCTCACGATGCGCATCGTCCTGCGCCCGAGGTCGATGAACCGCGGGAGGGCCGACAGGTCGTCTCCCAGAAGCGCGACGTCGGCGGTCTCCAGCGCGGTCTGGCTCGCCGCGGCTCCCATCGCGATGCCGATGTCGGCGCTCGCGAGGGCGGGGGCGTCGTTGATGCCGTCGCCCACCACCGCGACCGGTCCGTACGCCTCGCGCAGCTCGCCCACGGCATCGGTCTTCCCTTCGGGAAGAAGACGTGCGCGGTACTCGGAGATGCCCGTCATCTCCGCTACGCGAGCTGCCGCGGCGGGGTTGTCACCCGTGAGCATGACCACGTGCGCCACCCCGCCCAGGCGAAGGTCGGTGACCGCACGCGATGCGTCGGAGCGCACCGCATCGGCAACGCCCAGCAAGCCGGTCGCACGTGTGTCGGAGCCGTCACCGGTCGCCACGACGAGCACGGTGAGGCCACGCTCCTCCAGCGCGCGTACGGCCGCCTCCGTCTCGCCCGACATCACGCCGAGCTCCCCGGCATACGCGGCGCTGCCGACCGAGACACGCACGCCGTCCACCTGCGCGGACACGCCCTGCCCGGGCGTCTCGACGACCCCGCTCACCGCTTCCGAAGCAGGCGCCGCGGCGGCCGTCACGGCAGCCGCCAGCGGATGATTGGAGTGCGCCTCCACGGCGGCCGCCAGGGATGCCACCCGTTCGACCGGTTCGTGACCCAGCGCGATCGTCTCGATCACCACCGGGCGCCCCTCGGTAAGGGTGCCCGTCTTGTCGAACGCCACCACCCCGACGTGAGCGGCGCGTTCGAGGAAGGCGCCCCCCTTCACCAGCACGCCGTCCCTGGTGGCCCGCGCGATCGCGGAGACGATGGCCACGGGCGTGGAGACCACCAGCGCGCACGGACACGAGATCACCAAGAGCGTGAGCGCGCGGTAGACCCATTCGCGCCACCCCTCGATCCCCACCCACCCCGGGCTGAGTCCCCCGAGGAACGGCCCGCCGATGGCGACCGCCGCCGCCGCGACCATCACGATCGGGGTGTAGACGCGGCTGAACCTGTCCACGAACCGCTGCACGGGCGCACGGCTCGCCTGGGCCGCTTCGACCAGGTGGACGATGCGAGCGATCGTGGTCTCGGCTGCCGGAGCCGTTGTCACGATCGCCACAAGGCCGGAGGTGTTGAGCGTGCCCGCATAGACGGTGTCGCCGGAACGCTTGTCCACAGGCAGCGACTCGCCCGTGATGGGCGACTCGTCGAAGGCCGACACACCCTCGGCCACAACGCCGTCCAGCGGTACACGCTCGCCAGGGCGCACCACGATCGTGCCCCCCACAGGCACATCGGCAGGCGCGACCTCGATCTCGCCCTCATCCATCCGCAGACGCGCACGCTCGGGCGCGAGCGACATGAGCTCCCCGATCGAGCGCCTGGTGCGCGCGACCGACCGCGACTCCAGCATGCCGCCCAACGCGAACAGGACGATCACGGTGGCCCCTTCGCCCCACTCGCCCAGCGCGGCGGCGCCACTCACCGCGAGCGTCATGAGCACGTTCATGTCGAGCGTACGCGCCATGAGCGACGTCACCGCGCGTCGCCACACCAGCGAACCGCCCACGATGATCGCCAGCGCGAACGCAGCCACCGAGGGTACTTCCGACGGCAGGCCCCCGAGGAGCCATCCGAGCGCGAGGAGGATCGACGCGATGCCCACGCGGATCTCGGTCCGGTTCTTCACCCACCACGAGACAGCCGGGAGCGGCGGTCCTCCCTCGGAATCGACCGCCTCGATGCCATGACCGGCGCCGACCACCGTGGCAACCGCGGCGGCGCGCGGATCCGCTTCGGGGTCGTACTCCATGAGCAGCAGCCCGCTCGCGAAGTTGACGTCGGCGGATACGACGCCGGGGATCTGCCGTACGGACGCGGCCACGGTCCGCGCGCAGTCAGGTCAATCGAGCCCTTCGAGCCGGTAGACCGCGTGCCCCACGACGCCTGCCTCGTCCGGCGCCAGGCGTTCCACCAACTCCTCGAGCGACCTCTCCTCAAGGGACTCAGGGTCGTACGTCACGGTGAGGGTGCCGCCCTCGAGGTCGCAGCGCGTTTCGAGAACGCCGGGCACGTCATCGAGCCCCCGGCACACCCGCCCGGCGCACCCGGCGCAGTACCGCGGCCCCGGCAGCAGCCGTGTCAGGTCGAACGAGCGTGTCGTCATGTGCGGCACGCCCACCGCCTCACGCAGCGTCCCTGCGCCGGAACACGACCACTGCCGCCACGGCGGATACCAGCGCCACGCCGCCGTACAGCCACCACGCCGCCGCGTCCACCGGGTCGCCGTTGATGATCTTGCCCGGTTGCCAGTAGCTCACGATGTTGATCGGGTCGAAGAGCTCGGCGGCTTCCGAGAAGTTCGATACGAGGTCGGCGATCCACAACACCACGAGCACGCCGGCGGCGATGGCACCGGGTTTGCCGGCGCCTCTGAAGATCGCCGACAACATGAGCGTGAAGCCACCCACGGCCAACATGAAGAGCAGGCCGAAGGCGAACAGCGTCCAGAACGTGTCCCAGGGCAGGTCGATGTCGTACTTGGGCCCGAACACCATGATGGGCACGAAGCTCGCCGCGGCCAGCGCGAGCGAGTACCCCACCATCACTGCGATGCGGGTAATGGCCAGCCGTGCGCGCGAGACAGGCTGCGACAGCACGAATTCCATCGTGCCCTCGGCTATCTCACCGGCGAACGCCTTGGCGGAGTAGATGATCAGCGCCGACGCGACGATCACCATCCACATGAGTCCCAGATACTCCGTCTGGAAGTACCCCCCGAGCGACGCGAAGGACACCTCCGTGCCGCCGAAGATCGCCAGCACCTCGGCCGGCATCGTCTCCACGAGCTCGGCGTACTCGTTACCGCCGATCTCGGGATAGAACCAGGTCATCATCCAGGAGTACAGGACGAGGCCGAACGAGAACCAGAATATGGACACGCGGTTCTGGTGGAGCGTGCCCCGCAACAGCGTCCAACTCATCGGACCTCCCCTCCCTCTTCGTTCGCATGCGTTGCATCATCACTGCGGTAGAACTCCAGGAACACGTCCTCCAGGCTTGCATGCTGGATACGGATGTCGCTGACCTTCCGGCTTGCGATGCGCTTGAGCACGCCGTCGATCGCGTCGCCACGCACGCGCGCCGCCAGGCTCTGGTCGGAGACGGCCACCACGCTATCCACGCCCGGCAGCTCCCCCAGCAGCGAGGCCTCCACGGGGTCGGCGAACGTCACCTCGACCTCGCGCAGCCGCTTGCCAAGCAGCGACTTCACGCCCTCCTCGGCCACCAGACGACCCGAGCGGATGATGCCGACCTTGTCGCACACCCGCTCCACCTCGGACAACACGTGGCTCGAGAGGAACACCGTGCGTCCCGCGGCCACCCGCTCCTCGATGACCGAGTACACCGCCTCCTGGTTGAGCGGGTCGAGACCGCTCGTGGGCTCGTCGAGTATGAGCAGCTCGGGATCGTGTGCCATGCCGAGGATCAGAGCGAGCTTCTGCTTGTTGCCCTTCGACAGCTCCTTGACCCGCCTCGACGGGTCCAGATCGAACCGCTCAAGCAACTCGGCGGTGAGCGGGCCTTTGGTCCCGCGGAATCCGGCGACGTAATCGAGATGCCAGCGACCGGTCTCCTTCTCGTACAAACGTACCTCGCCCGCCACGTATCCGACCCGACGCCTGAGAGCCGCGCCGTCGAGGGTCACCCGCTCACCCAGCACGGACGATGATCCCGCCGTAGGCTTGAGCATACCGAGCAGGCACCTGATGGTCGTGGTCTTGCCCGCGCCGTTGGGCCCAAGGAATCCATAGACAGCGCCCTGCGGGACGGCCATCGTAAGGTCCTCGACACCCCGCGCCTTGCCGTAGTACTTCGTGAGCCCACTCGTGCTGATGACGTCCATGCAGCAGCCTCCTTGCGGCCCTCGGCACACCGCGGCACTCCGTGCCTGCGATGGGACGCATACCATCCTAACGCTCCACGACCGAGTGAGCGACGTGGTTGTGGGGACATACTAGACAATCGCTGCGCTGAAGAAGGTGATCCGCTTGACGACGAAGGACCCCGTCACGAAGACGACGCTCTGGGTGGTAGTGGCCGTGGTGCTCGCCCTGGCGGTTGGAGCGCTGGCGGGGTGGTTCGCCCGCTCGGGAGAGGTCCGAGACCTGGAGGACCGCATCGCGGCATCAGAAGAAGAGTCCGCGACGGACGAACCGGCGACGCCCGCCGAACCGGAGACTGACACGGCGCCGGTGGAACCGCCTGCCGAGGAGGAGCCTGCCGAGGAGGACGAGGAGCCCGTTGACGTTCCCGTTGCTGCCGAGCGTGTACCGGCCATCATCACCGCGGTCGACACGAGCGGGTCGACGGTGCGCCTTGAGGTGGACTACATCCAGTTCCTCACCGGTGACGAAGCGGCCGATGCGGCGACCGCCCACGGCGACGAATCCCCCCCGCCCAACGATTACTACATCGTCAACGACAACCCCGCGCTCCGGGAGTTCCCGGTGCAGGAGGGCGTCAGCGTCGTGACGGTCGTCAACGATGATGGGACCTCGGATCCGGCTGGACACACGCTCACATTGGACGAGTGGGTGGATCGCATCACGGGCCCCAACGCCGACGCGTTCAGGTCGAGCTTCTACTGGATCACCGTCTCGGAGGCGACCATCACGACCATCGAGCAGCAGTACCTGCCGTAGGAGGCTCCGATGAAGTGGAGCGAGCTCTCTCGCACGCAGCGGGCTCTGGCGATCGCGGGAGTCGTGGTGCTCGGCCTGGCAGTCGTCGCCGGAGCCTTCGCGCTCGGGCTGGGGCTCGGCGACGGCCCTGAAGCGGCCACCGGTACCGCAACAGACGCCGCCGAGACCACCGGGACCGCCGAGACCACGTCCACCGAGTAGCCAGCGACCGAGACGGTGGAGCCCGAGACGCCGCCCGCCGCCGAGCCCGAACCCGAGCCCGATCCGTCGACCCCTGCGGCAACTCCCCCTGCGGAGGACGCGCGCGTCTTCGGCCGGATCGAGGGCATACGCGATGAGAGCGGCGGGGCGTGGACGGAGTTGTGGGTGGACATCGACACGGCGGTCTTCCTCACCGACGACGCCGCGCTTGACTGGCTCACCAGCCAGGGGGACGCCGAGTTCTACAACGCCGACTACTGGTACGCGAAACCCGACGGCGCCGCGATCACATCGCACCGCCTGAAGCCGAGCTCCGTCAAGGTGTGGATGTACACGTACCCGACCACGCCTCCGATCGGCTTCTACGGCCCGGGTATGGCGAAACAGACGGTCGGCTTCGGCGAGTTCTACGATGCGATCTACATGGCAGGCGACCCGGACGGCCTGCTCGACCGCTACTACTGGTTCACGGTCGACGGCGACTACATCACCATCATCGAGGAGCAGCCGAGAGACGCCTACTACGAGCCGTAGCGGCCGTGCAGCTACCGCTTGCGCCGACGCGTGGCGTGAGCCGACCCCCGGCGAGCGCCCCGCTTCAGGCGCGACAGCACCTCATCGGCCGTCGACGACTCGGCGTCTGCCTTGAGCTTGACCACCTGGTCGCGCAAGCGTGCCGCAGTCTCGAAGTCGAGCGCCTCGGCGGCAGCGTGCATGTCCTCCTCCATCGCGGCGACGATTCGCGCCACCTCGTCGCGCGGGAGCTGACCCAGCTCGGCCGCCACGTCCACGCTCGGCTCGAGGCCGGCCTCCGTCTCGCGCACGTACTGCGCGATGTCGTGGATCGCCTTCCGGATCGTCTGCGGTTCGATCCCGTGCTCCTCGTTGAACGCGACCTGGATGGCGCGACGGCGCTCCGTCTCGTCCATCGCCGTACGCATCGAGTCCGTGACCTTGTCCGCGTAGAGGATCACCTCGCCCGACACGTTGCGGGCGGCTCGGCCGATCGTCTGGATGAGCGAGCGGTGGTTGCGCAGGAAGCCTTCCTTGTCGGCATCGAGGATCGCCACGAGCGAGACCTCGGGCAGGTCGAGTCCCTCGCGGAGCAGGTTGATGCCCACCAGGCAATCGATCACGCCTGCGCGCAAATCGCGGAGGATCTCCACGCGTTCGAGCGTGCCGATGTCGCTGTGCATGTACCGTACCTTGATGCCGTGCTCGAAAAGGTAATCCGCCAGGTCCTCGGCCATCTTCTTGGTGAGGGTGGTGACGAGCGTACGTTCGTTGCGCTCGGCGCGTTCACGCACCTCGGCCATGAGATCGTCGATCTGCCCGTGTGTGGGCCGCACCTCGATTGCGGGGTCTACCAGGCCCGTGGGGCGGATGATCTGCTCCACCACTCGTTGCGAGGTGCGCGTCTCATAGTCGCCAGGCGTGGCCGAGACGAAGACCGTCTGCGGTATGCGCGCCCGGAACTCGTCGAACTTCAGCGGCCGGTTGTCGAGCGCGCTCGGCAGACGGAAACCGTGATCCACCAGCGTGAGCTTACGCGAACGGTCGCCTTCGTACATGCCGTGGAGCTGCGGCACCGTGACGTGGCTCTCATCGATGATGCACAGGAAGTCGTCGCCGAAGTAGTCGATCAGCGTATGAGGCGGCTCGCCGGGCTTGCGCCCGTCGAGGTGGCGCGAGTAGTTCTCGATCCCGTTGCAGTACCCCATCTCCTCGAGCATCTCGAGGTCGTACGACGTGCGCATCTCCAGTCGCTGCGCCTCGAGCAGCTTCCCCTCGGCGTTCAGTTGCACGAGCCGCCCGTGCAACTCGTCCTTGATCGATGCGATGGCGCCTGTGAGCTTGTCCTTCGGTGTGACGTAGTGGGTGGCCGGCCACACCGGCGTTGCGCTGAAGCGGTTCACCACCTCGCCGGTCACGTGATCCACTTCGGCGATCGACTCGATCTCGTCGCCGAAGAACTCCACCCGGATCGGTACCTCGGCGTAGGGCGGGAAGACGTCGAGCACGTCGCCGCGCACGCGGAAGGTGCCGCGGGAGAGCTCGTAGTCGTTGCGGTCGTACTGGATGTCGATGAGGTCGTAGATAAGCTTGTCACGGTCATACGGCGCTCCCTCGGCAAGGAACACCGCCATCCCCGCGTAATCCTCCGGCGAGCCGATGCCGTAGATACAGCTCACGCTCGCCACCACCACGACGTCCCTGCGCGAGAGCAGCGCGGCGGTGGCGGCGTGCCGCAGCTTCTCCACCTCGGCGTTGATGCTGGCGTCCTTCTCGATGTAAGTGTCGGTGGTGGGGACGTACGCCTCGGGTTGGTAGTAGTCGTAGTACGAGACGAAGTACATGACCGCGTTCTCGGGCATCACGTCACGGATCTCGCTCGCCAGCTGAGCGGCGAGCGTCTTGTTGGGCGCGAGCACCAGGGTCGGCTTCTGGACCTCCTCGATCAGCTTGGCCATCGTGAACGTCTTGCCCGAGCCGGTCACGCCGAGAAGCGTCTGGTCTCTCAGCCCCTCGCGGACGCCCTCGGCCAGGCCGATGATCGCCTTCGGCTGATCGCCGGCTGGCTCGAACTCCGAGACGACCTTGAGCTCCCTCACTGCCCCACTACCTTCCGCGCGGCGCGATCTCCGCATCCCAGAACTCGGCCACTATCGCACGGAACTCCTCGGGCGTGCCCTCGTTGTCGATCACGTAGTCGGCGATCTCGCGCCGCTCCGCGTCGCCCGCCTGTCGCGCGAGCCGGTTCTCAGCGTCCTCCCGCGACATGCCGCGAGCAAGCGCCCGGGCGATGCGCGTCTCCTCGTTGGCCGAGATGGCGAGCACGGCATCCACCGGCTCGAGGAACAGCGGCGACTCGACAAGCAGCGGCACCACGAGCACCACCGCCTGCGGCGGCTCCCCCTGCAGGGCGAGCGTATCGAGAGCGCCAGCGACCGCGGCAAGGATCGCCGGGTGCATGATGGCGTTGAGCCTGCGCGTGGTGTCCTCCGTAGCGAAGGCGACCCGCGCGAGCGCAGCGCGATCCACCGTGCCGTCGTCGAGGCGCACGTCCGGACCGAACTCCTCGATCAAACGGTCACGCACCGCGGACGCCTCGTCCAGCAGGGTCCTGGCCACATCATCGAGGTCGATCACCACCGCGCCACGGTCGGCGAAGACCTCGGCGGCCGTCGACTTACCTGAGCCGAGTCCGCCGGTGAGAGCGAGCACATACATGGTTACCTCCAGATGGTACGGGGCCGGGCCGCGCTCTCGCGAAGGCCCAGCCCCGACAGGTGCTTCGTGAAACGGAGGACGCTAGGCGTCGTCTCCGTCGTCGGAATCCTCGGCTCCGGCTTCCGCCTCGTCCTCGGCGACCTCTGTCTCGTCCTCGACCGCTTCCTCAGCCTCGGGCGCCGCATCGGCATCGTCAGCCTCGACGGTCTCCTCAGCTTCGACGGTCTCCTCGGCCTCAACGGTCTCGACGGTCTCTTCGACCGGCTCGGAGGCTGCCTCGTCGGCGACACCCTCGGACTCCACCGCTTCGATCTCCTCGGCGGCTTCATCCTCCACCGGCGCCGGGATGGCGTCGGGCAGGCCGAGCTCCTCGTTGGCGGCGCGGATCGAGAGCGAGATCCGGCGACGGTCGAGGTCGACGTCCATGACCTTGACCTTGATCTGATCGCCCACGCGGACGACGTCTTCCGGCTTCTCCACGTGACCGCGGGCCATCTCGGAGATGTGCACAAGACCCTCGACGCTCTCGCCGATCTCAACGAACGCGCCGAACGGGACGATCTTGGTGACCTTGCCGTCCACGATGACGCCCACCTGGAAGTCCTTGACGAGCTGCTTCCACGGGTCGTCCTGGGTCTGCTTGAGGCCGAGGGAGATGCGCTCGCGGCCCATGTCCACGTCGAGGACCTGCACCTCGACCTTGTCGCCCACCGCGACGACCTCGGAGGGGTGGTTCACGTGGCTCCAGCTGAGCTCGGAGATGTGCACCAGACCGTCGATGCCGCCGAGGTCGACGAACGCGCCGAAGTCGACGATCGAGGAGACGGTACCCGGCAGGATCATGCCCTTGACCAGCTTGTTGAGCACTTCCTGGCGCTCCTGCTTGCGGTCCTCCTCGAGGACGACACGGCGCGAGAGCACGACGTTGTTGCGATTGCGGTCCATCTCGATGACACGCGCCTCGAGACGGTCGCCCAGGAACATGTGGAGGTCCTTCACGCGGCGAAGATCCACCAGCGATGCCGGGAGGAAGCCGCGAAGGCCGATGTCGAGGATGAGACCGCCCTTGACGACCTCGATGACTTCGCCCTCGACGTTCTCGCCGGCCTCGAACTTCTTCTCGATCTCGTTCCACGCACGCTCGTAGGCGGCGCGCTTCTTGGAGAGGATGAGACGGCCGTCCTTGTCCTCCTTCTGGAGAACGAGCGCTTCGATCTCGTCACCGAGCTGCACGATGTCAGCCGGGTTGGCATCCTTGCGGATGGAGAGTTCGCGCGCCGGGATGACGCCTTCGGATTTGTAGCCGATGTCGAGGAGGACCTCGTCCCGCTCGACCTGGACCACGGTACCAGTCACCAGATCACCGTCGTCGAAGTCGGTGATGGTCTCGTCGATGAGGGCATGCATCTCCTCATCGGTGTACTCGCGATCGTCGTGCTCGATGTAGCTGCTCTGCTCTTCTACCACGTCGGGTGGCCCCTTCCGTGCTTCCGGGGCCCCGGTCCCATGCCGTCTCGGTCGCCTGCTTTCCGGTCAGTCATGCTCTCGGGGGCCTATAGGACTGTACTCACCACGCGCGCACGCGTAGCCGAGAGATTGTACCACCTGCGGGAAAGAGATGCGAACGCGCGCGCCGCCTCTGCGCCACCCGCACGGTGGCGGAATCAGCCCTGGCCACGGCATGTGATCCGCCCTACTTCGCCTCCGCCCAGTTGGGCCCGTATCCGATCCCCACCTCGAGGGGCACCGCAAGTCCGGCCACGCCGGCCATCGCTTCGCGCGCGAGCGAGGAGAGCGCTTCACGCTCGCCCTCCGGCGCCTCGAACACGAGTTCGTCGTGCACCTGCAGCACCATGCGCGCCTCGTACCCTTCGGTCCGCAGCCGCCGGTCGACCTCGATCATGGCGAGCTTCATCAGGTCGGCCGCAGTGCCCTGCATCGGGTGGTTCATCGCGGTGCGCTCCCCGAACGACCTGAGGTTGTGGTTGCGGTTGCGGAGTTCGGGTATCGGGCGGCGACGACCGAACATCGTCTCGGCATAGCCGGTCTTGTGCGCCTCGGCGATGGTCTCGTCGAGGTATGCCCGCACCCTCGGGTAGGCCGCGAAGTACCGGTCGATCGTGGCCTGCGCCTCGGCATACCCGATGCCGAGCGAGTCTCCGAGGCCGTGCGCCGAGATGCCGTAGACGATGCCGAAGTTCACCGCTTTCGCCTTGCGGCGCATCTCGGCATCGACATCGCCGGACTCGACATCGAAGACGCGAGCGGCGGTCGCCGCATGGAAGTCGGCGCCGGAGGTGAACGCCTCGATGAGGCCGGCGTCACCCGACAGGTGGGCAAGGATCCGCAACTCGATCTGTGAGTAGTCGGCGCTGAGCATGAGATCGCCTGCATGCGCGGGCACGAACGCAGCGCGGATCCGCCTGCCAAGGTCCGTGCGCACCGGGATGTTCTGCAGGTTGGGACCCGATGAGGAGAGCCGCCCGGTGGCCGCGACGGTCTGGTTGAAGGTCGTGTGCAGCCGCCCGTCCTCCCCAAGCAGCCGTGGCAGAGCGTCGATGTACGTGCTCGTGAGCTTCGTGAGCTCGCGGTATGCGACGATCTTCTCGGCGATCGGGTGGAGCGGCGCCAGGGTAGCGAGCACACCCGCATCGGTGGAGTAGCCGGTCTTGGTCTTGCGCTGCGGTGGCAGGCCCAGCTTCTCGAACAGCACCTCAGCGAGCTGCTTGGGCGAGTCGATCGTGAACTCGTACCCTGCGAGGTCGTGGATCTCGGCGATCAGGGTCTCGATCTCCGCATGCGTTTCGGCGGACAGCGCATCCAGCACGCTGCGGTCGAGCCCGACGCCCGTCTCCTCCATCCGCACGAGCACCGGAACGAGCGGCATCTCGATCTCGGTGAAGCAGAGCGTGGCGCCCCAGCCCTCGAGCCTGTCGCGCAGCACTCCGGCGAGTTCTGCCGATGCCTGCGCCTCCGCAGCTGTGTCACCGGGCTCCACGCTCCTGCCGAGGTACTCGGCGGCAAGCGACGCGATGCCGTAGTCGGAACGGTTCGACGCCAGGAGGTAGGCGGCGATGCCGCAATCGAACAGCCGCCGGGGGTCCGCCAGTTCGGCCATGCTGCCACGTGGCCCCGCCCCGGAGCCGGGAGGACAGGCCCCCTCGACGAGCGCCTTCGTGTCGCCCGCGCTCACGTTGCGCGATGTGAGCACGCTCTCCAGCGCGCTCGCGGCCGCCGCACCTTCGAGCACGGCCACCGTGCCGTCATGCGCGAACGCCACCGCCCGTCCCTCGTCGAACAGGCACTCCTCGCCAGCCGGTCCGGCAGCGACGCCGACATGGCCTTCGGACCGCGCCGCGCACAAGCCGTCGACCCATCGGACGGCCTCATCGCCTGTCAGATGCCGCCATGCGGCGCTCGCGTCAGGCGCCGGGCGATCGTCGTCGGTCTCCGCCGAACGCGCGGACCGGAGCCTCGGTATGAGCGACGTGAACGCCAGCTCCGTAAGCGCGGAGAGCGCCTCGGCCTCATCCCACTGGCCCCAACGCACCGCGTCCAGGTCGACGTCAACCGGAACGTCGCGTCGAATGGTGGCGACCACCCTGCTGGCCAGTGCGGCGTCCGCGTTCCCACGGAGGTTCTCTCCAAGCTTGCCCTTGATGTCGGGCGCCCGCTCGAGCACCTCCTCGAGCGTGCCGTGCTCCTGCAGGAGCTTGGCGGCCGTCTTCTCGCCCACCCCCGGCACACCAGGGATATTGTCCGACGGATCGCCCTTGAGGCCGAGGAAGTCCGCTACCTGCTCGGGCATGACCCCGTACCGCTCGAACACGGCGTCGCGATCGTAGACGACGATGTCGGTGATGCCCTTCTTGGTGCTCACCACGCTGACGTTGTCATCGACGAGCTGCAGGGCGTCCTTGTCGCCCGTGATGAGCAGGACGCGCATCCCCTCGGCCGAACCGCGTGCCGCAAGCGTGCCGAGGACATCGTCGCCCTCCCACCCCTCCGCTTCGACGATCGGTATCGCGAGCGACGTGAGCAGCTCCTTGATCATCGGGAACTGCGCCTTGAGATCGGGGTCGGTGGGTGGACGCTGGATCTTGTACTGGGCCAGCGCCTCGGTGCGAAACGCCGGTTTGCCGCGGTCGAACGCCACCACGACCGCATCCGGCCCCAGATCGGCCACCATCTTCAGCAGCATCGTCATGAAACCGAAGACGGCGTTGGTGGGACGCCCGTCCGGCGCCGTCATCGTGGGCGGCAGGCCGTGGAAGGCACGGTGCAGCAGGCTGTTTCCATCGATGACGGCTATCGTGCGTTCGGACATGCGGCGCCTTTCGGAGTAGAATCGCTGCCATCAGCCGAGGCCGGGCATGCTCACGATTGTACCCGAGGGCCTGACAGCGGAAGCGACGCGGAAGGACGGAGACGCCACCGGCCGCGCACCGCTCCGGGAAGCGAAGGTGGCAGCGCGATGGGCTTCTTCAACTGGGCCGCTCCCTTCATCCGCCGGTTCGGCGACCGGTTCACCGCCGAGGACGCAGAGGCGATCGCGGGGTGGCTGGAGCCGGCCGTGAAACCGGGTGGCCGCATCCTCGACGTGGGCGGCGGCTCGGGCCAACTCGCAGCGCTCCTCGCCGACGCGCTCCAGGCGAACGTGACGGTCCTCGAGCCCACGGCCGAGATCCTCGCCTACGTGAACGCCACCGAGCGCGTGTCGGCCGTTCAGGGGACCGCCGAGGAGATGCCGCTCGCCGATGACGCCTTCGATGCGATCGTGGTGACCGACGCCTTCCACCACTTCCGCGATCAGACGGCTGCCGTGGCGGAGTTCAGACGGGTCGTGCGCGACGGCGGGCTCGTGCTGGTGCTCGACCTCGACCCTCGGCCGCTCGCGATGCGCCTGATCGCGCTCGCCGAACGGCTGGTGGGAGAGCCCGCAACGTTCATGACGCCGGAGCAGATGTGCGCGTTCATGGCCGAGCGCGGCATCGAGGGCCGGTGC
>LDZT01010693.1_pt1 | contig 30190 bp, 23 predicted proteins | sample 615521 | NCBI WGS metagenome assembly LDZT01 (sample SAMN03408292, study PRJNA278302) | terrestrial metagenome | isolation source: oil reservoir sample SB1 | place: USA: Alaska, North Slope, Schrader Bluff formation | collected 2011-09 | reverse complement strand
GCAATAAAGAAGAAAATATGGAATGGTTAGTAAAAACAGTTCAAGAGGTGGTAGATGTTCCTTTATGTATTGATAGTCCTAATGCAGAAGAAATTGAAAGGGGTTTAGAAGTATATAATTGGGATAAAGGAAAAGCTTTAATTAATTCAATTACCGGTGAGAAAGAAAAAATTGATAGATTATTACCTACTATCATAAAATATAAATGCGCAGTAGTAGCGCTTGTTATGGATGAAGGAGGCATTCCTGATAATTCCAAAACCCGGGTTGAGATTGCCGAAAAATTGATAAAGGTATTAACTGATAGTGGAGTTCCTTTAAAAGACATATTTATTGATCCCTTAGTAGTGCCTATAGGGACTAACGATAAAAATGGCTTAATAACGATGGAAACTATAAGAAGCGTTAAGGAAGCCCATCCCGAAGTTAAAATAGTAACGGGTTTAAGTAATATATCTTTTGGTCTTCCGGAGAGAAAGCTAATTAATCAAGTCTTTATGATTTTGACTATGGGCTGTGGTATGGATGCAGCAATTATTGATTCTACAGATAAAAGAATGATGGCTATTATTAAGACTGCTACAACCCTTCTGGGAGAGGATAATTTTTGTGGTGAATATATCAAAGCCTACAGAAAAGGAAAATTAACTTTTGAAAAATAAGTTAGAAAGAGCTATTTTATATTTTAAATAATAAATTATTAATTTTAAAAAAGAGAAAAAGGATTATTTTACTAAAAGATGATAAAAATAACTTTTTTACCCGATAAAAAAAATATTAAAGTAAATGAAGGAGCTACTATACTGGAAGCATTGGAAAGTGTAGGGATAAATATTAATACTCCTTGCGGAGGAAAAGGGATTTGTGGTAAGTGTAAAATATTAATTAATAAAGGAATTACCACAGCCACTCTCATAGAAGAAGAACTTTTATCAGAAGAAGAAATAAAAGAAGGTTTTAGATTAGCTTGTCAAACTAAAATTTTTAAGGATACTATAATAGAAGTAGCATTAAAAATTAGGTTAGATTTTAAAAAAGTATTTTCTTCTAATTTGGAGGGAGATATTCATCGTATTAAAAATAATTTTTTTCTTTGCTCTAATTTAAAGAAAGTATTTTTAGATTTAGAAAAACCTTCTTTAGCTGATCAAAGATCAGATTGGGAGAGAATTAAAAATGGATTATCTTTGAAGAAGATAGAAAATATTTCGAATTTGAAAGTACCTGTAGAAATATTAAAGAAGATACCTGACCTGCTTAGAAAATCAGATTTTAAAATAACAGTTACCTTGCAGAATAACGAAATTATAGATATAGAAAGTGGAAATACTACTAAAAATAGTTATGGTATTGCCTTTGATATTGGAACAACTACAGTAGCAGGATATTTAGTTGATTTAGTAATCGGTGAAGAAATTTCTGTTGTAGCTAAGACTAATCCCCAAATTATTCATGGTGATGATGTTATTTCAAGGATTGGATTCGCCCAACAACATAAAAAAGGTTTAGAAAAATTGCAAAAGGAGATAGTGAATACCTTAAATGAAATAATTAAAGAAAATACTCAAAAGGCAAAAATAAACAGGAGCAATATTTATGAAGTAGTAATTGTTGGTAATACCTGTATGCATCACTTATTATTAGGGCTTAATCCTTCTTATATTGCACCTTCCCCTTATATTCCTGTAATAAAAGAGAGCCTTAATTTAAAAGCAAAAGATATTCCAAGATTAGCGCTTGAGCCCACAGCAAATGTTTTTATACTTCCTAATATTTCAGCCTTTGTAGGAGCAGATATTGTAGCGGGAATTTTAGGAATTTGCATGTGGAAAAATGAAAAAATATCTCTTTTTATTGATTTAGGAACTAATGGAGAAGTAGTTTTAGGTTCAAAGAAAAAAATGTGGACTTGTTCTACGGCAGCTGGACCAGCGTTTGAGGGAGCTCGTATTAGTTCAGGGATGAGAGCGGTGGAAGGGGCTATAGATAAAGTTAAAATAGATAATAAATCTATTGATTATAGGGTAATAAAAGATGTCAAAGTTAGGGGTATTTGTGGTTCGGGATTAATTAATCTAATTGCTGAATTACTTAAATTAGGATTAATAAATAAAAGTGGTAAACTTATAGATAGAGAAGAATGTAGCCCCGAATTGAGTGAAGAAATTAGAAAAAGAATTATTAAAGAACAAAAAGCTAATAAATTTCTTTTAGTGAAAGAGAAGGAAACAGAAAATGGAAAACCTATTTATCTTACTCAGAAAGATGTTAGAGAAGTGCAATTAGCTAAGGCGGCAATATATACAGGAATAAAAATACTTTTAAGAGAGGTAAATATTTCCCCAGAAGATATTCAAAAAATATTACTGGCGGGAGCATTTGGTAATTTTATTGATAAAGAGAGTGCAATAAGAATAGGATTAATTCCTCAACTACCTTTAGGACGGATAAAATGTATTGGTAATGCAGCGGGAACAGGTGCAGAGGTAGCTTTATTATCTGAGAGGATGAGGGAAAAGTGTCAAAAAATAGCAAAGAAAGTTAAATATATTGAATTATCCTCAAGGCCTGATTTTCAGGAAGAATTTACCAAGGCAATGTTTTTTAATTTTAAAGTTTGAAAATAACAAATTGTTAAGATGGCTAATAAATTAACTAAATAAAAAGAGTATATTTCTATGAAAATTATAAAAAATATTAAATTAAAAATAGATGAAGAAGAGGTTTTGAGGTATCAAGGTTATAGCAAGAATAAGGTAAAAAAACCGAGCAAAGTTATTTTACAGATTACCAAAGAAGAGATTGTTCGAAGTTATGGCCTTTTTAAACCAAAAGGGATTTTTTCTCCCGTTAAAATTAAACAGATATCCTTTTCAGATGGAAGGGTAGATTTAAAAAATGGCTTTTCTTTAAATTTTAGTAATTCGATAATTAATTTACTAAAGGGAACAAGTTATTTGGTCCTTGGGGTAGTTACCATAGGGAGCTCTTTAGAAAATAAAGTTTCCGAATTTTTTACCCAAGGGGAATATCCTCGAGCAGTAGCTCTCGATGCTGTAGGAACAGTGGCAGTTGAGAGCTTAAGCAGGGATATTAGAAACTTAGTTTGTCAGGAGGCAAAAAAGCAATATTTTAAAACTACCAGATATTTTAGTCCAGGTTATGGTGACTGGGATATAAGCCAACAGAAAGATATATTTAAAATTATTCCTACAAATAAAATTGGGGTAAGCTTAACTGAGTCTTGTATGATACTACCCAGAAAGTCTTTATCCTGGATAATGAGTATAGGTAAAGGGGTCATTATATCATCGAAAGAAAGAGATGCATGTAAAATTTGTAAGCTGAAGAATTGCCAATATAGAAAGACTTTTTAATTGATTTTTCTTCACATAATTTGACACTAATGTATTTCGGTGTTATATTTTAATTAGTAAAAAGTATTCAAAATTAAATAGTGTATACTCGTATAAACTCTTGAATATGGCAAGGGTGTTTCTACCAGGTGACCGTAAATCACGAAAGGCTACGAGTGGAAGTGCATCTTAGGGATTCACTTATTCTGGGGTGATATGTATTTGATAAACATCGGGCCTGGAATAAGGTTAGAACCAAGTGGTGCAAAGTATATTTATTTTATACTACACCGGAGGGTTAAAAGCCCAGGCGGAGAGGTTCCACTCTAATTGATGGAATTTCTGCTGTCTGGGCTTTTTTATTTGTTATAAAGTTATTAATTGAATATATAAAATTTAAGGGATTAAGGAGAGAGGATATGGATGATAAAGTAGCAATAATTATGGGAAGTATATCAGATAGAGAAACTATGAAAAAGGCAGCAGAAATATTAGATGAATTAAGTATTTCTTATGAAATGAAAGTGCTTTCTGCTCATCGAACTCCTGATTTACTATTTGAATATATAGCCCAGATAGAAGAAAAGGATTTCAAGGTTATAATTGCCGGTGCAGGAGGGGCAGCTCATCTTGCCGGAGTAATTGCCGCTAAAACACTTTTACCGGTTATCGGAGTACCTATAGAGACAAAAACCTTAGGAGGACTTGATTCTTTATTGTCTATGGTTCAAATGCCTGGTGGCATTCCAGTGGCTACAGTAGGAATAGGGAATGCCAAAAATGCCGGGCTAATGGCAGCACATATATTAGCTATTGAAAATTCTAAAATTAGAGAAAGACTTAAAGATTATAGAGAAGCGATGGCACAGAAGATAAAAGATATTAAAATATAGCGTGTAGCGTGTAGCGGATAGGATTCGTATCTCGTATTTAGTTAGCTAGTTAAAATACAGATTGCAAGTTGCAAGTTTAGAGTTTATAAATTTCCTTTAACCAGTTATTGTGTGGAGGTTCTCCTCTTGTCATTGCGAGGAATGAAATGACGAAGCAATCTCAACCCGAGATTGCCACGCTCTGATAAATCAGAGCTCGCAATGACATAAAACACAATAAACTGACAATTGGGGATCAGTACCGAAAACTTGCATTTAATGCTAACGACTATTCACTAACGACTAATTTAATTGGCAAATTGGTCAATTGGCGGATTAGTGAATTGGTAAATTTGTAGAAAGGAGCGAGAAAATGGGTAGTGTAAAAGATTTAACTGTTATAGAGGAGCCTTTAAAAAACAAAACTGGCAGAGGAAGATTTATTTTTTCAGATCGTTACTCAGTATTTGATTGGGGTGAGATGCCCGATCATATTCCCAATAAAGGGAAATCTTTATGTATTTCTGCAGCTTATTTTTTTGAAAAACTTAGATCTTTGAAGATAAAGAACCATTATTTGGGATTGGTCGAAGATGGGAATAGATTGGGAAAATTATCAGATACCAAGAATCCAGTTAATGTTATGGAAGTAAAATTACTCAGAGTATTGAACCCCCTACAAATGGGTAGTCATTATGATTATTCTATTTATCAAACTGAAAATAATAATTTTTTAATTCCCCTGGAGATTATTTATCGTAAATCTCTTCCAAAAGGTTCCAGTGTATTTAAAAGGTTAGAAAAAGGGGAATTAGAATTAAAAGAATTGGGATTAAAAAAGATGCCTATTCCCGGAGATAATTTAGAAAAACCTTTTCTGGATGTATCTACTAAGCTTGAGGAAAGTGACCGCTATTTAGGTTGGAAAGAAGCTCAAGAAATAAGTAATCTCAGAGAAGAGGAATTAGAAGAGATTAAAAAGATTACCCTGATAATCAACGAATTAATCGGACAAGAAGCAAATAAAATTGGATTAAAATATGAAGATGGGAAAATAGAATTTGGATTTGATGAAGAAAGAAATCTGATAGTAGTAGATGTACTGGGGACTTTAGATGAATGTCGTTTTACTTTTGAGGGAATGCCAGTAAGTAAAGAGATTGCCAGATTATATTATCGAAAAACTGATTGGTTTAAGGAATTGGTTAAAGCCAAAAAGAGAGATAATATAAACTGGAAAGAAAAAATGACTCTATCTCCTCCACCTTTGCCAGCAAGATTAAAAGAACTTATTTCTATGGCTTATTGTGCCTTTGCCAATGAAATTACCGGGAGAGAATGGTTTAATAATATTCCTTCTATGCGAGAATTATTAGAGGAAACAAGCCAGATAATAGATAGATTTGATGGATAGTGTAATAATAGACAGGCGGGCCTGTCCTCGTGAAAACGGGGAACGCCTGTCCTACGGAAGTGTCAATTGTAGAATTGATTAATTGGTAGATTGGTCAATTGGTGAATCGGCAAATTAATATAAAGGAGAGGAAAATGTGGTTGGTTAAAATTTATGTAACCTTAAAAAATGGGTTATTAGATTCTCAGGGAAAAGCTACTCAAAATGCTTTAGAATCATTGGGATTTAAAGAAGTAGAAGAAGTAAGGATGGGAAAATTTATAAATATTAAAATGAAGGGACAGAATCGCCAGGTGGTTATTCAAAGAGTTGAAGAGATGGGTAAAAAATTGTTAGCTAATCCGGTGACCGAAGACTTTAATTATGAAATCGAGGTGTTAAAGTGAAGTTTGGTGTAATTCAATTTCCAGGTTCAACCTGTGATTATGATTGTTTTTATGCCCTTAATGATATTTTAAAGGTAGAAGTTGAATATATCTGGCACAAGCAGACTAATTTAGGGGGATATGATGGAATATTTTTACCGGGTGGATTTACCTACGGAGATTATTTAAGGGTTGGGGCTATAGCTCGGTTTTCTCCGGTTATGTCAGCAGTAATTGATTATGCTACGGCCGGAGGATTAGTTTTGGGAATTTGTAACGGATTCCAAATTCTTACTGAAGCGGGTTTATTGCCCGGAGCATTAATGAGAAATAATAGTCTGCATTTTATCTGTAAGTACAGCTATCTTAAAGTAGAGAATAATCAAACTCCCTATACTAATTCTTGTAAAGGCGGGCAGGTTTTAAAAATACCTATTGCTCATGGGGATGGCAATTATTATATTGACGACCATGGCTTGTCTGAACTTATTAAAAACAATCAGATTGTATTTCGCTATTGTGAAAAGAACGGAGAGATTACTTCCAGGGCCAATCCCAATGGTGCTCTTTATAATATTGCTGGCATATGCAATAAAGAAGGTAATGTTCTGGGTATGATGCCCCATCCGGAGCGTTGCGTAGAAGATTGTTTAGGCTCTTCTGATGGCAAATATATTTTTAATTCTGTTTTAGACTTTCTAAAGAAAAAGTCAGTACATATATAAATAAATCTCGGAAATTAGAAAATCATAATAAAACTTATTAGCAAATTGGTAAGCTAGAAATAATTGGACAATTGGTGGATAGGTGAATTGGCAAATTATTAAAATAGGAGATTAATGGTTGATGAAGAGTTTTAACCAGGAAAAATTTTGGAAAAAATGGAATCTTACTCCGGAGGAGTATGAGAAAATAAAAGAATATCTAAAAAGAGAACCCAATGAAGTAGAGTTAGGGATGTATTCAGTAATGTGGTCAGAACATTGTAGTTATAAGAACTCAAAGCCACTTCTTAAATTGTTTCCCAATTCAGCGGAATGGGTCCTTCAGGGACCGGGAGAGAATGCGGGCATTATTGATATCGGAGAAGACCAGGTTATAGCTATGAAAATAGAGAGCCACAATCATCCTTCGGCTATAGAGCCCTTTCAGGGAGCAGCAACCGGTATCGGAGGAATAGTGCGAGATATCTTTGCGATGGGAGCTCGTCCTATAGTCTTGCTGGATTCTCTAAGATTTGGAGATTTTAATAATCCTCAAACCCAATATCTTTACAAAGGAGTAATAGAGGGTATCTCTTTTTACGGTAATTGTATAGGAGTGCCTACGGTCGGGGGGGAAACTGTTTTTTTCTCAAATTATCAGGATAATATTTTAGTAAATGTAATGTGTGTAGGGTATGCCAGGAAAAATGATATTTTGCGGGCAGTAGCAAAAGGCGAAGGGAATTCAGTAATTTTAATAGGGGCCAAAACAGGTAGAGATGGAATTGGAGGGGCTTCTTTTGCCTCGACAGAATTAGATGAAACCTCTGATGAGGATCGTCCCGCAGTTCAAATAGGAGACCCCTTTTCTGAAAAATTATTAATTGAGGCTTGTTTAGAGTTAAGAGGATTAGATTATGTGATCGGACTGCAAGATTGTGGAGCTGCCGGTCTGACCAGTTCTTTGTGTGAAATGGCCAGCCGGGGAGATAGCGGGTTAGATATTGAACTATCAAAAGTACCCAAACGAGAAGAAGGGATGAACCCTTTTGAAATTATGCTTTCTGAATCTCAAGAAAGAATGATAGTGGTAGTTAAAAAAGGAAAAGAAGAAGAAATTAAAAAAATTTTTGATAAATGGGGTTTGGATTTTGCAGTGATTGGCAGAGTAACTAATAATGGGAAATTCAGGGTCAGAGATAAAGGAGAAATAATAGCAGATATACCCGCTAAATCACTTGCTGAAGGAGCACCTACTTACCGTCGCAAAGGGAAAAAGCCGGATATTTTAAATTTGGTAAATCAGCTTGATTTATCTAAGATACCCCAGCCAGATGATTATAATCAAGTGTTATTACAGTTGTTAGGTTCACCAAATATTATAAGTAAAGAAAAGATTTATGAACATTATGATTATATGGTAAGAAACAATACTATATTACCTCCGGGGGATGATGCTACCGTCTTAAGAATAAAAGGAACTAAAAAATCCATAGCTATTACCACTGATGGCAATGGAAGATATTGTTATCTTGACCCCTTAATGGGAGGGAAGATAGCGGTAGCAGAAGCGGCCAGAAATTTATCTTGTAAAGGAGCTTTGCCTCGAGCGGTAACTGATTGTTTAAATTTTGGAAATCCTGAAAAAGAAGCTATCTACTGGCAATTAGAAGAAGCTATTAAAGGGATAAGTGAAGCCTGTCGAGTATTACAGACCCCGGTCATAAGTGGGAACGTAAGCTTATATAATGAAAGCAAAGGAGAAGCCATTTATCCTACACCGGTTATCGGGATGGTGGGGATTATCGAAGATTATAACCATATCTGTTCTACGGAATTTAAAAATTATAATGATTTAATAGTGCTTTTAGGAGAAAATAAAGAAGAATTGGGTGGAAGTGAATATTTAAAAGTTATTCATAATTTAGAAAAAGGGATACCCCCCCAGATTGATTTGTTGAAAGAACAGGCAGTTCAAAATGTATGCCGAGAGGTAATTAAGAAGGAATTGGTTTCTTCAGCTCATGATTGTTCAGAAGGCGGATTGGCTATAGCCCTGGCAGAGAGTTGTATCAAAGGGGGAAAAGGAGCGAAAATAGAAATTAAAGACAAAATAAGGAGCGATGCCTTATTATTCGGAGAAAGCCAGTCTCGCATCATTGTATCTCTCAATCCGAAAAATCTATCTTCATTAGAGGAGATAGCCGATAAATATCAGGTTCCTCTTTTGGTCTTAGGTTCTGTGGAGGGGGAAGTATTGAATATTAACCGGTTAATTAGTGTAAAAGTAGAGCAACTAGAAAAAGTTTGGAGAGGCATAAAATAATGCATGAGGAATGTGGAGTTTTTGGAATTTTTAATAAAGAAAAAGGTTCCTTAGATGTAGCTAAATTGACTTATTTTGGCCTTTATGCCCTTCAACATCGGGGGCAGGAGAGTGCCGGGATTGCAGTATCTGATGGAAAAAAGCTCTTAATTTATAAAGATTTAGGGTTAGTATCTGAAGTATTTAATAAAGAAAAGCTAAAGACTTTACAGGGTAATTGTGCCATCGGCCATGTAAGATATTCTACCACAGGTGCTAATATTTGGGAAAATAGCCAACCTCTTTTAAAGAATTATAAAGGAGGAACTTTCTCTTTAGCTCATAATGGTAATCTGGTAAATCAGGCAGACTTAAAGGCAAAATTAAAAGAAAAAGCTGTTCAAATTTATTCCTCGACAGATAGTGAGATAATATGTAATTTAATAAAAACAACTTCCGAAGAGAGTATTGAAAAAAATATTGAAATTGTGGCTGCCCAATTAAAAGGGGCTTTTTCTTTAGTGATAATGACTGAAGATAAATTAATCGGGTTAAAAGATTCTTTCGGTTTTCATCCTCTCGCCCTGGGAAAATTAGGAGATTCTTATGTTTTTGCTTCCGAGACCTGTGCATTTAATCTTATGGGTGCCGAATTTGTTCGGGAAGTGGAACCGGGAGAGATGGTAATAATTGATAAAGAAGGAGTGAGATCAATCAGAGTTTTGCCTGATAACAGGAAAGCTCTTTGTATTTTTGAATTTGTCTATTTTGCCCGTCCGGATAGTAATATATGCGGGGAAAATGTAGCTTTAAGCCGGCAAAAAATGGGTCGAAGACTGGCCCTGGAATATCCGGTGCAAGCAGATATAGTAGTTCCCGTACCGGACTCAGGAATTTCTGCAGCTATCGGTTATGCAGCCCAATCAGGCATTCCTTATGAAGAAGGATTAATTAAAAACCGTTATATTGGAAGAACTTTTATCCAGCCCGAACAATTAATTCGGGATTTTGGAGTTAAAATAAAACTCTCCCCTATCAAAGAAATAATAAAGGGTAAGAGAGTGATATTAATAGATGATTCTATTGTTCGGGGGACTACCAGCCGAAAGATTGTAAACTTAGTAAGGGATGCGGGAGCTCGTGAAGTTCATGTTCGGATAAGTTCACCGCCTATTTATTTCTCCTGTTTCTATGGAATAGATACACCAAAAAGAGAACATTTGTGGGCTTCAAACCATAACATAGAAGAGACAGAAAAATGGATAGGAGCAGACAGTTTGGGTTATTTGAGCATAGAAGGGTTATGCAGTGTTTTTGATAAAATCCTTGCTGATGATTTTTGTTTAGCCTGTTTTGACGGGAAGTATCCGACGTAAAATTAGTTAGTTGGTTAAATGGTTACTTGGTTAACTAGTTGAAAAGATGAGAATATTGAACCAACTAACTAACCAAGTTGACCGGTGAACTAAAAAAAGAAGAGGAACTAGTTAAATGGGAAAATCCTATAAAGACGCTGGCGTGAATATCGACCTGGCTAATCAAATAGTTAATGAGATAAAACCACTAATTAGCAAAACTTCTATCCCCGGAGTATTGGGTGGTATAGGTAATTTTGGCGGATTATTTTCTTTAACCGGGCAAAATTACAAAGAACCGGTATTGGTTTCCGGCACTGATGGAGTGGGGACTAAATTAAAAATTGCCTTTACTCTAAATAAACATAATACTGTGGGAATAGATTTAGTGGCAATGTCGGTGAATGATATCATTACCTGTGGGGCGAAACCTTTATTTTTTTTGGATTATATCTCTATTGGTAAACTGTCAGAAGAAGTAGTTGTCAATCTTATAAAAGGAATTACCGAAGGATGTAAAATGGCAAACTGTGCTTTACTGGGCGGGGAGACTGCCGAGATGCCCGGATTTTATCCGGAAGGAGAATATGATTTAGCCGGTTTTGCTGTAGGAATAGTAGAAAAAAGTAAAATAATAGACGGCGAGGAGATTAAAGAAGGCGATTCGGTTATAGGTATTGCTTCTAATGGATTACACAGTAACGGTTTTTCTTTAGTTAGGAAAGTTTTGTTGGCTGTTCCTTCCTTAAAGAAAACTTTAGGAGAGGAATTACTTGCTCCTACCCGAATCTACGTAAAACCAGTTTTATATTTGTTAGAAAAATATAAAATTTTAGGAATAGCTCACATCACCGGAGGAGGGATAGTGGAAAATATTCCTCGTATTTTACCTGAAGGAGTTTCAGTCCAGATTAATCAAAAAAGCTGGACCAAACCTCCTATCTTTTCTTTAATTCAAAAAGAAGGAAAAATTTCTGATGAGGAAATGTATCGGACTTTTAACATGGGAATCGGAATGGCGCTAGTTGTTAGGACAGATAAAACTGAACAGATAATTAACGAACTTAAAATGATAAGATATGATTCTTACATCATCGGCAAAGTTATAAAAGGGAATAAACAGATAATTATTGGGTAATGACAAATCTGGTGCCAGGCACCTTTTGTTTCATTTATCGGAGGATTAAGACCATGCTAAATATTGGAGTATTAGTTTCAGGAAGAGGGACTAATTTGCAAGTCATAATTGAGGCTATCGAAGAAGGTAAAATTGAAGGAAGAATCAGTATTGTAATCAGTGATAATCCTGATGCTTATGCACTTAAAAGAGCAAAACGATATAATATTGAAACCCAGTATATTAACTTTAAGGAATTTAAAACTCGAGAAGATTATGATAAAAAAATTATAAAGAGCTTAAAAGAAAAAGAAATCGAGCTGGTGGTTTTAGCTGGTTATATGAGGATCTTAAGTTCTTATTTTATCAGAACTTATAGGAATAAGATAATGAATATTCATCCTGCCTTACTTCCTTCTTTTCCAGGATTAGAAGCTCAAAGTCAAGCGGTAAATTATGGAGTTAAAATCTCTGGTTGCACTGTCCACTTTGTTGATGAAGGAATAGACTCGGGCCCCATTATTCTACAAAAAGCAGTAGAAGTAAAAGATGATGATACCGAAGAATCTTTGGCGGAGAGAATTTTAAAAGAGGAACATAAGATTTATCCTCAGGCAATTCAATTATTTTCTCAAGGTAGATTAATTATAAAGGGTAGAAAAGTTTTTATTAAAAAGAGGTAAATTTAAGATGAAAGTATTGGTAATAGGAAGTGGTGGTAGAGAGCATACTCTAATATGGAAAATTGCTCAAAGCCCGAAAGTTTCAAAAATATATTGTACCCCCGGTAATGCCGGGATTTCTCGTTTAGCTCAATGTATAAATATAGGCGTAGATAAGATAAAAGAATTAACTGATTTTGCCCGGGAAGAAAAAATTGATTTGACCATAGTGGGACCTGAATTACCTTTATCCGGGGGGATTGTAAATGAATTTAACAGATTGGATTTAAAGATATTTGGTCCTAGCCGAGAGGCTACCAAGATTGAATCAAGTAAAGTCTTTTCTAAATATTTAATGAAAAAGTATAATATTCCTACAGCTAATTACGAGGTCTTTCAAAATAGTGAAGAGGCACTCGATTATATAAAACAACAGACTTTTCCTTTAGTAATAAAGGCAGATGGATTGGCTGCCGGCAAAGGAGTATTTATTGTAAAAAATCTCGATCAGGCTGGAGATGCTTTAAATACACTGATGAAGAAAAAAACATTTGGAGAAGCGGGTAGGCAGATAGTAATAGAGGAGTTTTTAAAGGGAGAAGAAGTATCGATTTTGGCATTTTGTGATGGCAAAACTGTTGTACCAATGGTTTCATCTCAAGACCATAAAAAGATATTTGATAATGACCAGGGACCTAATACCGGAGGGATGGGGGCTTATTCTCCTGTACCTTTTTATACTACTGAGATTAAAGAGAAGGTTTGTAGAGAAATTTTAAAACCTACTGTAAAAGGTTTACAGAATGAGGGGAAAGAATACAAAGGAGTACTTTATGCCGGATTGATATTAACCAAAGAAGGACCTAAGGTCTTAGAATTTAATGCTCGTTTCGGTGACCCGGAAACTCAAGTTGTATTGCCGAGATTAAAAACAGATTTAATAGATATACTAAATGCAGTAATTGAAGGGTCTCTTCATGAAATAAATATTGAATGGAAGAATAATTCTGTAGTATGTGTGGTGGTCACTTCCGGTGGATATCCGGGTAAATACCAAAAAGACAAAGTTATTAGCGGTTTGGAAAGATTGAAAAAGATGGAAGATGTGATCGCCTTTCATGCCGGTACTAAATTTCAAGAAGATAAGATCGTAACTTCAGGAGGAAGAGTCCTGGGGATTACCGCCTGTGATGATACTGTATCTAAAGCTAAAGAGAGGGCATATAAGGGAGTAAAAGAAATTTATTTTGAAGATATATATTACCGAAATGATATTGGTGCCAAAGCCATAAAATAATTACCTAATTCTGTCATTCCCGCCTGTCTGCCGTGTTCCCGCACAGGCAGACGAAAGCGGGAATCCAGAGGAATGACACCAAAAAAAGAAACTGAACCAATAAATAGACTGCTACAAAATAAAATAATTATAAAGTTATAGGATAATGGATAATATTTATATTCCATATTAATAACTAAAACAAGGAAGGAGAAGAAAAAAATGACCAAAATAAAACGAGCTTTAGTTAGTGTATCTGATAAAGAAGGAATTATTGATTTTGCTAAAGGATTGGAAGAGTTAGGTATTGAAATAATATCTACCGGCGGGACTGCTCGATTACTCCAGGAAGCAAAGATTAAAGTAAAATTAATCTCTGAAGTAACTGGTTTTCCGGAGATATTGGAAGGAAGAGTTAAAACTTTGCATCCCCTTATCTTTGGAGGGATATTGGCCAAGAGAGAAGACCCTCTTCATCAGAAAGAGATAAAAGAACAAGAGATAGAACAGATAGATTTGGTAGTGGTAAATCTATATCCTTTTGAAAAAACTGTTTCCCAAAAGGAAGTAGAATTAGATGAAGCTATTGAAAATATCGATATTGGCGGACCCTCTTTGTTAAGGGCGGCAGCCAAAAATTATCAAGATGTAGCTGTAGTAATAAATCCTCAGGATTATCCGATAATTTTAGAGGAATTAGAGAAAAATCAGGGAGAAATATCTTTAGATACTAAAAAGAGATTAGCGACAGAGGTATTTGAACATACTTCATTCTATGATGGAATTATTAACCATTATTTAAGAAAAAATTTACTTAAAGAATCAACTTCTTTCCCCCAGATTCTAAATTTACTGGGCAAAAAAGTTTCGGACTTGCGTTATGGAGAAAATCCCCATCAATCTGCTTCTTTCTACAAAGAAGTGTTGGTAAAAGAGGCCAATCTGGGAGATGCGGTACAGTTAGGTGGAAAAGAATTATCTTTTAATAATTTAGTAGATTTAGGAGCGGTTTTGGAGATGGTTAAAGATTTTCAGGAACCTACTGTTGTCTTTGTAAAACATACTAATCCCTGTGGATTAGCTTCCGCAGAAACTATTCAAGAAGCCTATCAGAAGGCTTATGAAGGCGACCCTTTATCTGCTTATGGGAGTATTATTGGAATTAATAGAATAGTTGATGAATCACTGGCTAATTTGATCAATGAGACCACCTTTGTAGAAGCAATACTGGCTCCCGATTTTGAAGATAAGGCCCTAAATATCTTAAGGCAGAAAAAGAATCGCCGTCTGATAAAAGTGGGAGATTTAAAAAGTAGAGATGTTCAAATAAAAGATATTAAAAAAATACCCGGTGGATTTCTAGTTCAAGATAGAAACATAAAAGAGATCACTACAAAAGACCTGAAAGTAGTAACCAATAGAAAACCTAACCAGGAAGAATTAGAAGAGCTTTTATTTGCCTGGAAGGTAGCCAAACAGGTAAAATCAAATGCCATCGTTTTAACCAAAAATAAGCAGACAATAGGTGTTGGTGCCGGACAAATGAGCCGGGTAGATTCTGTAAAGATTGCTATTATGAAATCAAAAGGGCGTTCCCAGGGTTCCTATCTTGCTTCTGATGCCTTCTTCCCTTTTAGGGATGGGGTAAATGAGGCAGCTAAAGCGGGCATAACCGCCATTATTCAGCCCGGTGGATCAAAGAGAGATGAGGAAGTTATAGAAGCCGCTAACGAACATAATCTGGCTATGGTCTTTACCGGTACAAGATGTTTTAAACATTAATTTTAACCTTCCCTCTCTCTGTCATTGCGAGCTTTCGGAAGAAAGCGCGGCAATCTCCATTTCCCATATAAAAAACAATAGCTAATAACTTTTAAAAAAACTTTTCCAAAAAAGAAGGACTTTTAATATTTATATAGTATAATAATAAATAGACTTTCATTTAAATCTATAAGGAGAACTTAATGCCGGAAAAAAATGAAATAATAATTTACACTACTCCGGATGGCAAAGAAACTTTTGAAGTCAATTTAAAAAAAGACACTGTCTGGCTTTCTCAAAAGCAGATGGCAGAATTATTTGAAAAAAATACTGATACTATCGGGTTACATATAAAAAATATTTTTTCCACCAAAGAATTAAACGAAAACTCAACTACCGAGAAATACTCGGTAGTTCAAATAGAAGGCAACAGAAAAGTAGAGCGTAAAATTAAATTTTATAATCTAGACATAATCATCTCCGTCGGTTACCGTGTTAATTCCAAACGCGGCACCCAATTCCGCATCTGGGCAACCAATGTCTTAAAACAGCACCTCATAAACGGTTATACCGTCAATGAAAAGAGAATCCGCGAAGATAGGAATAAGCTAAAAGAACTGCAAAAAACATTAAAAATAACAGAAAGGCTCTTACAGCGCAAAGCCCTGGATTCCAGGGAAGCTACCGGCCTGTTAAAAGTCATTCTTGATTATCAAAAAGCCCTGCATTTGCTCGATAAATACGATTTCCAAAAATTAGAAATAAATAAAGTTACCACAAAAGAAAGATTCAAAATTAACCTGCAAAAAGTTCGCCAGCAATTAAATCAACTGAAAAACCATTACCCCACAGGACTATTCGGCTTAGAAAAAGACCAATCTTTTTCTGGCTCTATAGGAGCGATCTATCAAAGTTTTGACGGAAAAGACCTTTATCCCAGCATAGAAGAAAAAGCTGCCCATCTCTTATACTTTGTGGTCAAGAATCATTCTTTTATAGATGGAAATAAACGAATTGCCGCATCCCTCTTCCTCTGGTTTTTAAATGAGAATGGTATTTTATATAATGAAGACGGCAGTAAGCGTCTTGCTGACAATGCCTTGGTAGCTTAACTTTATTAATTGCTGAAAGCAAAGCAGAAGAAAAAGATACGATGGTCAAAGTCATCGTCAATTTAATCAATAAAAACAATTAAAAAGTAGCAGAGCTTGAATTTGATAATTTCTTTACAGTTACCTTTAAAAAAACTTTTCCAAAAAAGAAGGATTTTTAAAACCCTATGTCGAATATAAAATTATAATAGTTTATATAAATAAAAATATCTTTACTCAAGATTATTTATCTTTTGCTCTTAATTATTTTTTAATAGGAGAAAAATAAAATAAATAAAATTGCAGGATTGATAAATACTTTTATAATTCTTAAATCTAATTCAAGCATTAAAATAAGAAATACAGAATCTACCATATTAGAGCAATTAACATCTCTAATGAAACCTTTCGAAATGCCTACCAATTTCTTTCTCTTCAATTATACAGGTAAAACTTGGCCCATTTCCTTCTCTATAAATACAAACTAAATTTACTAAAATATAAAAATATTAGGTCTAATATTAAAATAATCGATCAGGATTGTTAATGTAAATAAGCCTATATTGATAGATAAAGAGGAAGACTGAAGGGGGGGTGAAAAATAATAAATAAATATAGTAAAAATAGGAAAATCTTTTTAGGAGGTTTTATATGATAGAAGCGATAAGAAATATTGGGGAATATGCGCTTGGAAAAGAAGAAAAAAACGTTGATAATCCTTTAGAAATTTTAATAGATAATCCTGCAAATAAAAACACTAAAAATATTTTATTCATTCTTTTGGATGAAGAAAATAGGGAGTTTAAATATCATGGTATAGAAACTGAGGAATATTCAAAAGATAAATTGGAAAATTATTTATACAAAAAGGGTACTTCTAGGGGTACAGATATTACTCCAACCGTTATGATAACTACTCCAGAAAAAACCTTTAATAATAAAATTTTAAACTGGTTTAAAAACTATAATTCTGATAAAAATAATAAAAATGAGATGTTGCAAAATATTTATCTCTGCATTAAAGAGAATAAAGAAAAAATACTACAAGACTTAAAAGAAAAATCAGATATAGAAAATAATATTATAAGTTTTAAAATTAACGAAAAATATTTGGGTGATTTTGAAATATTTCGAAAAATATTAGTAAATAAAGCTTCAGAAAATTTCTATAACAAGTTTGGGAAAATATCTAAATCAGAAAATAAATTATGCTCGATTTGTAAAAAAAATAATACCGAGGTTTATGGTTTTGTAAGCACTTTTAATTTTTATACTGTAGATAAGAAGGGATTTGTTAGCGGGGGTTTTAAGCAGAGAGATGCATGGAAAAATTATCCGGTATGCCTTAACTGTGCTTTAACTTTAGAGAGGGGTAAGAAATATTTAGAAGAAAATTTGAATTTTAATTTTTACGGCTTTAGGTATTTATTAATTCCGAAATTTATAAAAGGAGTAAAGAAAGATATTCAAAAAGATATTTTTAAGAAGATAGAACTTCAAAAAGATCCACGATTTAGAAAAAAAGAAATAAAAAATTTAACTAATGATGAAAATGAAGCATTAGAAACAATGAGCGAGCAAGGAAATTACCTAAATAATAATTTTTTATTCTATAGTGCTCCCAAGGGTTTCAATGGGGCAGTCTTTAATATATTGCTGTACATTGAAGATATTCTTCCATCTCGCTTAAAACAATTATTTGAAGCTAAAAATGTGGTTGATCAAGAAGAAATTTTTCAAAATTGCGAAATAGATATTTATCGGGATAGAAAAAAAATTGGCAAAGGTCCGTTAGAGTTTAATTTTGGAATATTGCGAACTTTTTTCCCAAGAATAACTAATAATAGAACATTTAATAAATATTTCCTGGATATTACCAATAAAATATTTACCAAAAAACCGGTAGAATACGATTTCTTGCTTAATTTTATAGTAAAAAAAATAAGAGACGATTTTATGCAGAATTATCCTACTAAAATTGATACCCTGAAAGCCTTTATGTTGTTAAATTATTTGAATGAATTAAACATATTAAAATATAAAAAGGAGGAATCAACAAAAATGGAAAAATCAATTTTACCCAAAGAAATAGGAGGCGAAATCAAAGAGAAAACTGAAGTTTTTTTTGATAAATTTTCTAATTTTTTTGATAGTGATATCAAGAAGGCAATATTTTTAGAAGGAGTACTCGCTCAATTTTTACTGAATATTCAATATCAAGAGAGAAAAGCTAATCCTTTTAGAATAAAATTAAAAGGATTAAAATTAGATGAAAAACAAATTAGAAAACTCTTACCGGAAATACAGAACAAATTAGAAGAATATGGAAAAAATTATTATCGAGATTTAGAATCAATCATTTCTAATTATTTTGTTTCATCAGGAAATGATTGGAATGTTAGTAATGATGAGATTAGTTTTTATTTTGTATTAGGAATGAATCTATCCGATGTATTTAAAAAAGAAAAAAATAATGGAGGTAAAGAAGATGAGTGAAATAATAAAAAACAGGTCGGAAATTGTATTTCTCTATGATATTAAGGATGCTAATCCTAATGGAGATCCTTTAGACGAAAACAAACCGCGTATAGATGAGGAAACAGCAATAAATATTGTAACTGATGTTCGACTAAAAAGAACCATTCGGGATTATTTATATAATTTTAAGGGAGAAGAAATATTTGTTCGAGAAATTGCGGACGAAAATGGAATAATTCAAGATGCCAAACAGAGAGCAAATAATTTTTTGGAGAAAGATGATTTAAAAGGGGATAGTTTTAATAAACAAAAAGAAGCTATTAAAAAAGCAATACTTAATAAATGTATAGATGTGCGCTTATTCGGGGCTACCATTCCTCTTGATATATCGGTAAAAGAAGGCAATAAAGTGAAAAATGTTACTGGTTCTATTACTTTGACTGGGCCAGTGCAATTTAGAATGGGTCGCTCTCTTCATAAAGTAGAATTAAAACATATTAAAGGAACTGGAGCTTTTGCTGGTGGCAAAGATAAAAGACAAAAGACTTTTAGAGAAGAAGATATTCTCCCTTATTCTTTAATTTCTTTTTATGGGATTATTAACGAAAATGCTGCTCAGCATACACAACTAAGCGAAGATGATATTTCACTTTTGTTAGAAAGTATGTGGAATGGAACTAAGAATTTAATTTCTCGAAGTAAAGTCGGGCAGATGCCTCGCTTGCTTTTAAAAGTAAATTATAAAGAAGAAAATTATCATCTCGGAGATTTGGATAAACTGATTAAAATAAAAGATATTAAAAATATAGCAGAGGAAAAGATTCGTGATATTGGTGAAATAGAATTAGATACCAGTGAATTAGTAGAAATATTAAATAGCAATAAAGAAAAAATTGAAAGTGTTGACTTAAAAATTGAAGAGAGGGTTAAGATTAATTTAGAGAAATTAGATGCAACAATAAAAATAAATAACCTTGTCTTGTAATGATAAAAAGGGGATTTAGAAAATGGATAAAATGTTAGTTTTTAATGTATGGGGAGATTACGCCCATTTTAGAAGATTTTATACTACTACCTCTCCCCTTTCTTTTCCCATTCCTCCCCGAACCGCTTTGTGTGGTCTGATAGGGGCAATAATTGGTTTAGAAAAAGAAGATAATGATTATTTAAAATATTTCTCTACCGAGTTCGCTAATATTGCTTTAAGATTACTTAACCCTATCAAAAAAACTGTAATTGCCGAAAATTTAATAAATACTAAAAATGCTCGTGGTCCGGGAATGAATTTAATTGTTAATAGGACTCAAATAAGATTCGAATTTTTAAAAAATCAAAAATACAGAATATATTTTTGCTATCCTGATAAAGAAGGTAATCTATATCAGAAGTTAAAGTATAATTTAACTAATCATAAAACGAAATATACTCCCTGTTTAGGGTTAAGCGAAAATATTGCGAATTTTGAATTCGTAGGGGAGTTTGAAATTAAAAAACTTCCTCTTTCTGATGCTTATGTTCCTATTAATACAGTAATTCCTTCGCAGAAAATATCACCGGATAGTGGTATATATTTTGAACGAGAGGGAGAGTATTTTTCAATAAGAATTCCGGTTGAATTAAATGCTAAAAGGGTAGTCACTAAATATAGTGATATTATCTTTGATAGAAACGGAAGGCCGATAAGAACTAAATTAATAGAACCGTATACAATTATTAACTATCCAGATGGAAGGAGTGAAAATATTGTCTTCATTGAGTAAAGTGTATTCTCATCCGGATAAATTATTGGTAGATCATTTACAAAAAGTAGGAGATTTATGTAGGCAAAATTTATCTCTTAAAAAATTAAATCTAGATGGTTATATTGATTTTAATATTCTTAAAGATATTTTTTATTTAGTTGGAGTGGCTCATGATTTTGGAAAAGCTACGACTTATTTTCAAGAATATTTAAAAGAAAAAAATGAGTCCAAAAAAATGGAGATGAAAAATAAGGTAGAGATTCATCACTCCCTTATTTCTGCTTTATTTACTTACTATGTGGTAAAGGAATATTTGTTAACCAAAGATTTATTATCTGGAAGATATTATCAGTATCTTCCTGTAATTAGTTTTTTAGTAGTCAAAAGGCATCATGGTAATTTAGATGATGCCTTAGACGAAGTTATTCTTGATTCCAGAGATGATAAAATTTTAGAGAAACAGGTTAATGCTGTTGATTTTAAAATAATTAATAATATTTACAATAAGTTTTTTTCTAAAATTGATTTTAAATTTGATTATAATTTATTTCGAGACAATATTTTAAATGCTAAACCTATTTATATTTATAACGAAATTGATAGATATGAAAAAAATTACATAAGAGATTTAAACCATCAAGAAAAAAAATTAATTACTTACTTTGATGAAGAAGACACACTTTTTTATTATTTTATAACTATGCTTTTATATTCTTTACTTTTGGATGCGGATAAAACCGATGCAGCTAATTTGCAAGAAATAAAAAGAATTAAAATAGATAAAGATATTGTTGATAATTATAAATTACATTTATTTAAGGATATTAATAAAAAGAAAAAAGAGATAAACAAAATTAGAAATGAAATTTATAACGAAACTATAAGCAGTTTGGGAAGATTAAACTTAGAAAAAGACAAAATATTATCTCTAAATGTCCCTACCGGTACAGGTAAAACTCTTGCTTCTTTATCTTTCGCTTTAAAATTAAAGGCAAAAATAGAACAGGAAAAAAAATATAAACCAAGAATTATTTATTCTTTGCCCTATTTAAGTATTATTGATCAGAATTTTGCGATTTTCGAGGATGTCTTTAAATTTTCTTTAAAAGGGAAAACTTCCAATTCAAACTTATTATTAAAACATCATCATCTTTCAGATATAAATTATACAGCATCGAATATAGGGAAAGAAGAATTTGAGAATGTATCTCCAAAAGATATAGGTAAAGATTTATTATTAATTGAGGGCTGGAACTCGGAAGTTATTGTTACTACTTTTTTCCAATTTTTTTATAGTCTAATCTCTAATAGAAATAAATCTATTCGGAAATTTCATAATATAGTAAATAGTATTGTTATCTTAGATGAAATTCAAGCAATCCCTCATTGCTATTGGTTGTTGTTAAATAAAATAATTCATTTCTTAGCTGAAAAATTTAATATATATTTTATCTTAGTAACCGCAACCCAACCTTTACTTTTTGACGAGAAAGAAAAAGAAATAAAACCTTTAATAAAAGATAAGGAAAAATATTTTAAAGCCTTAAATAGGGTTAATTTGGAATACAATCCAGAGCCACTCTCATTAAATGATTTTCAAGAAATATTAGAAGAAAATCTATGCAATAACCCAAATAAAGATTTTTTAATTGTTTTGAATACTATAAATTCTTCCCTCGAAATATATAACTTTATTTGCCAATTAGAATTAGAAGATACTGAAATATATTACCTTTCTACCAATGTAATTCCCAAAGAAAGATTAAGAAGAATTAAGAAAAGCAGAGAAAAAACTAAAAAGCGAAAAATTATAATTAGCACTCAATTAATTGAAGCCGGGGTGGATTTGGATGTAGATATTGTCTATCGTGATTTTGCTCCCCTTGATTCGATTAATCAGGTGGCAGGAAGGTGTAACCGAAATTTTAGTCAAAATAAGGGATTAATAAAATTATTTATCCTAAAAGAAGAAGAGAAAAAGAAAGAATATTATCGCTATATCTATGATAGTTTTATTATTTCTAAAACTAAAGATGTTTTAAGAGAAGCAAGCAAAAAACAAATAGAAGAAAAAGATTTTTTATCTTTAAATAATTTATATTTTGACAAGGTAAACCAAGGCAAAGCAGATGACAAAGCTAAAGAAATTTTAGAAGAAGTTAAAAAATTAAATTTTGGGGAGTTAAACAAATTTAAACTTATTAAAGATACTTATAAAAAGATAGATATTTTTGTAGAAGTAGATAAAAAAGGCAAGGAAATATATCAAAAATATAAGGACTTATATTTAATAAAAGATTTATTTAAACGTAAGAATGAATTCTTAAAGATTAAAAAGAATTTTTATGATTATGTTATCTCTGTCCCTTATAATTATGCTGCCGATTTTGTTACCGAGGATAAAGGTATGGGACATATTTCTCTGGAAGAGATAAAGCAAAATAATTATTATGACCCAGAGACTGGTTTTAAAAGAGAAGAAAAATCAGGGGGAGGGACATTAATTTACTAAATGGGTGTTAAGATGAAAGTAAAAACGATGTTATTAAAAATGGAATCTGACCAACCGATAAAAGAAGATTCGGCTAAATTACGGGGATTTTTTGCCCGTAAATTTAATGGCTATCTGTTATTGCATAATCATTTAGGCAATAATAAATTTCTTTATCAGTATCCTCGAATACAATACAAAACTGTCAATCATGCAAAGATGATTTTAGGACTGGTTGAAGGTGTAGATGTATTGCAAAGTATCTATAATCAATATGATCAAATAGTATTAGACGGACATGCTTATCAAATATTTAGTAAAGAAATTTCTCTAAAGATGGAAGATTTTGGAATTGCTTCTGAAAATATAAAATACAAGTTTCTTACTCCCTGGTTTGCTTTGAATGAAGAAAATTATCAGAGATATAAAAATTATAATTATGCTGAACGAACTGACCAATTAAAAAGTATTTTAATTCGTAATATCATGGCCATATCTAAAACTTTCCAGTATTTTATTGACTCTAAAATAATAGTAAATACCAAATTAAAAGAAACTTCAATAAAATTTAAAGGGAAAGATGTGATAGGTTTTTTGGGCACTTTCCAGGTAAATTTTAACCTTCCTGATTATATCGGCCTGGGCAAATCAGTCTCACGAGGATTTGGCACAATTAAAAAAAATAATTAAAAAGGGTAAATTATGCAATTAGTCATAAATTCCAGAGGTTCTTATTTACGAAAAAAGAATAATTGTTTTTTAATTAAAAATGAAGATAAAGTTTTTGAAATTTCTGTTAAAAAAGTCGATAGTATTTTAATTACAACCAGTGCTTACTTTTCAACAGATGCAGTTAAATTTGCTGTTGATAACAATATTGATATTATATTTTTAGATCATTTTGGTAATCCCTATGGTAGAGTCTGGCATTCTAAATTGGGGAGCACAACTCTAATAAGAAGAAAACAATTAGAATCTTCTACCGGAGAAAAAGGCCTAAACTTAGCCAAAGAATGGGTAATTTGTAAAATAGAAAACAAAATTGACTTTTTGAAAAATTTAGTAAACTCTCGCCCCAATAAAGAAAAAGCTATTAATGAATGTGTAATTTCTTTAAAGAAAAAAATATATATGCTGCAAAAAATGAAAGGTTCTTTGGAAGAAAAAAGAAATAGTATTATGGCCATAGAAGGGATGGCGGCTAAAGAATATTTTGAAGTTTTGAATCATATTATACCGGAACGATTTAAATTTAATGGTAGGAGCAGAAACCCGGCTAAAGACGAATTCAATTGTCTGCTTAATTACGGTTATGGAGTACTTTATTCTATGGTAGAGAAAGGGTGTATTCTTTCTGGACTGGATCCTTATCTGGGTTTTATCCATACAGATAATTATAATAAGAAATCCTTAGTCTTTGACCTTATCGAGATGTTTAGAATATTAGTCGATAAGACTGTAGTCTATTTATTCAGTAAAAGAAAAGTCAAAAAAGAATATTTCGACCAAATAAAAAATGGGCTTTCTTTAAATCAAGAAGGAAAAGTAGTTTTGATGAGTGCATTAAATGAGACTCTGGAGAAAAAGGTCAGATACAGAGGAAGAAATATTAAAAATAGAAATATAATTCAATTTGAATGTCACAGGATTGCCAATAATCTATTAAAACAGAAATGAGCCAAAGTATAATGTTAGTATGGGTTATATATGATATTACAAAAAATAAAACCAGAGGTAGAATAGCAATCTACTGTAAAGGATATGGACTTTACCGGGTTCAAAAGAGCGTATTTTTAGGAACCCTAAATAAAAATGAGATAGATGAACTATCTTTACAGTGTGACAAGATTATTAATAAAAAAGAAGATTCCGTATATATTTTTCCAATGTGTGATGAAGATTTTAAAAAAGTAAAACTTTTAGGCCAGGCTTTTGATAAAAAGATGGTAAAAGATGAAGTGATTGCCAAGCTTTTTTAGAGGTTCAATAAAATGGAGGAGATTGTAAAAGAGGGGGTTTATATTACTCCTTCAGAGGTAATAGAATATTTATATTGTCCGAGATTTATATATTTTATGAATTGCCTTTCTATCCCTCAACACGAAGAACAAAGATATAAAGTATTAGCTGGAAGAGAAATTCATGAAAAGAAAGCTAAAATAAATAAAGATTATTTAAGAAAAAAATTAAATTGCAATAAAAGAGAAATAAATGTTTATTTAGCTTCTGATAAAAACCATTTAAAAGGGATTATTGATGAAGTTTTATTTTTAAAAGACGGAACTGCTGCTCCACTTGATTATAAATTTGCAGAATACAAGGAAAGATTATTTCGTACTCATAAGGTCCAATCAACTCTCTATGCTATTTTGATTAAAGAAAATTATCAAGTGGGAGTAAATCGAGGCTATATCTGTTATACAAGAAGCAAAAATATAATTAAAACAATAGATTTTAAAGAAAGTAATTTTAGAATAGCAGTAGAAATAATTGATAAAGTATTAAAGATAATTCAGGCTGGCTATTACCCTAATAGTACCAAATATTCCTCTAAATGTATTGATTGTTGTTACAAAAATATTTGCGTTTAAGAAGGCAAAACAATGAAAGTCCTATATGATAAGAGTTTGCAACTACAAAAAGTATGTAAAGAGTCTCAAAAAATAATCTATTTTAAAGAAAAATTTATTAAAATATGCAAATATAACTATAGTAAATATTCAGGAAGTTGTTGTATTAATTAGCTTTTAAGATATGAACTGGTTGAAGAGGAACATCCATTAAAACAAGGATTGAAACGATTTACGGGAATAAGCGGAGGGCTAACGGTAATGTTGAAGAGGAACATCCATTAAAACAAGGATTGAAACTTCCTCCTCATCAAATAATATTATTTTGCCTTTTAGGGTTGAAGAGGAACATCCATTAAAACAAGGATTGAAACAAGGAGAGAAAGCAATGAAAAAAAGAATAGTGAAAAGTTGAAGAGGAACATCCATTAAAACAAGGATTGAAACTATCAATTAAATGAAAGACAAGAAAAGGTATTCTCGTTGAAGAGGAACATCCATTAAAACAAGGATTGAAACAAGACCTTCCTTTCGAGTCCATTCTCCACCTGCTCCTGTTGAAGAGGAACATCCATTAAAACAAGGATTGAAACTTAATATTATTAATATTAGTATTGGAGGATTCTGGGTTGAAGAGGAACATCCATTAAAACAAGGATTGAAACCATCCTTGACAATCGCTTTTTGTGCATATTCCTTTATGTTGAAGAGGAACATCCATTAAAACAAGGATTGAAACTTTAAAGAGCGAGGCGATTTGGCAGCACAGGCAGAGTTGAAGAGGAACATCCATTAAAACAAGGATTGAAACATTTCTATTTGAATACTTTCGCTTTCCAGGTTGTGTTGAAGAGGAACATCCATTAAAACAAGGATTGAAACATTGCAATAGTAAAGTCTCCCCAAGAATTTTCACCTGTTGAAGAGGAACATCCATTAAAACAAGGATTGAAACAGGCTCTAAAGGTTGAGGCCGAAGAACACGCAGGGGGTTGAAGAGGAACATCCATTAAAACAAGGATTGAAACCTATCACTGTAACAGGAGCAGCTTTGGGAGATTTTGGTTGAAGAGGAACATCCATTAAAACAAGGATTGAAACAGAGTGCTTTGATTAACGTATTAACCCATCAGAGTTGAAGAGGAACATCCATTAAAACAAGGATTGAAACCGGATATTCTTTTCAAGCTCATCATTATCCATAAAGTTGAAGAGGAACATCCATTAAAACAAGGATTGAAACAAATATTCTCTTGCTTCCTCAACAAATAACTTGCACCGTTGAAGAGGAACATCCATTAAAACAAGGATTGAAACATAATTCTAAATCTTTTTCTGTTATTACTTCTTGTTTGTTGAAGAGGAACATCCATTAAAACAAGGATTGAAACATTGGGCTTTCAATAAGGCTAAATTGGGATAATAGTGTTGAAGAGGAACATCCATTAAAACAAGGATTGAAACTTAATTAGTGAACATTAGCATATTAGTGAACATTATTGTTGAAGAGGAACATCCATTAAAACAAGGATTGAAACTATTTATTTTTTGGATTGCCACTTTTCTTGTCCGTGTTGAAGAGGAACATCCATTAAAACAAGGATTGAAACATAATGGGGGTGTAAGGTATCGATAGCTTCTCCACGAGTTGAAGAGGAACATCCATTAAAACAAGGATTGAAACATATCTTGTCACCTACTCCAAAATTAAGACCTAAAGTGTTGAAGAGGAACATCCATTAAAACAAGGATTGAAACAGTTTCCTGATAAGTGAATTGGCCTTCATATCAAGGTTGAAGAGGAACATCCATTAAAACAAGGATTGAAACTTAACACCCGTTGGAGCAGGCGGGATATTTATGGCGTTGAAGAGGAACATCCATTAAAACAAGGATTGAAACCAAAGAAGTCGGATGTTTGACTGATTAGAAATAACGTTGAAGAGGAACATCCATTAAAACAAGGATTGAAACGTGAAATATTATTCTCAATTCAAGGGTAGAAAAGGTTGAAGAGGAACATCCATTAAAACAAGGATTGAAACTTTGATTCTTGAAAAGCCTCGTGTCTGGAATACTTGTTGAAGAGGAACATCCATTAAAACAAGGATTGAAACCTAATGTATCTGGTCGGTTAGGATAGTATTCGAGTAGTTGAAGAGGAACATCCATTAAAACAAGGATTGAAACTAGATATGTTGCTAATAGCAGAGTTACAATCTATCCTGTTGAAGAGGAACATCCATTAAAACAAGGATTGAAACAGTGTTTCAGTGCCATCAGCGTCTAAGGTAATACAATTGTTGAAGAGGAACATCCATTAAAACAAGGATTGAAACGCAAGATACGTATTAGAACAGGTCAAAGAAGGTAAAAGTTGAAGAGGAACATCCATTAAAACAAGGATTGAAACTTGATAAAGATTTTGATTACAAAATGGAGGAAATTAGTTGAAGAGGAACATCCATTAAAACAAGGATTGAAACACCAATTGTTCTTCGGTATATCCGCGTGTTTTCGCTGTTGAAGAGGAACATCCATTAAAACAAGGATTGAAACACTTTTTCAAATACTCTAAATTATCCATTTTTCTTGTTGAAGAGGAACATCCATTAAAACAAGGATTGAAACTATGGTTATCTCGGAGCATTTAGCCGTGATAGCCGGGTTGAAGAGGAACATCCATTAAAACAAGGATTGAAACTTATTCTTGTATTTATAAAAATGGTGTTAAGATTTGTTGAAGAGGAACATCCATTAAAACAAGGATTGAAACACAACCCAACCCCCGTAACCAATCCAGGCAATATCATGTTGAAGAGGAACATCCATTAAAACAAGGATTGAAACACAAATGGTCTATCATTATTAGAAAATCCTCTAAATCTGTTGAAGAGGAACATCCATTAAAACAAGGATTGAAACCCACCTCGGACCGGGAAAAGCTATCTTACCTCGCTTTGTTGAAGAGGAACATCCATTAAAACAAGGATTGAAACTGCTAAATGCGACTACTAAGGTCTTATCTTTAGGGGTTGAAGAGGAACATCCATTAAAACAAGGATTGAAACTGTAGAATATGCCGATACTTTAGCAAATAAAAAACTGTTGAAGAGGAACATCCATTAAAACAAGGATTGAAACTTACCTTTGTTTTCGTCAGTATGTTCTACATTGTCGGTTGAAGAGGAACATCCATTAAAACAAGGATTGAAACAAAATTATTATGATAAAAACAAAGAAGAAAGGAAGTTGAAGAGGAACATCCATTAAAACAAGGATTGAAACTACTCCTCTGGCGGTGGGCAAATCCCACTTTCGCACGTTGAAGAGGAACATCCATTAAAACAAGGATTGAAACTCTTATTAGTATCCAGCATGACTGGTTATGCTTATTGTTGAAGAGGAACATCCATTAAAACAAGGATTGAAACGTCATGCCGGTTTCAAGGTAATCATTAATCTTTTTAGTTGAAGAGGAACATCCATTAAAACAAGGATTGAAACTTAAGTAAGTGCCATCAATAGGAGCAGTAAAAGTGGTTGAAGAGGAACATCCATTAAAACAAGGATTGAAACTGATAGGTTATCCTATAATTACTCGATACAATTCTGTTGAAGAGGAACATCCATTAAAACAAGGATTGAAACTATATGAAATCATCCATTAAAACTTTTTTCCCATCGTTGAAGAGGAACATCCATTAAAACAAGGATTGAAACGATAATTCCACTTCCCAGGTATAAGGAGTCTCTAAAGTGTTGAAGAGGAACATCCATTAAAACAAGGATTGAAACCCGAATGTTGGCTTGCAAGACCTGACCCCTACTGCCGATATTTTATTTTAAGGCTATCTTCACTGGCGTTGGATTAGCAATATTATCACTTACCGGACACCTGGATTCTATAGCCTCCAACCATTTTTCTAGTATTTCCCGATTAGCATCAGTATCAGGCTTTATATTAACTCTTATCTCCTTATACCCTGCTCTTTCTTCTGTTGTCTGTCCGGAGAATTTAGCAGGGTTTAGATCACCTTCCATCTCGAATTCAATTCCTCTGAGTGTGAAACCCATCTCTTTGGCAACAATGTGACCCACAACATTTAAACATCCAGAAAGTGCAGCCAGTACATACTCTACCGGATTGGCACCATCATTGGTTCCTCCGAGATTTTCCGGTTCATCAATAATAATCTTAAATCCCCTTGCTTCAACAACTGTCTTTGTTGGATTTTCACTACAGGCCTTAGCTGCAAATTTTAATACTGACATAGCCCAATCACTCCTTTCATTTTATGTATTTATTTTTATATATATTTATTATTTCTGTCCGGCGACTGTAATGGCGTGAACGTAACGCCCCGCGAAGCTGATCCAGCAGTTTCAGTTTCTCGCCGACGGCCGAAGAACGGGCTTGGCCTCTTCCGTTCAGGCCCCGAACATATGTGACAGCGCGTTCGTCTTCCATGAGTTTCCAAAATTGGATTATAGCACCCATTCCTACAGCTTGTCAATACGAAGATATAATATGTTGGTGTCAAGAACTTGTGGGGACTTTTCTTACCTCAAAGAAATTATTTGATTTTAATTCACGAAAAGAAAACAGATCCTTATGAAATTTAATATAA
>LDZT01012751.1_pt1 | contig 30239 bp, 23 predicted proteins | sample 615521 | NCBI WGS metagenome assembly LDZT01 (sample SAMN03408292, study PRJNA278302) | terrestrial metagenome | isolation source: oil reservoir sample SB1 | place: USA: Alaska, North Slope, Schrader Bluff formation | collected 2011-09 | reverse complement strand
CCCTTCCGGCCTTTCCCATTTCCGTTCTTAATCTTTTGTCCTGCTGCAAACGGTGAAAACTTTCAAGCCATTCAGTTTCTGTTGAGGCTAGATACCCGTTTATTCCATCATCTACTATTTTTCTATTAGCGCTGACAGGGGAAGCGATTACTGGAAGGCTGCAAACCATGTACTGTATCAGCTTATAACCACATTTCCCTCGCTCAAAAGGTGCATCGAGCAGCGGCATGATGCCCACATCAAATTGCTGGATTTGCTCGATTTCGGTGTCTTCTTTCCATGGTTGGGCTTCAATGGGTAGATCACGCATACTTTCGGGAACATCGGCACCCACGATGATAAAACGTGTATTTGCATCCAATATGGCTACCAAAGCGGGCTTGATTATTTCCAGAAAATGAACGGTCTTCGGTGTACCGATCCAGCCGATAACAAATTCTGATTGCACCTTATCAAAAGCGATGGAATAATGATCGGTATCTACCACGCTGGGGAGAATTTGAATGGAGGATGCACCAGCCTGGCGGGCATGCTCAGCGAGGTATGCATTTCCAACCGTCAAGCCAGCTGCCGTTTGCATGACACGGTCTATCTTTGAGGAAAAAAGAGCTCTTACAACTGGATTGTGATGCATATCGTAACGGTGGAAGACAGCATCATCGTAATCCACGATCATGGGAATGTTTTTTTTATAAAATAGCCTTTCGATCCCTGGAATGATCCATGGAAAAAACTCTTGCTGTATCCAGATCAGGTCGAAATCTTTTTTCCACAATAAATGATTGATACGTTTAATATAAGAACTCAAAACTGAAAAGGTATTGATGGCATGATGGCTATAAAGCGCAGTAATGTAGGCATCTGAAAAGAATGGGTGAATGCTTATTTCATATCCCTCTTTTTGCAAATAAGGTAAATATTGAAACATTCTCACCCGGCTGCTTGGACCTTTTTCTGTGTAACGCGGTAGGATTAGGAGACGTTTGCCTGTCATTTATTCCTCACAATCGCCGGAATGTTGATAAAGAAGAGGGCATGGGCACTAATCGTTATCCATATTTCCTTGGGTGAAAGATGGAAGAGGGCTCTTATAATACGTGCCAGAAACTCCAGACATAGTGTTGCCAGTATCACCAGGATAGCATTGCATAGACCGAAGTGTTTTCTAACGTACATGGCACGGCTGCGCAGCAAATAAAAAAGACGTTTCCCTTGGATGCGGTCCGTCGCTCCGCCACCAGCGTGCATAACGCTGATCTCAGAAAGATAGATCGTTTTCCAATCCTGTTGGAAGGCACGATAGCTGAGATCCACATCTTCATAGTACATAAAAAAGCGTTCGTCAAAACCGTGTAGCTCGGAAAATACAATCCGTCTTATCAGGAAAAAAGCGCCAGGGACTTGGTCAACGATCTGCGTTTTTCCATAATCTATTGTTTTTACATAATGAGGTGGAAATGCTTTGGGAAATAGACGATCCAGAGCCAGCATACGCGGGTATAAGTGCTTGCATTGGGGAAAGCGCGCCACATTCTTCTGAATATTCCCGTCACGTCCGATCAACTGGACTCCCATAATTCCCACATCGGCTGGCAGGTTGTCTGATGAAAGAAAGGTGGTTAAATTCTGCAGTGTATCAGGAAAAAGAAGAATATCTGGATTCAAGAAAAGGATGAAATCTGCTTTCCCCAGCGCTGCTCCTTGATTGCATCCCCTGCCAAAACCAAGGTTCTTCTCAGGACGGAGCAGCGTGAAAGAATACTGGTTAGCCAGATCATCCACTTTTTGCTCTTTTTTGCCGTTATCCACCACGATTAATTCTCCCGGCAGTGCAATAGAGGATGTCCGGATGGAAGCGACACAATTCTGCAACAGATCGGCTGAGTTCCAATTGATGATTACGATATCCAATAACGTTTTATTCATGGTGCGCTTATGGCATTATATCTTTCTGCAGGGTTTTATTATATTTCCTCAACCTCAATCCAAGTAGAAAAGGAGCGAACAACTGTTTATTGAAAAGACGATTGGTCTCTCCGATGGAAACGACCCGCGATTTTTGAATGTTCCTCCTCTTTTTTATCATGCTCCCTATTTTTGTTAATGCATCCCATTTTGCCTTGAGCACGATCTTGCCGCGTCCATGTAGAAGGTATTTCAGGAAGAAAACCAGATTTGCCAATATGCGAATGGGGAGGTAGAGGAAGAAGAGTATTCCCGGCATGTTTTTCAGGAATGTCCAATCAGAGTTGCGGTGGTGGTGATACACGGCAAAATCACTATCCTGCCCGGTACTGGCTGAACCGACATGCTCTACATGAGCGGATGGAAGAAAGATGCATTGCCCACCCGCCAGGTTGATACGGAAACCCAGATCCACATCTTCAAAATAGCTAAAGAAATCCTCATCGAAACCACCCACCCGCAAGAATATCTCCCGTTTGTAAAAAGCTGCAGCGGCGTTGGGTGAAAAAATACGTTCTGGTTGGGTAGGGGCGGTATTAATCGGGTAACCATACCCGCGTTTCCAGGCATTGCCGCTGAAATTGTAAATATCTCCCGTTCCATCGATTAGGTCAGGATGATGATATTGTGTAATCAATGACCCCAAAGCAGCTGCTTGTGGGAACTGCGTGTAGGTTTTATGAAATTGATCCAACCAATCTTTTTCCGGGAAAGCATCGGCATTCAAAAAAGCGAGCCATTCCCCTTCCGCAAGTTGAACCCCATAATTGCAGGCTGATGCAAAACCTCGATTTTCTTCAAAGTGAACGATGGTTGGGGTAAACGACCGGCAATTCTCCTCAATCTTTTTGGGGTTGAAAGAAAGCGAACCATTATCGACAATGATCACCTCAAAGTCCCGAAAGATTTGCTTCTCTAATCTTTCCAGAGTAATCGGAAGGGTTTCAAAACTGTTCCACGTTGGGATGATGATCGAAATTAATGTCATGGTACTAACTATAGATATTCTCTAATCTTGTTTATTGGTTAAGATGTTTCCTTATTATCAAAAAAGAGCAGTTGTAAATAATTTTCCGTCTAATACCGCTCCGCAGCAAACCCTTTTCTCTAGCCAGGAGCAATGATGAGTTTGAAAACTGATTTTATTCAAGAGAAAGGGGCAGTGTGAATTCCTCTGTATGATTGTGAGGTTAATTATATAGTACATGCTCGTCTCTTATAAGAAACAAGCTGTTATTCCTTTTTTGAATTGAAAAATAGCGTGACCTCTAAAAGGGGATCACGCTATTCATTTGAACTGAGACGATCAATTAGGTTTAATGCATCGAATAGTAATACAGAGCGGTCTTTGGCATTGGAATATCACCATTTTTTCCATAACCCACATAGAACTGGTCTTTGACCGCCCATAAGCCCTTGGAGGGGCGGAAGATGGCAACATCTGCATCGCCATCCCCGTCATAATCCGCGGGAACTGGGATATCGCCAGCGATGCCATAACCTTGATAGAACTGGTTTCTAACCGCAAACAGACGGGTAGAAGGACGGAAAATAGCCAGATCATCGTCGCCATCGCCATCATAGTCAGCGGGGATGGGAATATCCCCATTTTTACCGAAGCCCTGGTAGAACTGATCTTTGACTGCCCACAAGCCGGTGGAGGGTCTGAAAACGGCGATATCCGCATCACCGTCGCCATCATAATCGGCAGGGACCGGGATGTCACCAGCTGTGCCGTAGTTGACGTAATAAATATTCTTCACAGCCCATAAGCGGTTGGAAGGGCGGAAAATAGCCAGATCGGCTTTCCCATCGCCGTCATAATCAGCGGGGACGGGAATATCCCCGCTCTTGCCGTAGTAAGCATAGAACTGATCCTTGACAGCCCACAACCCGCTTGAAGGGCGGAAGATAGCGATATCAGTATCTCCGTCACCATCGTAATCGGCGGGTACGGCTATGTCTCCAGCGGTACCATATTTCTGATAGAATTGATCTTTGACGGTGAATAGGTTATTAGAAGGGCGGAAGATACCCACATCTGCGTCGCCATCACCATCGAAGTCAAAGCGTGTCATGGAGGTGGATGGTTTGGTAGGATGGACGATGCTGACACTGCGCATAGGCCTACCAACATAACTGCCTCCCCATGTCATGGTGTGATTGGTGTAATCCCAGGTATCATGCAAAATGACGGTGTTGTCAGTGATATAATAGCCCACACCTACCATGGTGTGCCCTTCCACATGGATCATGACAGGGTAGCCGGCGTCAATTTCCGCCTTGTAATCGTCGAATGAGAAAGCCCCCGTATACATATTGTCCGTTCTTTGATTGTAACAATCGGTTACGGAATATCCTCTTGAATAATAAAAGTCACGTAAACCTAAAGTTCCATCATCAGTAATCGAATATCCTTCCATTGCTGAACAAGATAATTGTGAATTACTGTTGTAGCTCCAAAAAGTAGTTGCTCCATCAATATTCTCATAATTGTGTTCCCACTGGTTGGTATGCATATAGTCGCCGGTGCAACTGCTATATGTGTGTTCAGTACCATAGGCGACCCATGGATCAGGACCAGGTTGATTTACGTAGACCCAGTAGTCATCCACATGCCCGCGCGTGGTCCTGCCATCCAAACCCATGTGAGTGGCGCTTAAAGGACACTGATTGCGTGTATCACCATGGCTATCTACCCAGGTCGGCCAGGATTTGTTATCCAGCGGCATCATACCCCCATTGGTAGGACCGGTGTACATGTTGGAGTAGCCATTGCGGTCATAGTATCCTGCGATCATGGCAGCTGAGGTGGCGGAACAGCCGAATGACCAGCTGAATGCGGGTACGACCATTGCAGTCATCTGGGTGGCAGCCTGTAAAGTATCATCCTCCATGCTTGGCAGAGATACGACCGGGCGTTCATAACCAGCCGGCGCTTCTGGTGGACCGTTGATGATTGTTTTTTCCAGTACTGTGCCATCAGCCATGGTTACCTGTTCGGTGATGCTGTAAGCTGTTTCTGGGGTGGGGGTGGGCTCTTCTTGAATGCCGATCGGTTCAGGGACAGGTTCTTCAGGCAGCGCTTCTATGGTCTCCACTGTGATCGTGATTGCAGCTACCGTATAGACCGGGTTATTTACGCTATCATTGATGACCGCCCACACAAAATACGTTCCGGCAGGTACTTCGCTGGTATCCCATGCAAAGGTATCACCTTCCTCATCGAGGTCCTCGCTGAGGTTCTGCACGATCCAGCTGAAATTTTCATCATTGGTGGGGTCAGCATCTGTATCATAAGCCAGACTGACCAACGCATCATCATCCGGATCATCATCTTGCCAAGAGACGGAAAGAACCTCACCTTGCTGGATGGTGAGGTTTTGCTGGGGTTCGATGAACTGAAAAATGGGAACGGTGTTTGGTTCACCCTCTTGAGCGTTTGTGCTTTCTGCATAAACGACTCCGTTGCTGCATAATAAACTAAATGTAAATAGAATGAAAAAAACGCGAATAAAAGATTTATCCAACTTCATAGTGCCCTCCTAAATTTTTTACTTAGCAAATAAAAACAATTTTTCTTGTGTTGGTCAACCGGGTAGATGCAACGCAATTACGTATTTGCTCGGTGAGATCAAGAGAAATTGCCCTTAAATAATAGCATACTAAAAGAAAAATTCAATCACAAAAAACATAACAAAAAAACAGGAAATGTCCATTAACTGGTCTTGATGAGAGTGTAGATGCCTTTACGAGAGTAATTAATGGCTGAGCAGGATGACCTTATCAAAATAATCCTTAGCACTGGCGCAATCCCCTTCCAGATGTCTGGAAATGGATTCCCAGGTAAGAGTTTTGTTTGACTCTTTCCAGCTTTTCTCAATGGCTTTACCCATGCAACCACATCCAGCATTGTATATGCCCAGAGTGATGCGCCATAGGGTTTCAAAATCTGCCACTGTAGAGGCTGTTTGATGTGTATAGTTGTAGATCACCTGTGCAGTTTGCATGGATGCAGCGTTTAGAATTTCCGCAATCAGAGTATATTCCTGGTCAGTTCCGATATCTTGCAGCACATAGCCGATCAAATGCTGGATCTGTACATCATACAAACCAAAATAACCACCGGCGCAAACAGTGTCGTTATACAAAGATGAACATTTCTGGGTAAAATAAGGTTGATTCCACTTGAGCAGCATATCCACGCCATTTTCCGTGACCATTCCCAACCCATATTCATCTTCGATTTCCCAGTTCGACCAGAATTGGGACTCCAATGCGATGATCCCTTTGATCAGTTTGGGTGGAATACGGGTACTTTTAGCGGCACGAAGAATTTCTGCATCATGGGCATTTTGCCAGTTCACTACTTCTGAATACGCTGCATCTGTTCCACAAGTGTTGGCTGCTCCATTGGCTTCCAGCCCGCTGTTCGAACAGTTATTTGCATTTACAGTACCATTCCAGATTAACTTACCAGCCAGAAAAGCATAATCATTGGATGTTGAGATATCGGAGAGATTTTCGTATTGAATTTCCCAACCGGTGTCAGAACTTTCCAGCGGTGGAAAAATATTCCAAGCCAGTGCATAAGTTGGGATCAGACCCTGCCACTGGTGCCCGAGCAATTCAATGCGCTTCAAACTTGTTTCTTCGTTAAGTGTCATCAGGCGATAATAGAAATGATTCTTGGCGAAGATAGACCCTTCTTCATTCTCGAACCAATATTCAAGCAGCGAGCCGTTGGAGAAAGTCCAAGGCAGTTGGAACTTCACATCCATGTTGTCGAAGTAATATTTTTGACCATTGATGGCAATCCTCAATGAATATTCGGAATTATCAGCGATTATGCCCTCTACGTGAAAACGTAAGATAGGGAGTTCCGTACAGGTTCCCCAGATGGGGCAGTTATAGGGAGTGACGGAAATACTAGTCTTGTTTTCCGCACGATCAGACTGGTGAAAATTGGTTGAGGAAGTTATAGAGGGCAAAGAACGATGAAACATATTGCTGAAGGATGTGAGCGGAAAACACATTACAGCAACAGCAAAAAAGCTAATCTGAGTGAATTTATGCGTCCAATTGATTAACTTTTTCATCACTGCATTGATGGTACAGTATTAATGTTATGAAAAGGAAGCATCATCTATCCAATTTTTACTTCTTTTTTTGGAGTTTATAAAATACTTCATTTTCACATTTCCAGTCAATAACCGTTTTATGTATTAAGGCATCTTCCAAGTTATTTCTTAATTTCGATAAAAACTGGATAGGCTTGAACAGCATACCCATTCTCAATGTATAGATTTGCTGTAGTAATGGCATCATAAGGTGATTCAGAATCTATCGATAAAAGATAGGTGTGTGACCCCATTTCTTGTTCGGATGTACTGTTCGTTTTCATCTCATCATTGATAGTTTTAATCGCACCCATATCCTTTTCTGAGGAAAATACTACAACAATCTGGTCCGTGATCGCCTTTTCCACCCCATCCATGACAAAGCTGGGATTTACTTGCGAATAGATCTCCGAATCAATTCGCAAAAGATTAATATTGCTTATCAGTGATTCATTAGATAACCCCGATTGAAGTGGTATTAATAAGATACCTGACTCAGTAAGCGGGACTCTTTGATCAACATAGGCTAAAGAAGCAATATTCTGTAAAGCAGCTTCTCGTTCGCTGAGGATATCAGTTTTAAACTGAATCGTAATCCAATTCAGGGATAAGGTAAGTGGGATGCGCTTTCCATTTTCATAATAATACAGCGAACTACCATCTTGAGCGATCTTCTGTAAACCACCCAGGTCTTCGATACCTTCGCGTACCTCGCCGGCAGGGGGCTCTGGTGGTCCATTGATGACGATTTTCTCGATCTCCGGTGTTGAGGTGCTTTTAAGCGGTAAACCTTGCTGTGTGCTGCATGCGGTTAATGTAATGATAACGATATTTAAAACCATATAAACAAGAAAGATTAATTTTCTTTGTTTATTTTTAGTAAATGGAATGTCCACCATTTCCCCTTTCATTAGGTCTGAAAACTTTTTTTGTAAGGGGCTGGTAAAACCTGGAATCAGACAAATTATAAATAGTTGATCTCATGGTGCCCTCCTTAAATTTTCTAGGTCATTTTAAGCCAATTCGCTCGTTAACCTCTTTAGATTACATGATAAGAATAGTATTCACATTTGTGTTAATCTATTCAAATGATTATAGGAGATTCTAAATCAAATTCTAGCATAGGGAAGAAATAAGTCAACAATGTGAATCACAAATAAATAATGTTACTCTCATTCACGGTGAAGGACACTACGGTGTTTTCGCAGCCATTCTGTTATACCCTGCATCGCATGTGGGCTACCTTTCGGGGCTTGTGGCTATTCATCCACATGCATTCCCCAGAATTCGCGCGGTGCTCCAGGATGGCGCCCGCTCAGATGAATTATGCACATGATACACCCATACCATCACCGATGACGCAAGAATAGATATGATCTACCCCCAGAGTCTCCATGAGAGGCTTTAGCAATGCGTTTCCTGAAGGACCTATTTGCTGTGCTTCTTCATCCCGCAGGTCTGCCAGCAGGGTATACGATATAAAAATGAGATCATCTTTGTAGATCGTACCTCAAATAAGAGTGATACGTTCATCATGCAGTAATTTTCTTTGTTTCTGCTGCCATGTTTTTTTGGAATATGTTTATTCTGATTAGATAGTTTTAGATAGATTTGTAGGATAAGATTCAAAAAGAAGTGCACAGAAGGAGTCTATAAAATGAAAAAATATTTACCATTTGCGGCGCTGTGTGTTGGATTTTTATTCGATGTTCTATTTTGGAAGAAAACTCCGGGCATTTCCTTCGCGATTTTCGTTATCCTTTGTTTGGCGCTTGGATTTTGGCTGTTGCACACCCAGCATATCCACCCGGTACGGGGAAGCCTCTTTCTATTAATTCCGCTCCTTTTCTTTTGTGTGATGACGTTTGTACGAAAAGACCCACTGACCACTTTTCTCAATTATGTGCTCGCCCTATTTTGTGTGGCTGTTCTGGTCATGACCTTTCGCACTGGTTTATGGACATCGTACAATCTTCGCGATTATGTTACAAATCTATTCCATTTGATTGGCAGCTTGTTCGTCCATCCAAAAGATCAGGTGGCACCGGTAGGTTCTCAGCAAGTTGCGGAAAATCCCGCCAGAAGCCACCAATCTATGCTGCCTGTTCTGCGGGGGGTATTGCTGGCACTCCCTGTTTTAATCGTCTTCACTGCGCTGCTTTCATCGGCAGATTTAATCTTTTCTCAGAAGCTGGATAGCTTCCTGTCTGCCCTGAACCTACAAAGATTTGGTGAATACCTTTTCAGAGGTTCCTATATCGTCCTCATTGCCTATTTTTTTGTGGGAATCATCAGCCATGCTGCCAATCGGAGTCAAAATGAAAAGTTGATCGGAATGGACAAACCCTTGATAGCACCATTTCTTGGTTTGACGGAAACCTCCATCGTTCTGGGAAGTGTCATTTTGCTTTTCGGCGCTTTCGTGATTATCCAGTTCCAATATTTGTTTTTTGGTCAAGCTAATATCACCTTCACAGGCTTCACCTATTCCGAATATGCACGGCGCGGGTTCGGAGAGCTGGTGGCAGTGGCTGTTATCAGCCTGCTGCTTCTCCAGGGTCTGGGTATCGTCACGAAACGGGAAACAAAACAACAAAAGAAAATTTTTTCTGTATTGAACATTGGGTTGGTCGTCACAGTCCTAATCATATTGGTGTCTGCCTTCCAACGCCTTCGCCTGTATGAATCAGCCTATGGTTTCTCACAACTGCGTACCTATGCCCATGTATTCATGCTCTGGTTGGGAATTCTGTTGGTGGCAGTGATGGTCTTCGAGATTCTTGAACGCCCACGGATTTTTACCAATCTCGTACTGGTGGTTTTGATCGGGTTTACGGCGTCTCTCAATTTGTTGAACGTAGATGCTTTTATCGCACGCCAGAATATTAACCGCGCGGTACAGGGGCAGGAACTGGATGTAGCATATCTAGCCACGCTTTCGGAGGATGCCGTACCGGCGCTAGTGAAAGTGTTTTCCTCCAGCGAGATTCCCTCCGTAACCCGGGATGAGATTGGCGCTGCACTGGTTTGTCATACTGCATTGAATGAAAAGGACAGTTCTCAAACCAGACCCTGGCAGTCATTCCACCTTTCAACCTGGCGTGCGGAACGCGCTTTGGAGAAAACTCGGGAAAGTCTGGTGGAGTATCAAATTCAGGAAGATGCCTGGTCAGTCATGGTGATCACGCCGCACGGATTGGAATATTCGTGCCAGGATCCCGCATTATTTGATTGAAGCCGTAAGCGCAGCAGTAAATGATAAAGATTTACATATTTCATCTCCGAACCGAATCGGAAGGCTTTTTCGTAAAGGGTTCAGAAGATCCCTTGGTAAAAGGTGAGCTGGAACGAGCAGCAGCTTGAGCGAAGGGATTGAAATAAATTGTGAATTGCGTGTGACAATCCAACGTTTCCAGTTAACCCTTATGGGATAGACAGAAAATAAAAAGAATAGGGTCCTGATATTTCGGTCAGTTGTGAAGCATCAAGGACAGCATTTTGACGATTGCTATTAATTCTCTGGCTGAAATTTCGTTCAGCGAATTGCCCTTTGACGTTTGATTAAATAAATTTATCGCAGCGGTAAAGTGGGGGTGATGGCATTTACGACGAGAACCGTTACAAAATTTCAGTATTGAAATAATGTAACGATTGTAGTATTATTTTATTTAATGCTGGTTGCTGCTTAAAAAAGGAGAAATTCATGCTTTTATTTGAAGAACGTAAATCAATCGTGGAATATGGCAAAAAAATGATTACTTCTCAGTTGACGACTGGGTCAGGAGGTAATCTAAGTGTTATAAACCGTTCACAAGGTTTGGTTGCTATAAAACCAAGCGGTGCGGATTATATGCAGTTGCTACCTGAGGATGTTGTTGTTGTTGACCTTGACGGGACGATTGTAGAGGGAGATCTTGTACCCTCAAGTGAACTCCGTTTTCATTTGGCTCTTTTGAAGCATCGCGCTGATATCAATGCCGTTGTACACACGCATCAGGTTTATGCGACCACAATCGCTTGTCTGAACTGGGAATTACCAGCAGTGCATTATTTGATTGGTTTCTCTGGGAATAAAGTCCCATTAGCCAAGTATGCAACATATGGAACACAAGAATTATGTGACAACATCATTGAAGCGATCGGAATGTACAATGCATGCCTGATGGCAAATCATGGCATTGTCACGGTGGGTTTGGATATTGCTGCGGCATTTGCGGTAGCGGAAGAATTGGAGCTTGTTTCACGTTTGTATTACCAATCCAAATGCATTGGTGAACCTGTGATTCTTTCGGATGACGAAATGAAGATTATCGGAGAGAGATTTAAAACATACGGGCAACGACAGTAATCAGGGATATTTATAAATATCCTGCTATAGAAAGATTCTTAATCGAACGAATAAGACATGTTTTGGTCTATGTGATCAAATTTGGGGCTAGTCCGCTCAAGGGTAGCGGTCAAAAAAATAAGGCAAATTGCAAATGCCCAAAATAAAAAAGGAGAAGTCAATGAAAAAGAAAATGTTCGTAGTAAGTCTCATTTCGCTGGTAACGGTGTTGAGCCTACTGGCAGCTTGTTCGCCAAAACCAGTAGCGGAAGAGGAGCCATATGAAATTGCGGTGGTTGTGAAGATCACAGGTATTCCTTGGTTCAACGTGGTGGAGACTGGTGTTGATAAAGCAGCTCAGGAATTAGGGGTGAATGCTTATCAAACAGGTCCTGCACAAGCGGATCCGGCTCAGCAAGTAAAAATCATCGAGGATTTAATTTCAAAAGGCGTGGATGCAATTGCTGTTGTCCCGAATGATGCTAAAGCACTCGAACCGGTTTTTGAAAAAGCAAAGGAAAAGGGAATTATTGTCATCACGCATGAGTCTCCCGATCAAGTAGGCACCGATTATGATTTTGAGGCGATCGACAATGTCAGCTTTGCACAAAGTGCGTGGGATCAATTAGTCCGCCACATGGGCGATAGCGGTGAATATGCGATTTTTGTTGGTGGTCTTACTGTACCTCTGCATAATTTCTGGGCAGATACTGGTATTGCATACGCTCAGGAAAAATATCCGAATCTTACACTTGTTACAGAACGCATCCCCTGCGGTGAAGACCAGGAACTTGCACGGCAGAAAACCCTTGAATTGATCAAAGCCTACCCTGACCTCAAAGGTATTATTGGGTTTGGATCACTTGGTCCTATCGGAGCCGCACAAGCATTAAAGGAAAAAGGTCTGACAGACCAAATTGCAGTGGTCGGCAATGTGATTCCTTCACAGGCTGCTCCATATCTGGCGGATGGGTCTCTGAAAGAAGGGATCCTGTGGAATCCCGCTGATGCCGGTTATGGTATGGTATGGTTAGCGAATTACTTACTTGAAGGAAATGAAATCGAAAGTGGCGTGGAAATCCCAGGGCTTGGGACAGTTACAGTTGATGGACAGGTCGTTAAATTGGATGCGACCCTCTTCATTACTCCTGAGAATGCAGATTCTCTTGGATTCTAATTACCTTCCTTAAACAAAGGGCTTCTCTCTTGCACCGGGAGAAGCCCAAGATTTATACCAAATTTATCATATTTGTAAACATATAATAGTACTTGCGAGGTTTAGATATGACAGTTCCATTTTTGTCATTGAAAAGAGTAAGTAAACAGTATGCAGGGGTTACTGCGCTTGATAGTGTTGATTTTGAGTTGCAAAAAGGCGAAATTCACTGCCTGGTTGGTGAAAATGGCTCTGGAAAATCGACCATGATAAAAATAATCTCGGGAACCATCGATCCTGACCCGGGTTCAATCATTGAAATACAGGGAGAACCTGTGCAGAACTACAAAGCCATCAATGCAATCGATAAAGGCATTCAAGTTATCTATCAAGATCTTTCTCTTTTCCCAAATCTCACCGTGGCTGAGAATATCGCTCTGTGTGAATTGGTAGGTGACCATAAGAGGTATGTTCAATGGGAAAATATGAAGAAGATAGCAGAAAAAGCGATGGCGCGAATCAATGTCAGTTTACCGCTTGATGCTTTGGTGGGAGAAATCTCCATTGCAGATCAGCAGTTGGTCGCGATTCTCCGTTCGTTGACCCGCGATGTTAACCTTATAGTCATGGATGAGCCTACCGCTTCTTTAACGAAGCATGAAGTGGATTCTCTTTTAGCAGTTGTTAAAGACATGAAAGCTAAGGGAATAACAACGATGTTTGTCAGCCATAAATTGAATGAAGTTCTTCAAATCGCGGATCGGGTGAGTGTTATTCGCGATGGAAAGATGATCGGTGTTTATCCAGCTCATGAATTAAATGATAAAAAGTTAACCTTTTTAATGACTGGAAAAAAAGTTGAATATAGAAATTTCACGCCTGAATTAAAGTCAAATGTACCTATATTGGAGTGTCGTGATTTGAGCCGAGCAGGTGATTACAAAGATATCTCTTTTGATCTTCGTCCGGGTGAAATCCTTGGCATTACTGGCTTACTAGGTTCTGGACGAACAGAATTGGCACTCTCTTTGTTTGGGATTACCAAACCTGATAAAGGGGAGATCCTCATTAATGAGAAAAATGTCAAAATCCGGTCCGTACAAGATGCTTTGAAATTCGGAATTGCGTATGTACCAGAGGACCGGCATGTACAGGGGTTGATCAACGTTCAACCGGTTGGTGACAATATCATCATCACGACGATCGATTCTTTGGTTAACAAATTTCGTTTGATCGATAAGAAAAAGAAGAGGGAGAGAATTCAGCAGCTCGTTGAGAACCTGGCGATCAAAATACCTGGTGTTGATTCTCCTGTCCAGACTCTATCCGGTGGAAATCAGCAACGCGTAGTCTTGGCAAAATGGATCGCTACCAATCCGAGAATATTAATCTTGGATGGACCCACTATTGGAATTGATATTGCGGCAAAATTTTCCATTCACGAGATCATCCGTGAACTTGCAAAACAAGGAATTGCTATCATTTTGATCTCTGAAGAAATCCCTGAGGTGTTTAACAACTGCAATCGTGTTTTAGTGATGAGAAAAGGCATAATCGTTCGCGAATTTGATACCGCTAAAGTGACGATGGATGAAATACAGGATTATGTTAACGGTACATTTTAAGGACAACAATAAATGAAGAAACTATTATATCGACACGAAACCTATGTTCTACTGGTGATCATTGTATTAGCTATCGTGATTACAGCTATTAACCCGAGCTTTTTCACTGTGGAAAACTTGTTTGATCTTCTTAAAAGCACTTCTCTGATGGGTACTTTTGCAATAGGAATGTTATTTGTTTTAATCTCGGGTGGTATTGATATGTCATTTACTGCGGTAGCCACTGTAACTGGGTACACGATTGCCGTTCTTCTCTTGAAACATGGGGATAGCATGAATATGGCGCTTGTATTTCTGGTGGCAGGGGGGCTTGGAATCCTCCTGGGTATGTTGAATGCGGTTTTCATCTATTTTTTCAAAATCCCCAGCATCATTACCACGATTGCAACGCAAAATATCTTTTATGGACTTTTAACGGTGGTTTCAGAAGGAAAATGGTTATATGGTTTTCCTGAATGGTTTGACGAATTTTCTTCCATACGTGTGTTTACACTCTATTCAGAAACTGGCGCTCCCTATGGTCTGTCAATCATAACAGTCATCTGGTTCGTACTTCTTGTGATAAGTTGGTTCATATTGAAACATACGGTTCTGGGTCGCAGCATTTATGCAATGGGTGGAAATATCGGGTCTGCACAAAGAGCTGGTTTTAATATCTTTGGTCTAACCTTATTTGTGTATGGATATATGGGTCTTATGGCTGGAATAGGAAGTGTCATTCAGGCTTTGTTGGTTCAAACAGTGGCGCCTAACTCTCTGGTTGGAAAGGAAATGGATGTGATCGCAGCTGTGGTACTTGGTGGTGCCAGTTTGATGGGTGGAACCGGAAGCATACCGGGTATGATCCTGGGAGTATCGTTGATCGCTATATTGAGCAATGGATTGACACTAATGCGTGTTCCCTCACAATGGTATGAGGTAGTCATTGGTTTGGTCATCATCATCAGTGTTGGGGTGAGCGCTTATAGACGAAAAAAGATTACACGGAAGCGTGTGATAACTGAATCAAATTAATACTGGAGGAACACTTTGCGACAAAAAATATCTTACCTATCTATTCTGATCGTTGCAATGATTGTTGTGATGGTAATGATGTGGATCTTTAATGGCAACGATTTTATGAGTTTTAATAATTTTCAATCGATGGGTTATCAATTACCTGAATTGGGTGTTTTATCTCTGGCAATGATGATTACGATGTTAACAGCTGGTATCAATTTGTCTATCGTTGCATCGGCAAACCTATCTGGTATTGTGATGGCGTTTATACTGACCGGGATGGTATCGCAAGAGGGTGTGGTTCAAGATAGCAGCGGTGTTGTGGTACTGGCAATTCTTGCAGGTCTTCTTGTTGGAATTCTCATTGGGTTTTTGAATGGCTTCTTGATAGCAGTTGTAGGCATTTCCCCTATTTTGGCAACTCTGGGTACTTCCATTATGATAGGCGGAATTTCAGTGGTTATCACCAAAGGCTATGTCATCTCAGGGTTTCCTAAAGCAATCCTGACTATTGGAAACGGATCATTCTTAGGGATTCCCATACCTTTGCTTGTGTTTCTCATCTGTGCGGGTGTTATGACAGTGATTCTCGAGAAAACACCGTTGGGGACACGCGTGTATTTAATGGGGTCTAACCCAATCGCTTGTCTGTACTCAGGTGTCGACAATAAAAAAGTAATATTCCAAACATATATTATTTCCGGAATCCTATCAAGCGTTGCAGCTATTATTATGATAGCCCGTTTTAATTCAGCCAAAGCTGATTATGGTGAATCCTATGTGCTGCAAGCCGTTCTGGCTTCTGTGCTTGGGGGAGTAAATGCCAGTGGCGGGTTTGGAAAAGTATCCGGATTGATCATTTCTATCATTATTCTTCAGATGATTTCCAGTGGACTGAATTTGATGGGCGTAAGTAATTTTCTAACTATCGCTATCTGGGGCATCATTCTTCTCCTGGTAATGGTTGTTAAATTCCTCCTTGAAAAGAATTCGCAGAAAAGGAAGTTTTCATGAATTATCTTTTAGGTTTTGATCTGGGTACAACCAGCCTTAAAGGAAGTTTATTTAAAGAAAGTGGTGAAGTGGTATGTACCCAAACTTGTAATTACCCGATACTGGTTCCATATGTGGGTTTTGCCGAGCAGGATCCCCAGGTTTGGTGGGAAGGGTTCATTAATGTGTGCCGATCCATGAAAAAGCAATTCCCTGCAGAAATGGATCAGGTTGCAGGTATTGGATTGTGTGGTCAAATGCACACCCAGGTTTACTTAGACGCCCAGGATCGAATCATACGCCCTGCCATTACATGGATGGATCAACGATCTTCACAGATCGCTGATCGTATTAAAAAGGATGATTTTGCTTGTGATCTGTTGATGCGAGAAACCGGGAACTTTGCGACCACGACATATACCGCACTTCATATGAAATGGGTGCAGGAAAATCAGCCTGAGATATGGTCGCGTACAGCCCATGTATTAGTGGCTAAAGATTACCTAAAATATAAGCTAACCGGGCGGATGGTAACAGATTATGCTGAAGCAAGTGGGACCCTCTTGTTTAATGTGCAGAAAGAAGTTTGGTCATCAGATGTATTTGACTATTTTGCTATTCCAAAAGATTACTTCCCTGAAGTGATGCCCTCTGATTCGATGATTGGCACGGTGAGCAAAGAAGCAAGCCAGCTTACCGGATTAAAAGTTGGAATTCCAGTTGTGAATGGCAGTTCGGATAATTCTGCGTCGGCACTTGGAGCAGGGATGACCGAGGCGGGACAAGTAACTCTGATTCTAGGTACAGCCGGGGTGATTTCAGTGTGTTCTGACCAACCCCTGGTTGATCCTAAGGATCGAACAATGTGCTGGCATTATTGTTTACCGAATAAATGGATTACATTGGGTATTATGCAAACTGCTGGAGAATCATTGGAATGGTTTAAAAATACATTTGACCCATCCGATCAGCTCTTGCTCGCTGATGATGACATTTTTAAAAAATACAATGAAATCGCGGAGACAATACCTGAAGGCTGTGAGGGATTGACCTTTTTACCATATCTGAACGGAGAACGGACCCCCTACTGGGATGCTGACGCGCGCGGAGTCTTCTTTGGGATCAATCTTAAAAGCAGTAAAGCACATTTCATTCGTGCAGTAATGGAAGGTGTTTCTTTTGCATTCCGAAATAACATTGAGACCGTGGAATCATTGGGAATAAAAATTAATGAGGTTCGTGCTGTTGGTGGAGGTCTTAAAAGCAAGTTGTGGCTTGAAATACTAGGAAAAGTTTTGCAGAAACCCATTGCTACTGTTTCGGTAGCAGATACCGCGAATCTTGGAAATATTCTTCTGTGCGGAAGAGCGCTGGGGCTGTATTCATCATATAAGGATACAGTGGATAAAATTGTAACAACCGACCAGCATGTTTTCTTTCCTGGTGGATCAGAACAATATGGCAAACAGTACCATCTGTTTCTTGACCTGTATGAGAAGATAAGACCGTTATATAAAAACATTTAGTTTGGATTTTTCTATTAAGTGCATTGTTTTGAGACCAGATGACAAAAAACGGGAAAATTGTTGCATTCGATGTTGGAGCTGCCAGTGGTCGGACGATTACTGGTCATTTCCATGATGATAGACTGGTCCTAGAAGAAATTCACCGTTTCCCAATTTATCCGGTTCAGCTTCAAGATAATCTCTACACCGACGTCTTAAATATTTGGCAGCAAATTCAAATTGGATTGCAAAAATCAATCGAAAAGTACGGTTCCCAAATTGACAGTGTTGGAGTTGATACTTGGGGCGTAGATTATGCCTTATTGGATAAGAAAGGCAGATTGCTTTCGAACCCTTACCATTATCGTGATAACCGTACCAACGCGATTCTGGAAATGGCTTGTGAAAAAGTCTCGCTGCAGGACATATATTTTCAAACGGGCAACTACCCAATGCAGTTTAATACTCTTTTTCAATTGTACACAACTCGTTTGCAGGAGCCATATTTAATAGATGAGGCGCATTCATTGATGATGCTCCCAGACCTATTTCATTTTTGGCTTTGTGGTGAAAAAGCAACGGAATACTCCATCGCTACAACAACTCAGTGTTTTGATCAGATTCAGAAAAAATGGGCATATCCATTATTGAGAAAGTTGGATATCCCGACCGGTATTTTTCAGCAAGTGCTGGCACCCGGAACCAGGCTGGGAAAAATTCATGCGCATCTCACCCCCGATGATAAAAAGCTATCTATCCAAGTTGTATTACCGGCTTGCCATGATACAGCAAGTGCAGTAACAGCAGTACCGGTAGATGATCCCAATTATCTTTACATCAGTTCGGGGACCTGGTCGTTGGTTGGTGTTGAATTATCGCAACCCCTTTTACAGGCTGAAAGCATGAAAGCGGAATTTACGAATGAGGGTAATCCAGAAGGCATCACACGCTTTCTTAAAATTGTTCCGGGCATGTGGTTGCTGCAGCAGTGCAAACACGAGTGGGAATTAAAAGGTAGGTGTTACACCTATGATGACCTTACTCGATTGGCAGCTGAAGTTCACACATCGCGTTCTATTGTCGATGTGACAGATTCTCTTTTTACTGCTCCTGGACCAATGTGTGAACGTATCAGTTATTATTGCCGGCAGACCGGGCAGTGTGTTCCGCGGACGGAAGGTGAAATGGTAAAATGTATTCTTGTAAGTCTGTCCTTTCTTTACCGCAGCCTTCTGGATAATTTTGAGACTATTTTACAGAGAAAGATCAATGTTATCCATATTATCGGTGGTGGATCAAAAAACGCACTTTTAAACCAAATGACGGCAGATAATTGTTCTCGTCCAGTTATTGCAGGTCCACAAGAAGCAACGGCTACGGGAAATATTCTTGTACAAGCGATGGGACTTGGATATGTGAATAATCTTCACGAGATACGGCAAATTGTAAAACGATCGTTTAATCCCAATACCTTCGTTCCAACGAATTCACAGATTTGGGATGAGGATTATGCTCGTTATAAAAAATACTGCAAAGATTATAGTTCTATGCAAAAACAAGAAGGTTTTATAAGATAAAAGCAACGATTCAGGGAGAATTGACTGTATGACTGAAAATCAACGGTTGATGATAAAGATTGCCAAACTATATTATGAGAATGAGTTGACACAGGATACGATCTCAAAGAGGTTGAGGATTTCCCGACCTCGTGTTTCACGCCTGATGCAAGAAGCTATGCGCCAGGGAATTGTCAAAATCAGTATTGCACAAGAACCAGGAGATTTTACCGAATTAGAAGAGCAACTTGAGACTCGTTTTAATTTATTAGAAGCCGTTATTGTGGATCTGACCAAACCTGTAACCCCGGAGGGAATATCTCGTGATATTGGTTTGGCTGCCGCTGAATATTTTCGCCGCATCGTGTTGGATGGCGATATTATTGGTTTAACCTGGGGAGCGACACTTGCTTCTATGGTTGGCAATTTAAAACAGGAAAAAAAGCAGAACTGCCTTGTGATCCAGATGGTGGGTGGGTTGGGTGATCCCCAAACAAATACACATGCTACAGATCTGGTTAATCGTACGGCACTGGCATTGAATGCAAAGATGTCCCTGATATTAGCGCCCGGAATTGTTACTTCAGCTGAATCAGCACAAATCCTACGTTCAGATAAATATATTCAGCAAGCATTGGATCTGGTGAAAGATGCCGATATCGTTTTTGCCGGAATAGGAGCGAATCAAACCCATTCCATGTTGATGCGTGATGAAATCATCATTTCTCGCAGAGAACTGGATGAGATCAAAGCACAAGGTGCGGTTGGCAATGTGAGCCTTCTGTTCTACGATATTGAGGGAAACCAGATTGAATCCGATATCAACAACCGTATTATTGGAGTAAATTATGAGACGATCAAGAAAATACCTCGTGTGGTTGGCGTTGCCGGTGGTCCTGAAAAGGTAAAAGCAATCTTGGGTGCAATCCGGGGAGGTTTGATCAATACCATTATTACAGATCGATTCACTGCTGAAGAAATACTTAAACTGGCAGGGTAGCGAAGAAAATTCGTATCTTTATTCCAGAAGTGAATATAATTCTTCCATTCAATTAAGAAGTAGCGTTATGTGAATTCTACGATGACGATAAGTAAAAAGATAAATGCACTTGTTACTATGCGTATCAGTGACTCTGAACTGGCACGATTACAAACGCGATGTCGTGTGAAACAAGCCGGGTGGGGCACAACCGGTTATCGAATGAATGAAGATGAATTGATCAATGCCTTACAGGATACCCATCTTCTTCTCGTAGGCTATGAAAAAGTCACCGCACGGGTTATCGAAAATTCACCTTCCCTTCAGTTGATCGCTGTCTCCCGTGGTAATCCAGCCAATGTGGATATTCAAGCTGCAGAAAAACACCATATCTGTGTATTGCATACTCCCGGGAGGAATGCTATTGCTGCCGCAGAATACACAATGGGATTGATCTTATCCCAAGCAAGGCATATCACTCAAGCTGAACGCGCCCTTCGCTCAGGGAAGTATCTCGGGAACCCCGCAGCAGACTTCTCGACCTGCGATACGAGCGCCGATGTTATTTGGAACCTGGATGGTGACAATCCATACACGAGATTTTCTGGCAATGAACTTTTGGGGAAAATCCTCGGACTTATTGGTTTCGGTCATGTGGCAATGCAAGTTGCAAAATATGCTCAAGCTTTTGGTATGCAGGTGAATGTTTTCTCACATAAGAATGATAAAAAACAAGCTGAGGAGCACGGTGTCTGTTTTGTAGATTGGAAGACCATTCTTGCAGAATCCGATATTCTTTCCATCCACTGTAAAGTAACCTCCAAAACGACCGGTATGTTGGATAAAAAAGCTTTCGCATTAATGAAACCAACAGCTTATCTTATCAATACAGCCCGGGCATGTATCGTGGATCAGAAAGCTCTTCTTGATGCCCTTGAACAGAAAAAGATCGCTGGCGCGGCGATCGATGTTTTCTGGTATGAACCCTTGCCAGTAAATCACCCATTACTGAAGATGAATAATGTCACTATAACACCGCATCTTGCCGGTGCAACCGCAGAAGTATGTAATCGACATTCAAAAATGATTGTGGATGATGTTCTATGCTGGTTGGACGGGAAAACACCCTGTTATGTTTATAAAGCACCTCGCTAGAATAGCGAAAGAGATGCACTGTCTATTAATGGGTTGAATTCGCGATTGAGAATCATAAGAAAATCTGTGGGCGATACTGCAGCGCTTCTGCCAGATGGATGGGTGTGATCTGCTCCTCCCCATCCAGATCAGCGATGGTGCGTGCCAGCTTTTGGATGCGATAATAGGCTCTGGCGGTGAGCTGCATTTGACGCATAGCATTTTCCATGAGCTTTTTCCCGTCGTCGGTTAGTGCACAATACTTCCGGGTATCCGCGTTGCGCATATCCGCATTGGAATAGATTTTTCTATCAGCTTCTTTGGTTTGATTTTGAAAACGCACCTGCTGGATACCCCGCGCCGTTTCCACCCTCGATCGGATGGTAGAAGATGCTTCCCCCATTCGAGAATCGCTCAGTTTCTGATATTCCACACGTGGTACCTGGATATGGATATCGATACGATCAAGTAAAGGTCCAGAGATACGTTTTTGATACTTCGTAATGCTTGAAGGAGAGCAGGTGCAGGGATGGCTGGCATCCCCATAGTAGCCGCACGGGCAGGGGTTCATGGCAGCCACCAGTTGGAAATTTGCAGGGAAGGTCAGTGATCCACGTGCTCGACTGATGGTAACCATTTTGTCTTCCAATGGCTGGCGCAGAACTTCCAGCACCTGCTTGCTAAATTCGGGCAGCTCATCCAGAAAAAGTACGCCGCGATGAGCCAGTGAAATCTCACCGGGATGAGGCCAGTTGCCGCCACCTACCAAACCGGCATGGGAGATGGTATGGTGCGGCGCCCGAAATGGGCGTGTCTGAATTAACGGCACATCCTTTGGCAGCAGGTCTGCCACGGAGTATATGCGGGTAACATCCAGGGCTTCTGCAATGGTCATGGAAGGCAGAATGGCAGGCAGAGCTCGTGCAAGCAGGGTCTTGCCTGCGCCGGGAGGTCCGATCATGAGAATATTGTGCCCACCAGCAGCAGCAATTTCAAGCGCGCGCTTGACGTGTTCCTGTCCTTTGACCTCACGGAAATCTGTCAGTTCCCATGCGGGGTGTTCGGCTTTTATTTCTTGTTGCTGGGGAGGAATGGGAAAGTTGCCATTCAGAGCAGCGCACAACTGCGTTAAATCTTGAATGGGAATCACCTCCAGCTCGGGTATAAGAGCGGCTTCCGCTGCATCTGCTGCCGGTACCAGGATGCGGTGATACCCTTTTTCTACTGCCAGGGCTGCCATGGGGAGAACTCCACGGACATGCCTGACAGAACCATCCAGAGAGAGTTCACCTACTACCAGGGCATCTGTCAGAACATCGGCAGGGATCTGCTCTGAGGCTGCTAGAATGCCCAATGCGATGGGCAGATCATAGGAGGGACCTTCTTTGCGCACAGCTGCTGGAGCCAGGTTGACGCGCACGTGTTTGCGAGGGAAGAGCAGCCCTGAATTCTGGATGGCAGATTGAACGCGTTCACGGCTTTCTTGCACAGCGGTATCTGGCAGTCCTACGATGATTACCCCCGGTAACCCATTCGCCAGGTCTACTTCAACGTCAACGATGACTCCATCCAACCCTAGGATGGCACAGGAAAATACGCGTGCCAACATGTGTTAAGTGTAATGGAGAGCGGGATGAACTGTCAATAATTTTCAATAGTAGTTGCGCCGAATCAAAAATTTACACCTATTTCTCAAATTCGACTTCCCAATCATGCCCGAAATGAAGATGGTAGCATTCGCATAAATTGCCCTGGTTTAATGCTAGTCCTACTTTCATCAATTCGTTGGTGTAAATGATCATCTCGCCTTTGCCAACAAAACCAAAGGATTGGTAATAAGGTACCCTTTTAGAAAAAACATCTTTGCCTTCGTGACGGATGGTGAGATGCAGATGATCCCCATAATTGAAGCCGGCTTCTTTGAAAAGCTCCATAGGAATATTGGTCCATAGGTTTCCGAAGTTAGGATCGTTTATCTCGAAAATCCCTTTAACCTTGCCGTCCATTAATTCTGGTTTCAAAATGGGGAAGGTGACGATTTCTTCTATGCTGTAAGCAGGACCAACCTGCTCATACGAAATGATACCGCTTGCCAGTTTTGCCGCGCAGTACCCAAAAACATCCCGCCCATGGAAAACACCGACCCCTTCGGTGTTCTTTCCACGCAAACGGTTCACATTCTGGTCAATTTCCCTGATCTCGGTAATGCCCACCCACTCTTTCAGGTGGGTTAGAGAACCATTATCCGGACTGACCACATAATATCCATCAGCAGTTTTAGCCACACTTGCTTTGCGTGGTGTCCCAACCCCGGGATCAACAACAGATACAAAAATAGTACCTTCAGGCCAGAAGTGCATGGATTGAAATAAGCGATAGGATGCACTCCAGGTGTCATATTGCGGGATCTCATGTGTACCATCGATGATCTCCAATTCCCGATCCACACTTTTTACCACGCCATACATCGCACATACTGCTCCTTCTTTATACGTAAAGTCTGTTTGGAATACGAGGATTGGTTTCATGAGGGATCTCCTTATATGAATGGATTGTAGAATCGGCTATGATTGATAAACAGTGACACGCACAAAGAGCCAATGAAGATAAGGGCGGAGATGCCGATGGCTGTAAAATCTTGCCGATCAAGTTTTTTTGATGTATACCAGGTGCGTTTTTTATATTTGGCAAACCCCCGCAGATCCATGGCGTTGCTGATAAGTTCTATGCGATCAAGGGTGGAAAAAATTAACGGAATTACGGTTAATAATGAGTTTTTAAAACGATCTTTGAATTTTGCCTTGTGTGATAGATCCAGACCTCGTGCCTGCTGTGCCAAACTGATGTCGCGATAATCCCGCTGGATATCCGGAAAATAGCGCAGCGTTAGTGCAACCGCAAAAGAAGCTTTATAGGGAATGCCTACCCCGTTGAGGGAGGATGCAAATTCACTGGGATTGGTGGTAAGCAAAAAGATCATGCCTAATGGGATGACAGAGGCATATTTGAAAAATTTTGTGACCTGATAGAGCAACTGCTCCTGTGTTAAATAAATATTTCCAACCAATTTGATGATTCTGTGGCGTGTTCCATAAATTTCCACTCCCATTTCTGGTGAGAAAAAGAAGGAGATGATGGCATTGGTCACAATAAAGATTAGTGCATAGATCACCATGGTGCGTATTTGTGAAAACTGGATCCTGGAGACTTTGAGGATTGCGATTGAAAATATCATAATGAGCAAGACAACGCGGATATCATACGAGTACATGACTGCGAAGGTAAGCAGCAAAAAACAAAGCAGTTTGGTGAACCCGGAAAGGCAATGGATGGGTGTATCTACCGTATTGTATGAAAACAGCTTCATTTTAATGCTCATCGGTTCTTTAGCTTCCTTTCATAATCGATGAAACCTTGCACAAACGCGGTACCATCTTCAATACCTGCCATGTGAGCTAGATTGAAGAGAGAGGTCTCTTTCAAATTTGCGTCTGCAATCACCTGCGCATCAGTCAGGACGAAAGATGCAGTGGTATCAGCAATAAGACGACCTTCTGCAAGTACAATGGCGCGGGGAGTGTATTCGAGCATCAGATGCATATCATGGGTGATCAGGATGATGGTGACCCCAAGTTTGTTGAGCTCGACTAAGAATTCCATGATCTCGCTGTAATGACGAAAATCCTGCCCGGCGGTAGGTTCATCCAGAATAAGGATTTTGGGGTCCAATACCAGGATAGAAGCGATGGTAACGCGCTTCTTTTGCCCATAGCTGAGAGCGGAGATGGGCCACTCAATAAAAGGTGATAAGCCGCATACTTTGAGCACTTTTTCAATGCGTGGTTTTATCTGTTCCTCAGGAATATTTCGCAGACGTAGCCCCAAAGCTACCTCATCATAGATGAGGGATTTAGAGATCATTTGATTGGGATTCTGCATAACCAGACCAATGATCTCGGCGCGCTCCTTGATAGTTTTATCCTTGATATCTTCCCCTCGATAACGGATGATACCTTGATCTTCTTTTTCAAAACCACATAAAAGTTTGGAGAGGGTAGATTTTCCCGCCCCATTTTTCCCGATCAATGAAACCATTTCCCCTTCACGAATATCGAAACAAATATCCTGCAGAACAGGACGTACTCCATCGTATGAAAAAGATACTTGATCCATTTTTAGAATGGAGGATTTGTCATTTATGGGAGTTTTTTCATGGATGGCGTTGTGCCATGTACATAAAGCTTCATTGCAGGTTGCGGTTTTTAATGTGGATATATAACCTGGAAGCATGTCGCATGATACCTTTGCTCCTGCATATTTCATTGCGGTGATATACAAGGGTTCGCGAATGCCGTTCTCCTTTAAAAGGTTAGAGCAAACCAGGGTATGTGCATCCATATCGGCAACGATTCTGCCATCATTTAGCATGATCACACGATCAATTTCACGATGGAGAACATCCTCCAAACGGTGTTCAATGATAATAATTGTTTTCTGAGAGGTGCGGTGGATATCATCAATAATTTCAATGGCTGTTTTCCCGGTTGCAGGGTCGAGATTGGCAAGCGGTTCATCAAATAGGAGGATATCCACATCGTCAATCATGACTCCCGCCAGGGAAGTTCGCTGCTTTTGCCCTCCGGATAATTCAAAAGGAGAAGAAGATAGCAGGTCTTGCATATCCACCATCTGGGCAACCCTCCTTACGCGCTCATGCATGGTATCGTGCGGTATATTGTCATTTTCAAGTGCAAAGGCGATATCTTCTCCGGCTGTCAACCCCACAAATTGCCCATCCGAATCCTGCAGAACAGTTCCAACCATCTTTGATAATTCAAATATGTTTAGATCTTTTGTATTCTGATCATCGATCATCAGAGTACCTGTGATTTCACCTTTATATGCAAATGGGATCAATCCGTTGATGCAGTGCCCCAGTGTGCTTTTCCCGCTTCCGCTGGGTCCAATGATTAGGATTTTTTCACCCGGATAAATTTTCAAATTAATATCATGCAGAGTAGGCTCAGATTGGCTGTAATATTGAAAAGAAAAATGGTCAAATTCGATGATGGCTTGTTTATTCATTAATAAGTTTCGCTATTCTTTGAGCAAAGCATTGCTTGGTTGCTAAAAATCCATGGTTATTTTCTTTGCAAGATCATGGACTCAACATAAACTATTGGAGAATAAAAATTTTTGAAATTTTTATTCTCATTTAATTGTTACATTCAAGTGATTCAGGTATTTAAAATACTAATCTTGTGTGGCTGCCATCGCAAGATGGCAGCCACTATTTTAGATCACCTTATTGTAAAAAAGGTCTTTTACCATAACTAATATAGGGTCCGCTTCTCTATTTTTTACTCAAGCTACCCTTTTTGGTGCGTGTTGCTGAATAAGCCACCAGCAGTAAGGTACCGAAAACGCCAGCGCTGATAATATTCATGATGGCAGCGGTTGCTCCCTGGGTGAAGACCAGGCTGGCTGGTTCCTGGTAGATGAGAATATCCAGGACGGGTGCTACGATGATCCATGCGACCACGTTTCCAATAATTTGGATGATATTGTAGGTGAGAATATCTTTTCCTTTGAACTCACCCTCTTCAACGTTTGTGCGTTTGAAAGCAAACCCAAAAATGAAGCCTGAAACCCCGCTCGCAATAACCCAGCTCCACCAGGGTGAGCCGTATTGGACAGCATCGCTGAGTGCATGACCGATAAAGGAGATCAATGCGCCTGCAATAGGTCCAAATAAGGTGGCGAAGAAACCGCTCAAACCATAGGCAGTCTGGAAACTTGTTTCAGGAACTGGGGATGGGACTTTGACATACATGAATAGCAACATAAAAATAGCAGCGCCCAGCCCTGTGGCAACAATTGTTTTGGTACTAACCTTGAAATATTCTTTCATTTTAATTTCTCCTTGATATGAAAAAATCAGATGATTGATGAGATTTTATATTTATCCGGCAGGAAATACAATTTATATCTTGCCAGTCCTTCCCCGCTGGCATTAAAAAGAATCTCCTAGGTGAAGATGACGGGTTCGTTGGGTTTGATCCATAAAGAAAACACTACATTTCCTTCCGCATGCACCAACTTTACTGTCATTTTGGCTGACACAGCCAGTTCAAAAGCTGTTTTATTGATTAAATTCGATATATCCTCCTTTGTATTGATATTACAGTTGAAGTTTTCCAATTGCTTAACAGGTATTTGTATGAAGGTGTGACCAACCGGCGTTCCACTTTGGAATATTGGATACCGTGATTGAATATATGCTGCCTATTGCTAACCCTGGTATTCTCTTTGTAAGTAACGATGGTACCTTCTCCCTGACTTTTCTTTATAAGACCATCTTCTGTAAGGATTAAGAGTGCCAATCGTAAGGTATGACGGCTGACACCATATTTTTCTTTTAGGGCGTTTTCGCCGGGTATTTTTTCATTTGACTTGCTGGTTATGGTTCTAGTGACCATTATCGATTACCTGTACTGTAAAACGATATAATTTCTTGCTTGTTAAACAGCAACAACTTGTTCCACAAATTGTTGTTATCTTACATTATTTTATTTCCAAGATCAATATATCCTCTCGTTTTCATTAACCTCATCGAAACAGTATCCTATTGAAAATTCTGATATTTCATGAATTTATAGAGAGGATATTCCATATTACAATGTTAATAAAGGGCTAGATAACGAGAGGAAGAAATAATAAGTATTATAAATGAGAATATAGCGACGCTTAAAATTCAAATGAATAATGAACCATCCTTTCATCGGTTTCCTATCCGGGGAATTGCCTTCAACATGAACTTCTATGATGAACACACCTTATTTAAGGGATTTGACTAGCTATTTTTCTCCTGCTGCTAGGATTGTTTATTTTTTCATTGAGAAAAGATAGGTGAGGTCTTATGGTATATGCCGACATAATAAATAATGCAGCGTTGTTATTGATCCTTGGGATCCTGCAGAGCTTGATCCATCATCGTTGGATACACAATTCAACATGGGGACAAGTTATCAGAGGAGTGCTATTTGGATTGGTCGCTATCGCAACCATGTCCATTCCTGTGAATTTCAGCTCGGGTATATTTTTTGATGGTCGCTCGGTTGTTCTCAGTATTGGTGGTTTGTTTGGTGGACCGATTGTTGCGCTGATCGCCAGCATCACCGCGTCTTTATATCGTATACACGTTGGGGGTGTGGGGATGTTCACCGGGGTGGGATCTATCCTGATTGCCGCTGGAAGCGGTATATTCTATCGGAACTTTATCAAAAGGAATGTAAAAACACTTAATTTTTGGCGCCTGTTAATCTTTGGTTTATGCGTTCATATCATCTTGATCGGATGGTTCAGTACTTTGCCGGGTGGAGTTTTCTTTGATGTGATCCATGATATTGCTATTAAATACCTTACCGTATTTTCTCTGGCTACTGCAATTTTAGGTAGTGTAATTTTAGATCAAGAATTGCGAACCATCGCAGAAGAACATTCCCGCATTGACTCGCAAAAATATCGTACTTTATTGGAGACGGCTCCAGATGTAATTATGACACTGGATCAACAGGGAACCATTCACTTTATCAATCATGTCCCGGATTGGCTTGGTGATTCCAATATCTTGACTGAAAGTGCATTTTCTTTTCTAGATGATGTACAGGCAAGTAAACTTCAAGAAAAACTACAGCATGTTTTCAGCACACATCAATATCAATTTGATGAATTCCTGGTGAAAGCTCCTAATGGGAATCAAAAGTGGTATTTTGCCAGCCTTGGTTTCTTAGAGGATGAAAATGCCACCCATAGAGTGATTGTGGTGGCAAAGGATATTACGCAGCAAATGAACGATTTTAAAACGATCCAGCAGCGTACCCAGGAGATTGAGACACTGTATGAAATTGGGCAATTGATCGGAAAATCGCTGGATATCGAAACCATCTACGACTCTTTCTTTCAAAGTATTTCTCACATCATGGTGTGCGATAGAGTGATGATTTCTTCCGTTAACCAGGTTGAAAAAAAGATATATTGTGAATATTGTCGTTGTAAAGGAAAACGGATAGCCCCCACAGAATTCCATGGTTTAGATTTGGATGAAGACGACGGGGATTTACAAAGCCAGGTGATCAATAATCACCACCCTATGATCATTCGTGATTTAAAGTACCAGAAGCTTGCTGCACAATGGATCTTTTGTGATGAAAATGGCGGGAATCTTTCTACCTCAGATGATTTATCAGGTGCAGAGGCAACTGCATTAAGATCTGGTATTCTGGTCCCGGTTATCTTGAACAACAAGGTGTTTGGTGTTATCCATGTCTACAGTTTTCAAGAAAACGCATACGGAGAACAAGAACTACGATTTTTGCAGGCAATAGCAGCTCAAATAGCGGTGGCGAGCAATAATGCCAAGTTGTATAAAGATCTTCAGCTGGCTTACGATAAGACACTGGAAGGATGGAGCACGGCATTGCAAATGCGGGAAAAAGAAACTGCTGGGCATACACGCCGCGTTGCCCATTTGACCATTGAATTGGCAGATCGTATGGGGATGACGGAAGAAGAAAAATTGCATCTCTGGCGTGGCGCTTTGCTGCACGATATAGGGAAATTGGTTATCCCTGATAACATCCTCCAAAAACCAGGACCTCTAGACGAAGAGGAATGGGAAATAATCAAAAAGCACCCGCAGTTTGCCTATGACTGGCTTTACCCCATCGAATATTTACGTTCAGCATTGGATATTCCGTACTCTCATCATGAACACTGGGATGGTAACCATCCCCTAAAATAATACCAACCCGAAGTGGAATTTTCTGGCAAAATAAAACAGGAGATTCCAGATGAAAAGAAAACACTATTCCGAACAAC
>LDZT01005290.1_pt1 | contig 30287 bp, 38 predicted proteins | sample 615521 | NCBI WGS metagenome assembly LDZT01 (sample SAMN03408292, study PRJNA278302) | terrestrial metagenome | isolation source: oil reservoir sample SB1 | place: USA: Alaska, North Slope, Schrader Bluff formation | collected 2011-09 | reverse complement strand
GATTACTGTCCGCTTAATTGGCTCCAGCGCCCGCTTGCTGGCCGGAGTGACAAACCATTCACGTAGGAGCTGACCGAGGTTAAAGCCCTTGGCCGCCGTTGCTGCTGTTTCTGCCGCCGCTTCGGCCGCAACGCCTGCGCCAGCCGTTGCTCCACGCCCCAGAATGCGCCTACCAAGGCCAACAGCCCCTTTGCCAAGACGAAACACTGGTCCGAGCAATGCGCTGCCTGCGACGATTGCAAGTATATCGGCCAGCGCTGCACTGCCGATATTCTCAGCGGTCGGTTTCCTGAGAGCCTCCAGGTTTAACTTACCCAGGCCCTTGAGTGCTTCGGTAACACCCATCTTAATGCCCTTAAACAGGAACCCGCCGATCTCTCGACCGACGGCAACAATCTTATCCCGACCGCCCGAATCCAGCCAATCCTTGATACCGGCGGAGATGTCGTCAATAATAAACTTCACCTTACCCCAGAAGTCCAGCTTTTGAAACTTCGGATCGTCCAGGATGCGGCCAATGCGGGTAAATGCTCTCTCAAAAAAGCTCAGGAAACGCTCGGCGCCCTCTTGTCCGAAGCGCATAAGCACGTCTTTCCACCGCTCAATCTTGTCCTTATTGCCATCAAACCAAGCAACTATTCTATCCAGTCTTGGCTTAATGGCTTCCAGCATGCCCATTCCTGCTCTACGAAACAGGGTTTTTATGGTGTCCGTGATAGTGGAAAGGCGGCCTATTGCGGTTTGGCTGAGTTTGTCAGCCCCGCCAGCAAATTTGCTCTCGGCCTCAGTCAGGAACCCGGCGAATCCGCCAATGGCGTCCATCTGCTCTTTTGAGAACTTCATGTTGAATTCTTTCATGCGCTCAAATTCGCCCATTTGAGCATCGGCCAGGGCTTCCATCGCATCCTGAACCGTTTTCCCAGGGGTGAGACCGGCCATGTCGGCAGCGAGCTTTACCATGCGCTCCGCCATTTTAATATCGCCATCACTGACGCCAATGGCCCGGCTCATAGCAGGGAAAAGGTCGCCCATCTCAAAGGGAGTGGCGGCGGCAAATTGTTCCAGCCAGCCGGTAACCTCTTGGGCGAGTGCCTTGTTACCTTTTAGCCAGTGTTCCATGCTCACCGCTTGGGTTTCCCATGTCATTGCCGCGCCTGCAGTTGCATCCCACAGCTTGCCCGCCCCCAGGGCGCCCAGGGCCACTGCAGCCATTCCCTGGAGAGAGAACAGACTGCTCTTAATTCGGCCAATGACACCGCTGACCATATCCCGGGCCCGGATGGTCATGTTCCATGTTCGGGAAGAAAGGGCATGGATGCCAGCCCCAACCCGGCTTATGGTTTGGCTCGCCCTGTCGATAAGGCGAACGGTAGGGCTGACCGTAGCCCGGTCAAGCCTCCTGGTCCTGTCCTCAACCTTGCGGGCTGCGTTGTCTATCTTGTTCAGTGCCGCGGTCATGCGGTCATGAAGCTGCAAGACCAGGCTAATCCGATAATTACTTTCCGCCATACCGTTCACCTCCTCTGGGTCAGTGCCTCAATAGATTTATCACGCTGGCGTTCTTCCTCGAGAACGATCTGGGTGCTCGCCAGCATGAATAGCTGTGACCCCCGCGGTTTTGCCCAGAACTCATCGGGCGGGAGGCCGGTACGCTGAAAAATCTGGTGCACCAAGTGGGCCAGCCCGCCCGCCCTGATTAGTTTTTTACCTCCGCCAGCTCCTCGTTAAAGCCAGAGATGTCCAATACGGCATCCCCCAGGGCCGCCAGTTCGCCGGCCAATAGGACCCGTTTCACTACTTCCTCGGCTCCACTGGCATGGTACTTCTCCAGCAAGCGAGGATGATCCCACTTGGGGGTGACAGTGGCCGCCGCGATCAGCCGGCAGTTGAATTGTTCCTCGTCCAAGGTCTCAATTGTCTGCCCCCGCTTGTTGGTGCGGTGGGTGCATTGCTCCCGAATTTGGAACACCGCCTTGCCGGTCAATCCTCTGATGGTCACGGGAATACCCAGGCGCTCAATCTTTACCGTTCGTTCTGGCACCCGGTCGGCGTCCAGAAGGCGCTCCAGGATTTCTTCTTCAGTCATGGGTTTATTGGTATCCATGTTTTACCTCCTTTAGCTCTGGACAATCGGATCGAGCAGCTCATAGTCCTCGAACGTGAACGGCCACTCCTCGTTAACCGTCTCCCCAGCAGTCCAGTTGGCAAGCTGGATGCGATCAAAAAGGACATACTTCAGCCGGATGCGCTCGTATCCATAAGCTTCCGGGTCGGCCAACTTGCTGATGATTTCCACCCGAACCGCAGGTTTGGTGCTGTCGGCCATCGGGGTGTTAAGCTGGATCAGCTCGCTGGTGACTTTGAACCCGGAAATGGTGCCCGTGCCGTTCAGCCCAGTGACCTTGCGCTTGGTCCACCGGTTGCCGGATATTTTCAGCTCGGCCTTTTGGACCTCGACGTTGGCTTCCAGGTGGTTGAAATTGCTCAACCACTTGCCGTCCATCCAGACCTCGCCATATGTGCCATTGATTACGCGGCTGACATCAAGTTCAGGCATTTATTCCACCCCCTTATTTCACGATAAACGTGCCGAAGATTTTCTCCATCGAGTCAACAATTCTGGCCTCCCACTTGAGATAAACTTCATCTGGAGCCGCCAGGGCAGGATGGTAAGCCGGGTCCAGATATACCAGGAAGTCCTTCTCGATGAGGCCACCATTTACCAGGGTCTCCATATACTGCTTGCAGGCGCTGATCAGGGCCACCTTGCCATCGTCATTGTTGTTAACTTTGCCGATGTAGTTATCCTGCGCCGTCTTGAGCAGATCGTCATTGATCGCGTCCATGACCCGAATGGTCCTGACCTTCTTCCACTGGTTATTCTGGCCAGTGCGAAGCGAGGTAAGGGAGTTAATCCCCTGCTCGATAATCACCTTTTCCCCGTCGTGAACCAGGACCAGAGAACCGGCCTGTAGCGCCGCAATAACCTCGTTGTTGGTATACCGCTTGGTCACATCGTCAAAGGGAGTGGAGGCATAGGTCAGGCTCTCGTTAAGCCGCTGGCCGGCCACTTTGCCCGCCACCCAGCAAGCCACCTGGGCGCTGGAATAGCTCGTTCCGTCCAGGACGGCCCCAGTCGTGACATTGATCACGCCCTCATAGTTAAATCCGGTAGAACGGCTATTGCTGGCGGCCGGGTCTTGGTCGTCGGCCACAGATCCGCCCATAACCGCCACAATGCCTTTGCCCTCGTTCCGCAGCCGCTCAACCCACGCCTTAACCGAAGTCTGGAGACTGGGATCGGTGGCACCGTCCAGGGCGAAAAAGTTAAACCGCCTGGTTTCAAAGGCCGACATGGCGTTCACGTAGTCAGTATTCGCGATAGCAGCAATACCGGAGTTGCCCCCTGCGAAAGGCTGGCTGGCCACGTTGGCGATGGTATTATTTCCATCGGCCACCTTCGTGGCGGTTATCCACTTGTTGTTTGCGTCATTATTAATGGCCGCAACTGCGTTATCGACCACGCCGGCACCCTTCGCGAACGTGAACACGTAAAGCTGGGTGGCGTCATCGTAAAGCACAATGTCCTGCTTATTGGTGGGGTCCACTGGGTTGTCCCGGGTGGTGACTTTGAATGCCCGGGTAGTCTCGTACTTGGTAGTCAGGGTCAAAACGTTTGCCGGGGTTGCCGCCGTATCCTTCAAAGTGATGGAGGCCTTGGCGGCAGCACTATCTGCCAGCCGGTACCCCAGGACCGTCTTGGCACCACCCAGAAGGGCGAAGCGGATAGAGTTATATGCCGTGAAGCCGCCGGTAACATCGGCCCCATAGGTATCGATGAGGCCCTTTTCATCAGTGATCTCCACGATCTGCTTGACCGGTCCCCAATTGGCTTTGACCGGAATGGCCACAATGCCCCGTGCCCCGGGCTGGATAGCCGCCAGGGCCGCGGCCACAAAGTTCATGTAAAAGCCCGGCCGGATTTTCGCTTCCGTCGGGCTCCAGGTTCCGCCTGCCATTTAGCTCACCTTCCTTTTCAGAAAATCCTCGATGGCCGTTTTAACCTCGGCCACCGTCAATTCATCGGCGCCGTTGCCGTGCAAAGCGCCAATGACCACCTCCGGCATTACTCCGAAGATGGCCTGAGAATTTGCGATCAGCTCCGCCCGCGGGTAAGTGCTCTCTACCGGGGCGGCGGCTTCTTCCTGCTTATCCTTCGGCACCGTTATCACCTCCATCAGCTTACTTGGCCTGTGCTGGTTACCTTTTGCATGAGCGTGCCACCGGTCGGCTGCCCAGGAGCATAGGCCGCCCGGATCTCCACCTGCAGCTCGCCCCAGAATACAACCCCCACATCCAGGGGCGTCCGTCCATACTCAACCGCCGTAATGGTCAAGTCGTTTACCGCTCCGCCCAGGGTCCGCTCGGTGGCCAGGGCATCATAGCATGCGCTCACCAGGGCCACGCCGTCCTGAAATCCCTGGACCAGCTCCACATCCCCGTGGGCGGTTCCCCGCACCACCCGGATGACGGAGATTATCACAGTTATGGTATGTTCTTCGAGGAACCGGGTCCCCCGCTTGACCATGTCTTTATCAAGCATCACGTAGGCCGCCGGCATCCTGCCTACGTCCAATTTCCCGGGCTCCGTGATGGCTACCGTTTTGAGCGCCTGGACCGTCTGCAGCCGGGCCACTATCGCGTCCAGGGCTCCTTCTACCATGGCCTGATAGCTTTGATAACTCATTCGGTGGCCCACCTCCTAAGGAACTTCCTGATACCACTGGTCGCGATACTATCCTGGCGCTGGGCCAGCCATTCCGCTGTCCGGCTGATCACCTTGCGGCCCCCGGGGTGGCGGACCCACTTGGCATATCCGGCAAGCCCACGCTTCTTCAAGCGGCGCCAGCCCGCTGCATCATCGGAGTCGGGCCTAATCTTCTTTGACCCCTTACCTGGATAGATCACCCATGCCAGGGCCTTGGCCTGCTTTACGCGGATGATATAAGGCCCGGTATCGCTCAGGATATAAGGTGCATACTCGACGTTTGAGCCGATCTGGACCTCGTTTCCGGTCTGCACATAACTGATGCTGGCCCGCAGGCGGCCCCTGTCCACTGGGGTGAGTAGCTTCATCCGCCGCTCCCCGGCCTTGGCGAATTGGAGCAAGAGGAACTCCGGCAGTTCCTCAAGTTTATTCAAGTCCTCGAACTGCATCAAACCACCACCAGTCTGCGATACCTATCCAGCACCTGGCGAAGGCGAGGAGGGATATCCTGCTGGTAGGTAGTCTGGTAGTCCGCTTGCGCCCGGGTGACCTTGCCGGCCGCCTCCTCCTGGCGCTGGTTGAATTTCAACGCCACCAGATCGATACAGGCATCCTCCAGGTCGTAGGGTAGAGTGCGAACAACGGGCGGAGAGGCCTGCAGGTCCTCGTCCTTGGGCAGGATGTAGCCCGCCTCGTAGACCACGCGGATATTCCGGGAGGACCCCACCCGATCACCCACCAGGCCGGCGGGATACCCATAAGCCGGCCACCGAGCCAGCCGATAGAGCATACCATCGTCCGCCATGACCTCATAGTCCGTTATTGCGCCATTGTTTAGCTCCACCAGGATCACTTGAATGATGGGTGACTGACTAATCACCAACATCTGCCGGCCGTTTCCCCGGTACCACTCGTTGTAACTGGCCCGCTCGAAATGCCGCTGACAATACCCCTCGATGGCCTCCGAAGCGGCATTGATCATGCGCTCCAACAACCCATCATATTGGCTGTCCGTATTATCGATTTTCAGGAAATCCTTGACCGCCGCCAGTGTGGTCAAGGCATGCGCCGAGAGAGCCATTTACATCACTTCTTCCTGACCTGGCCGCCCTTGATGGCCTTGTCAGCCGGCGGGCGATCCATCTCCTTGGCATTATTCTTGTCCCGGTCATTATCGTCATGCTTCACTTCTTCCTGGACCTCCTTTTCTGCGGGTTCCTCAATGCGCTCCACATGCTGCCAGCGGTCGAAGTCCTCCCCTGCTTTGAACTCTTCCCCGCTGGAGTAGAGCCGGCCGCCATAGTAAAGCGACCGGCTCGGTTTAACTTTTACCCGCATTAGACCGGCTCCACCCGGCTCTTGCCCAGTGCAATGGCCACAGCCAACTGTATGTTGGGCGTAGTGCCCCCAGTGAATGCTACAGTGGCCACCGCCCGGATGTAACGGCGCAGGGGAGAGAGGTTGATGCCCAGTTCCTTGCTCGTGTCGCCGGCGGTGATCTGCTCGACAGCCAGCCCGGCTACGTCTGCCCAGGTGGTCCCGTCGGCACTATCCTGGATTTTCACATCCACGGTTTGGGCGGTGGGGGCACCGGCTACCGCCCCCGCCGATACCAGCAGCACCGCATCCTCGAAGCCCAGGCGATCTATGGTTAGGCCATTAACGGTCCCGGCCGCGGCCGCCTGGGGCCGAATGGCTGGCTGGAGTTTAACGCTTTGATGTAGCTTTAAGCTCATCTTAATCCCTCCTCATTAGGCAGTGTAGACATCGGTCAGCACGATAAAGGCCTTGGGCTGCCTGGCCCCGAAGTCGTGCCGCTCGATAGCCCGGATGATGGTCTGGTCAAGAGAGTAGGCGGATACCAGGTTGCCTCCCACCACATAGGCAGCCTCAGTGGAGGCATCCACGGCAATCCTCATGTTCTCGCCGATCATGAACTCCGCCCAGTCGCCGAAAAAGATGTCCGTGGTCTTGTTGGTATCGGCCGACACCGGGATCTGGTTGCTGACCTGGTAAGGATATCCCAGGAGTTTACCCTGGTTCATCTCGTCCCGGAACAGGTACTGCCCAGTGGTGGTCTTGAGGTTGTAAATCTTGCTCCACATAATCCCGTTGAAAATCCAGCCCGGCCGCAGGAAAGCCACGTTGGCCTGCATAATACTCCCGATCACCGAGGCCAAGACGTCACCATCAACTGCAGCACCTACAGACCGCATTTCCACATCGGGAGTGTTCTTCAACCCCAGGGGTTCATCCCCCGTCCCGGTCCCATACATGGCCGCCCAGTCGCCCTTGAGGGCCAGGGCGGTAATGATGTCGTCGCGAACGAACTGGTCCGCCTGAGTGCTGGCATCACGGATAAGATCGTTGCTGATGGGCACCAGGGCCGCCAGCTTTTTGGCCGACAGCTTCAAGTTGCCAAAGGCCGGCTGGCTCACCTGGATGTTTGTGTTCTCACCGATGTAGCTGGCCATGCTGGCCGCCGTCTGGCGCGGCATGTTCATGACGTTGCTGCTCATGGGTACCATGCGTGCGCCGATTTTGCGGATAACCGCCTGGGCCTGGAGCAGAGGAATGATCTCCTGGCCGAACTCCTCAGGCACCAAGTAACCACCATCAGAGGGGGTCCCTTCGCCCAAGGCCTTTACAAGCACCGCGTCATCGTACATTGTCTTGGCAATCTTGGCTGCCCGCTCCACATCATTCTTTGCCAAGGCCATCACCTTGGCGAAGCGGGCCAGCCGGATGCCGGGTTCCAGCCCCTTGGCCGGGGCGGGTGGCTGGTTGGCAGCGGCTCCGCCATCCAGCATATGGGCATATTTCCGCTGGGTCTCCAACACAGGAGCCAGCTCGGCCTGTACGGTCTCCTTCATGAGGGCCTTCAGTTCTTCTAAGGTCATGAGTTCCATCTCCTTTCAATTAGCTCACTCGCCCGCGGGCGCGATCCAATTCTTCCTTGACCACGTCTTTCAGCAGCTCTTTCAACATCTCGGGTTCGACTTTTAGTTCCTGGTCATCGGCTTTGGCCGCCGCGGGTAGTTGTATGGCTTCCAGGTCAATCGCCGCCGGGGAATTGTCCCGGGTCTTGGGTAACACTTCGGTAAGGCGCTTGGCGATCTCACCAGCCACCACTTCAGCGAGGCCTTTCTGCTCAAGCACCTGGCCGGGGTCAAGGCGAATGAAAATACCCTTGGGTTCTCCATCCTGGCCCTCGCCGGCCTCGGTCAGCACCTCGTTGATCAGGTCCCGGGCCTGGGTCAGGCGGTCCTTGTTCTTGGTGCTCAGTACGGCGCCGGCCTTCTGATCCGGTGCGGGCTGGGCTTTCGGTTTCCCCTCGGCGTAGGCCGCGATGATCTCATCGGCGCTACGGAATTCCGGTGGCTCCTTGTCAAAATCCGCGTAGTGTTTCGCCAGGTGGTTATATACGGCCTTGCGGTCTCCCTCGGGAATATCTACGCCGCCCCGGGCACCTAAAAGAGCAGCCATGGCAGCAGATACACCGCGCCACACCACGGCATGATTACCGCCGGCCTTATGATGAGGCAATTTGTAAGCCTGCTTCTGGTCCGGCCATCCATCGCCATCATCATCGGAAGCCTGGCTATCGTACCAAGCGCACATGATGTGCAACTCTTTCTGGTCAGCGGCTGCTACTTCCCCGGGGCCATCCCATGCCTCATCCTCCGGCGCCTTCGGTGTGCCATCAGGGTGGGCCCGGCCGTAGCTGATAGCCCCTTTCTCCATCGCCTCCTCAATCGCCGTCACCTTCAGCCCTTTGGCCTTGGCCTCGCTGATCAAGGCGGTGGGGTTGGAGGGTACCGGCACAATGCTCCACTCCAGCAGCTCCCACTCATAAATCCTATGGCCCCAGGAACCCGTTCCGAGTGGTTCATATTTGAGCGGGATAAACCCGACCGAAGCCGCCTTGAGGAACCCGGCTTGGCAGAGCTGTTTAATTTCCTGACCCATCTGGGTGGGGGCAAACTCCACCTCGGCCACCACCGCATCAGCCGTCACGGATATTGTTTTGCTCCGGCCGACAGGCAGGCTCCTGTAATCGTGCGCGAAAAGGACCACCGGATTTTTCATGTAGTTGTCCAGGCGGCACCCGTTGGGCTCCAGGATGTCCTCATCACGGTCCTGTGTCCTGGTGCTGATGGTAAAGACCAGGGTATCCTGGTCGCCTTGCTTGATACTGATTGGTAATGCCTTGTGTTTCAAATCCACGTTCTCACCCCCTTTAATCCTCTACACCTTCAATGACCGGCAACAGCGCACACCGGCAGTTGATGACCTCCTCGGGCGGACCGGGCGCCCCCGGGTACATCAGGCCGTTGGAAAACTCCTGGTCGATAGGCCTCACCTCCCGGTCAATGTCAATGTGGCTGTCCCGCGTGCGTGGATCGCGGGTGGCCAGCCATTCCTTCTGCTCCACCCGGCCAGCACGGTAGGTCTCAAAGGTGCCAGTGCTCACAGCGTTGTGGGTCTCGGTGCGGGCAATAGTTTCAGCCCTGACCCCTTTGGCCTGGCGGAATACCACGGACACCCGGTCCCGTATCTTCGGTACTCCCTCGCCCTGGGCAATGCCCTCAGCGATGGTCTCAGCCAGGGCCCGCTTGGTGGTCTCGGTGATGTCTTTGACCTTCTCGGCTCCCTCGGTTTCCATCCACTGGACTACTCGCGGGTTGACCACGTCATAACTCACCGGCAAGTCGAAGATGTCCTGCACGGCCTGCCAGCCGTCACGGGCGGAGGCGTCCCAGAACTGCCTTAAGAGGTCCATGAGTGCCTGGGCCTGTTGCGGCCAGTCGGCCAGCAACTCAAGAAGGTTATCCACATCCTTGACCACGGCCTTGGCGCTCAGCAGGTCCTCCAACCGCCGGTTAATCTCATCCTGCTGCGCCTGGAAATATCGCTTCAGTGCCCGCTGCAGGTTGCCCTCCTGGTTACGGGCCGCCTTCTCGAACATCCACCAGGCCGCCGTTTTCTGTTCCGGCGTCATGCCCCGCCGCCGGACCGTCTTTGCCCCGGCCGCCCCTTTGGCCTTGCCGACCTCGGTGGGCACCGCCCCGATGGGCACGTAAAGAATATCCCCGCCCGCCGGGAGAGGTTCAAAGCCGTTCCTCTGGCGCCATTCGTCCACGGTGAGTGCGCCTTGCTTGAGGCCGTCATTGGACTGCTGGAGCCGGAATTCTTTGTTAGCCGGCACTGGGTCCTCAAACTCAAAGATCAGCTTCTCATCGAACTGCGGCACCAGGAACATCTGGATGTGCTCCTGGATCAGGTCCAGGCAGGGCTTGAGGACGTTGGCTGCATAGATGTAATAAGCCGCGTCGATGGTGGCCCGGTTCGAGTTCTCGATTACCCCCATCAGCTCGGGGGGAATCATGAAATGCTGCATGGCCACGTCACGGATATACCGCCTGGACTCCACGAAGTCCATTTCCTTTTGGCCTTTGCCCAGCTCGTGGATTTTGGCTTCCCAGGGAAGAATGGCCGGCTTATGAGCGTTCCAGTAACCGGCGTACCGCTCCATCCATTCCTCCTTGATGCGCTCGGCCTGCTCCTTCTGGATATTCGGCGCCTCAAAGACAACCGGCGGAGTTGCGTTATTCCAGAAAAACCGCTTCGCCCACTTCGCCATATACTCGTCGGTCTCGACCTCATCCCCGATGCCCTCGGCTGACCCCAAGCCCCGGCCGTAGGGGTTCGCCGGGTCCAGCTCGGCCAGCATGATAATATCCTCTGCCGGCACCATGAGCTGGGTTCCGTTGTGAAAATCCACTCGGTAATAAGGCCGGTTCAATGCCGGTGTCTCAACCACCCAGTAGGGGGGGAGCGGCCATAATTCTGTCGGGCTTCCCAGCCCGTTCCGCTCCTGGAGCCAAAACGCTTCACCCCGTAAACCCAGGTAAACCTGAGTAAGATACATGAGCGCGTTCCCGGTCATGCGGGGATTTGGCCTGTCCAACAGCTTGATCAAAGGATGGTCTTGCAGCTCCGCCTTTTCCTTGTCCCGCTTGACGTAGAGGTGCCACTGGGCGGCCGCAACGTCTTTAGCAATCTTGTAGACTGGCCGGAGACGGGGGTTTTTCCCATACAGCTCCAGCCACTGCTTGGAACTGCGTTTGGGCGGTTCACCCCACCGGGCCTGGATGGCGTTCCAGACCTGCGACAATAACGCCCCCGGGGCTTTACTGCCCATCATTACTTGAAACCCCGCACCGACCAGCCCGAGGCCAGCGCGGAGGGATTGAATTCTATCTTTCACCCCATCGGCAACACCCGCTTTAATAAATCTCGTACTGTGGCCCTGCCGCTACCTGCTGGGCCGCATAAGAAGTAACGTCCACCTGATCGTCATACTCGCCATTCGGGAAGGCAAGCAACTCTGCCTCATAATCACCCAGCCAGGAGGCGCCTTCTAAGAAGTAAATCATGCCGGCCTCCATCCTGGCCGCCGCCGGCAATGCCCTGGTCACCTTGTCGGTGTCAGCCTTTAGCTCCCGGATTGGAAGGCCTTCCCGGAGCAGCATCTGGTACAGGGTGAGGCCCATGTTCTTTGTCTCCACTGCCTGAAAGGAAGGGATAAATCGCCGATAGCCTTCTCGGAACAGCCGTGGTTGGTCCGGCCCCTCCAGTCGCTCCCGGATCAGGTCCAGGAGCAGCAGCTCTCGTGCCGGCGTTACCGCCCATGTGCCAAGGACAAAATAGTCTGCCGTGGTCTTTGTGGACCCCGCCGGGTCGCAGGTTTGGAATATCCAGCAGTCCTTCTTGGGTATCTTCCTGTCGCCCTCGGGCCGGTGCAGGGTGTACCATTCTGCCTCGGCCTGGAAATACCGGAAGTTCACTCGCTTGAACAGGCCGCCCTCCGCCGGCATTGGCCGCTGCTGATAAAGGGCCGCCCAAACATAACTGCCGACCGCCGTTTTAGTGCTCTCGGCCCATGCCTTATCGAAACCATGCTCTGGCCAGAGCGGCTCTCCTGGTTCTCTCCCCAGTTGGTCGCCGGTTTCGGCCAGGGCAGGGAGGCGGAGTACCTCCCACTGCTCACCGCCGTTTTTGGCTTCCTTCAGGAGCCTGCCGGCCAGATCGTCCTCGTGCCACCTGGTCAGGACCAGGATGATCGCCCCGCCAGGTGCCAGGCGGGTCCGCAAGGTGGTGCGATACCAGTTCCAAACTGCTTCCCGATAGGTCTTGCTGTTTGCTTCCTCCCAGTTCTTTACCGGGTCATCGATGATCGCTACATGGGCGCCGCGGCCTGTGATCGGGCCGCCGATTCCGGCCGCCGTCAGGCCTCCGCGGTGCCCTTTAATTTCCCAGCGCCCGACGGCCGAACTGCGGGCCGACAGCTTTACATCCCATAGCTCAGGCCCCCAGCACTCAAAGGTGTCCCGGGCGATACGGCTAAAATCGAACGTCAGATCGGCGCCATAGGAAGTCAGGATGACTTCCTTGTCTGGGTTCCTACCGAGATACCAGGCGGGGAACTTCTTGGAGACAACCTCACTTTTGCCATGCCGAGGTGGCATCTCCACGATCAGGCGTTTTATCTCGCCCCGCTCGACGGCCTCCAACTTCTCGCACAGTAGGTTCAGGTGAGCCGCTGGCTTCCACTCGCCGCCGCTCTCGTATTCCATGAAAAACGCCAGGCTATCTCTGGCGTCAGCTCTCCATATCGCGATTAACTCCTTTTCGGTAAAGCCTTCTTGCGATCTCTCTGGCTTCAGGGTCCTCAAGGATGCGCCGGACAAGTTCATTTTCATAGCGTTGCGTCACCTGCCCCTGCACCTCCTGTTTCACGTTCTCGGTGGGCTCGCCCCGGGCCAGGCGCTCCACCTTGACTGCGATATCAAACCACTTAGCAAGGTCGGAAGGGGAAAGGTCGTCCGGTTCCAAGGTTTTGAGGCGCTCAACTATTTTTTGTTGGAACAGCATGGCCTCTTTGATGTGGCGCTCTGCCATCTCGGCCCGGGCTTTTTCCTGGGCTTCCCTGGTTTTGCGGTCCAACTCCGCGTCCCAGGCTGCCGCCCGAGCCACCCAGGACCACTTTTCGCTCCACCGTTTCATCAATGCCAGGGATTTGGACAACTGCTGGGCGACTTTCTGCAGACTGCGGGCAGGTCCCATGTCTCTGTAGATGGCGAAAGCCTGGAAGGCCTGCCGACTTTCTCCCCTCTGGCGCTCCCACGGCTCCAGGTTCGGGTCACGCGGCCGGGTCATAGACCAGCACCGCCTTCTCGCCGGTCAATTCCTCCCATCGCTGGACAATGACATCGCAGTATTTTTCGTCCAGCTCCATCATGTAGCAGGTCCGGCCTGTTTTCTCTGCTGCAATTAAGGTGGTGCCCGAACCACCAAAGAAGTCAACGACCACCTGGCCGTATTTGGAGGAGTTCTTTATTGCCCGCTCTACCAGGGCCACCGGTTTCTGTGTGGGATGCACATATTTAACTTCCCGGCCGAAGTCCCAGATCGTTGTCAGAGCAGGGTCGTCAATCTCGATGTTGGTGACCGCCGGCACCTCGGCAAAGTAGGTTTTCTCACCATCAAAAAACTTAAGCACCATGCCGCCCTTACTTTTTTCAATCTGGAACGAAGGGTCGTTCTCGTTCCAGACCGTGGTCTGCCGGCGACTGCCATAGAAGTTAATGGGCTTCCCGGCTTTACCCGCATAGAAAATCGGCTCATGGCGCCACTTGTAATTTGCAAAGCCAAAAGAGGAAACGTTTTTAACCCAAATAATCTGGGCTCTGACTTCCAGGTTGGCTTTGTTCAAAGCCTGCTCAAAGGCGATATGTTCCCTTGAGGCATAGCAGACGTAGAAGGCGGCCCGGTCGTTTGTAACCAGCGCATAATTAGCAAAGGCTCGCTCCAGCAGTTCCCTGAATTGTTCCGGGGATAAGCTGTCATTTTTAATGCTCTTGCCCTTGCTGTCTTTATAAGCCACGTTATAGGGAGGGTCAGTGAACACCATATCCGCCACGCCCCCCCCCATGAGTTTTTTAACGTCCTCGAAGGATGTGGCGTCGCCGCACATCAGCCTGTGTCGCCCAAGGCTGTAAATCATGCCCCGCTTGGTGACCGGTTCCACGATGGCCTCAGCTGCCGTGTCAGCGTCGAATTCGTCTGGATCTGTTTTCTTCTGGGTATGGATTTGGGTCATTAGATCTTCGATTTCCGCCTCAGTGAAACCAGTCAACTCTATGTCAATACTTCCGGTATCCAATTCCTCTAGGAGGTCTTTTAATTTTTGGGTGTCCCAGTCGCTCTCTTCAGCGATTTTGTTATCGGCTATGCAATAAGCCAGGGCCTTTTCCCTGGGCAAGTCGATAAAAATCACGGGGACCTTCTTTAATCCCAGCCGCTCCGCCGCCTTTAAGCGGGCATGTCCTGCCAAGATGGTGCCGTCGGGCAGGGCAATAATCGGATTGGTAAAACCAAACTCGGTAATGCTCCGCTCCAACTTTGCCATCATGCTTTCCGGATGGACACGCGGGTTTTCGGGCAGCGGTTTTAACCGGGTCACGTCTACCGTTTTAAGCTGATAGTCCATATAATCACCTCCAGTTTCCTCCTGCTGCCCTTTAGATCGGGTCAAGCTCAATGCCGTAAGCTACCCGGCCCATTTGTTCTGCGGCAATGACAGTGGACCCAGCGCCGCAGAAAGGGTCAAGGACCGCCTCCCCTTCGGCGGTGAGGAATGTCATAACCGCTTTAGGAAGCTCAATTGGAAAGACTGCTGGATGAGCTTTGACCATGTGCGATTTCTTTCCACTTTTCTCAAGCCCGGTCGATTTCGTGCCCAGTGTTGGGATGTCTGTTGTCGCCATAGCCTGCATAATATGCCAGACGTCGTTCGCGTATTTCTTGGACGGCTTAATTTTCCCGCCTTTTTCAGGCTCGCCCCATGTCATCAATAGCATCATCTCATGGGTTATGGGGTTAACTATCCCCTGAACCTGCCCGCTGCCGTCGCACACAGGGCACTCTACCACTGGCAGATTTGTATCTTCGACTTCCTCTTGGCGTAGGACATATATCATCTCGTGCTTGTAGTTTGGCTTATAGTGCCTGGCTTTTCTGGCCTTCAATGTGCTCTGAAAGATTGGGTAGGGCACTCCGGCCTTTTCCCATACAATCTGCCGGTAAAACTGTAGTCCGCACTCTTCCAAGACTACAACATGATAGTGGGGATATGACTCCGGCGAAACCCCGACGTTCCACACTACAAACCGCCCCGGCGCCAAGCAGGTCACGATGTTCTTACCAACCTTGCGGATGAAATCCAGGTAATCGTCCCTGGCCTGCTTGTCTTTATAACTCGCATATTTTATGCCCACATTATAGGGCGGGGAAGTGACAACTAGGTCAACCTTGCTGCCGCTAAGCAGGCGGTTCCATATCTCCAGGTCTGTGCTGTCGCCGCATATCAGGCGATGGACGCCCAATTGCCATACTTCGCCTGGCTTAATTCTGGGTTCAATTATCTCTTGAAGCGCCTTTGCAGTGTCGAATTTTTCCTGCTCCTCGCCATCCTCTACATGAAACTGTGCTATCAAATCTTCAACCTCTGCCACACTAAAACCAGTCAGCTCGACATCGAATCCATCGACGTCCAGTTCTTGCAGAAGGTCTTTCAGTTTAGCTTCATCCCATGCACCGCTTATCTTGTTCAGTGCTATATTGAGAGCCCGCTCCCGCTGGTCGTCCAGGTTAACGACAGAGACCTGGACATCATGCACCCCCTGGGCCAGCAGTATTTTAAGCCGCTGGTGGCCCCCAACCAGATTCCCGGTTCTTTCATTCCAGACCAGGGGCTCCACGAAACCGAACTCCTCGATGGACCGCCGCAATTTCTCATACTCCGGATCGCCTGGCTTAAGGTCTTTCCTCGGGTTGTAGGGAGCCGGGTTTATCAACTCCACAGGGACAGTCCTGATCTCCATCCCTGAACACCTCCTCCCGGGTGGCAGAAATCTCCCTTTCACCTTTATGTATCTGCTGTATGGCACGCCGTCTGGCAACCTTTACTTTTGCCCGCTCTACATAACTTTGGATCGTAGCACGCTTCACGCCCATGATTTCAGCAGCCTCTTTGTATGAGAGCCCTTCACCAACAACCATCAGATATGCCTCCTTTTCCTGGGGGCTTAATACGTCCAGTGCCGCGAGGATCTTCCGACGCGCCTGCTCGACTGGCAACAGTGGGGAAGGGGGAGGGGATGAAAACCACACCAACACCTTCTGCGGGTCCACCGGGATGGTCCGCCGGTATGGCCCGGTCCTCTGTGGCGGCGGGAACCCAGTGACCATATACTCGATAGTCCACTGAAGGTCTTGTTCCATCCCGTAGAGTAGCTTTTGGTCAGCCTCTCTCCCGTTGGCCCTGGCCTGGCGGATCAGTTTCCTGACCGTAGCCAGGGACTTGCAGTATTCATCTAGCAGATCACGCATATCCTCGCGCACATTCCCACCCCCCTAAATAAAAAGGCCGACACCACTGGCGCATTACCAGCAGCATCGGCCTCCCGATATACGGGTCAGCCATGCGTTACTTGGCTGTTGTTGTTTTTCCTTTTCGACTCGTCACCCATCCGTCCTGAACCTCAACCCGGACCAGTTTCCCGTCCTGGATCACAAAGGTCACTTTGCCATGGGTGACGGCGTCCATTCGCTCCGGCCTGGCCGTTATCTCTGCCTTGATCTGTTCGCTTACCTGCATGGCCTCACTCCTTCCACTCGGTAATCAAAACCTCCGTCCGCGGCGCCTGCCTATCCACCTGGAATACCGGCTGTGGCAGGCGAAGGACCCCGGCATTGTCGTCTGAAATAATTCCGGCTTTCCGCAGGCCGTCTAAAATAAACTTCCCGGCATAGTTGTCGGGGTCCCGACGCCTCCGGTCCCTGAAGTAATAGACCAAGCGGACCTCAGCCCGCTCGATTTTCGGTAAACTGGCCGCCAACGCCAGCAGCCGCAGGTTATTGGTCATTTCCTCAACAGCCCGGTGCCTCACCCTCCAGTGTTTACGTGACCACTCGTTCAAGCTCGGCGGCAGTATCGGTATGCAAATCCAGACGGATGGGGGAGAAGTGGACTCTACCCGGGCATCCCATTTCACGCCCATCACTGCGTAATTCCTTCTGTGTCCGTTGGCAGGAACTCCACCCGCTCAAATAACGTCAGCTGCTCGTGTTCCTGCACGGCCTTATGCAGTTTCTTGAGCGCAGGTCTCCACAAACCATGCCGCCTGATTATCCCAATAAAGTCCTCGACATCGTGGCCCTGGATGTACCAGGTTGGGTTCCCATTAGGATCGTCGTCACCGCGGCAGCAGTGGGAGAGTTCGTGATCCACTAGCGCCATACGTTCTTCACTGGTTAACTGGCTCCAAACATCCCGGTGGATAGTTATCACGAAGTCCAGCCCGGTCAAAAATGCCTGCTGGCCGGTTATCCTTTGGGCCTTGCCCCATGCTCGGCCTGACCCAATGCCGGACGCGGTGGGGATGGTTCGTTTTTCTTTCTTCCCCTTGGCAATCTCCACCACCTCCGCCCATATCACCAATCGTCCAACGTTTATTTCATCCCGGGCCTGTCCATGTCGTGGGTAGCCTACCACCACCTTAAACCGCTGCTTCTCCGCCTCGCGCTCTTTTGCCCGACTAATCCTGTCTTCCCGGGCCCTGCGACCAGGTCGCTTATGCTGCGCCGGCATGGTCATCACCTTCCCTGGCCGCCACCATAAGAGCCATGGTCATCACACCTGCCAGGCCGCCCACCCAAAAGGCCACCAGCATCACCCACCACGGCACCATCATAGCTCACCCCCGAGAGCCAATTCCTCGGCCATTGCCCAGGCTACCACACGGTCAATCGCTTCTTCCAATGTCTCCAATAGCTCAGTGGCATGGTACCGCAAGAAATAGCTGCTCCTGTTGGCTGTACCCCAGCAGATAATGGCTTTCCCCTGTTCCCATGCCCGGCGGATTTCAATCGCGGTCCCGATATAGGCATGGCCCGGGGTATTCATCTCGACCAGGAGGATATGGGCCCGGTCCACATTCGCCAGGTCGGCCTCAACGATCTCCCGCGGATCGTGGGCAACCGTCAAATCCTTGCCCCAGGTGGGGTCAATGACATCGAAACCATTTCTCCGTAGCGCCTCGGCCGCCCGCTGGCGCCACCCCATCACTTGTTCATGCGAGAGGCCGTCTATCCCGCCAGCCAGATATACCGTCTTACCCATTGGCCCGCCCTCCCTGGATTACCCGCAGGCAGCGCTCATGGAATAGTTCCAGTGGAAACTCCGGTAAGTCCAACTGCGACTCGGGCAACCTTACTTCCCGGTCCAGAACTCGACCGATGATCTCTGTAAATCCAATTGCTTCCTCATCTCCCAGTCCGTACTTCTCGGCGATATACTCCCATCCCAAGGGCGGCCCATCTGCAAGCAAAAAGTAGGTTTTTCTGGTCAGGTTAAGCAGGGTAACCATGGTATAGTTCCCGTTCCAAATCCCTCCGTCCCTCCGGGCTCTATTTTCAACCCAGGGGATCATGGTCACGGAAAACACGTATTCAATACCCCGGGCGTTTTCTGTAAAAAACTCTGTCATGGATCGCGCCGCCTGTTGCGCTTCATGCTTCCGTTTCTTCCGCCACATCCTTCTTCCTCCTCCGTAATTCGTGGCCGGCCCAGTAATACTGCTCCCGAAATTCCCGCCGCTGGCGCTCCTTGGTCTGGCTGGGCGCTTCCTCGGCCAGAAGGCCCCGGAAAAACACCACCGCCACCCCGCGCTCATGGTCGATGTTGTAATGCTCCAGGCCGGCTGCCTCCAACCTGGCATCTATGTCCCTGTAAGTGGCCATTACTCCACCCCCAATCTGAAATTGGCCTCACGACCTTGCACCAGAACCATGTGTCCCTTGCCGCGCTCAATGATCCGGGACCCGATGGTGTCGTTGATCTCCAGCAGCTGAAGGTGGGTCCGGTTGCTCGAAATAGCCGTAGGCAAGAGGTTTAGGTACCGGTAATTCAGAACCTCGAAGGTAATTTCCAGCTCGAAATCCCTGGGATATCCCTTGCCCCAGAACAAGTCATCCCAAACCAGCAGGGTGACTTTTTTCATCTGCTCAAGCTTGGCCGCGATCCGGGACTCCCCTTGCCTGGCAATGGCGTCTTTCAGCTCACCCAGGCCTTCAACATGCTGGAAGTAGAGCACCGGTACCCCTTGGGCCAGCAGGCGATTGGCTACCGCCATGCTGAGGTGCGTCTTGCCGGCCCCGGGCTCTCCCAGGAGGACCAGCCAGTTATTTTCCTGGCCGCTTAACTCCTGATATCTCTCGGCATAGTCCCAGGCGCACTCATACATGGCCCTGACCGCTGGCGGCCTTCCTGCCGTCACAAAGTTTTCAAATGTCTTGGCCCGAAATGCCGGAGTGATTTGGCTGCTTTTGAAAAGCTTTTCGAGGCGCTTCTGCTCCTGGCAGTGGCATATCCGGGCCGTATTATCATCGCCCAGGATGATCCCCTGGTCGTGGCAAATAGGGCATGAGTATTTATGTTCCCTGCCAGAGGAATTTGTCGAGGTTGATTGGTTTGCTTGAATTCGCTCCAGAATACTGGCCACGTTGATCATCTGCTTTCACCTCCGTTTCCACCGGGTAGTCATCCTCCCACCTCTTGCCGTTTAGCCAAGTAGCAGGGTAGGGGATATAGCGCCCGTTCTCCTTACGCCACTCCTCGGATTTCTTGGCCCGCTCGATGGCTGCCAACATTGTCTCTATGAGCTGCTCGTCCGGTTGGAGTTTAGCCCACGCTTTCTCGGCCTGACCTTTTGACCGTTTCTTGGGATAGGCCGCCCAAAACCTCGCAAATAACTCGTCCTGCTTCTGGGTCTTGGCCCGCTTTCGCTGCTCGCCAGGTTGGTCAGCAGGTTGGTCACATGGATTTTGGGGTTGCGCAGACGCGCCGTCAGGCGCATGCGTATTTAATCCTGTTCCTGTTCCTGATCCTGTTCCTGATCCTGTTCCTGGTTGGTATAACCGTTTCCGTAACCGTTCCACTAACGGTTGAAGAAACGGTTTATCGATTTGCTCCACAACAGCTAAAAAGTCCTGAAATAATGGAGTTTGCGGTATTTCTTCCAGCCTCTCGATAGCGCTTTTAACCTGATTTGGGTTTTCCAATGGATTGTGCTTGAGGTAGTTCTGAATGAGCACTACATGCGCACTCGCATCATATTTCGCCCGACCGGTCTGTAGTAGTTCCTGCAACCCTTTCTGGAACCGTTTCTCGTCCCAACCCAGGTCAAAGCAAGCATAGGGGGAGGGCAGGAAGTAAAACCCCAGGATGTTGCGGTGAGGAGACGTTAAAAGATAGAGCATGAGATATCGCGCATCATCCGAAACGGTGCGCATCTTCTCGTCTTGCCAAAACCTGCTTTCAACTCTTGTGTACAACATCAACCCTCCCCCGAGACCGTTGGCAACATAGGTTAGAATTACTAATCTCATAGATCAAAAAAAATTACTTTCCGCCATCGGTCGTTCCACTTCCCACTCAAATCCGTTTGTCAGTAGGACCTGGAGCGTAGCCCGCCCGCACTGGCAAGGGATATCCATCTTACCGTTCTTGATATCTGCCTTGCCGGCCACCATGAGGCCACACTCGGGGCACTGCGCCTTGACTTTCACATACCCCTTTTCCGCTGGCAGCCACTCGAGCAATATCCTCACCCCCTCTTGACTTAGCCCGCTTAATAACCGCCCTCAATCGAAGTTCTGCCGCTGTGACCTCATAGCAGGCTGCCTCGACCATATCTGGCCCTTCGGCTTGGTTCAGGTGGTTCCGGGCCACCTCAAGGGCCGTCAGTGCTTCGGCCAGGCCGGGGTCTATCCGCAGGCTCGTAATACGGGTTGTCAAACCACTGTCCACACCCAATGCACCTCACTTTCTCCTGATCTCGCGCCAGGTAGGCGCTATACATGTTCTGCTCGCAGTAAGGGCAGGTCCAAGACACCATGCCACATCATCTCCTTTACCCATACCCCCGTACTTCCCAGGGCCAACTCGCCCTTGGCGCTCACCATTAGGGCGAAAAGTATCTGCTCTCCAATGGCCCGGGCCGCCGGCGGAGGGACGGCGTTTCCGATGCGCTCCCTCCACCTGGCGTCCGACTTCCCAGCCAACTGCAGCGGCCGCCCGTCAGGCATAATCATCGGGAACCCCTGCAGCGCCGCCAGCTCCAGCGTGGTCAGCGGCCGGTGCCAGGTTCCGTCCAGGGCGATGATCACCGGTGGCGGGTCCGGGCGATCATCGTCGGTGGGTATTCTTGGGTCAGCCACTGCCGCGGCACCGGCGTGAATATCGCCTGCTCCGATGACCGTCGCCGAAGGCTGGTCCCAGGCTTGGACTTTATAGGTGCCATTTCGCGGGCGACAGCCAATCCGGGGATCCCCAACCGCTGGCGCCCCGCTACCGAACCTGGTGCCCGTCACGCAGGGTCCGGGCTTATCCCACTTGACTACCTGGTAAACAGCCGGATGGCGGTTATCTCTATGGGGTAGGCGGGGGTCTGCGATGGCGGCCATGGCGTTACTCCCCCGCACGCTGGCCGAACCGGTGATGGTTGTAGCTGGCTCATTCCACCGTCCAATCCGAAAAGCGCCATCCCGTGGAACATACTCCAGCCGGTACTGGTCTGGTGCAATCTTATCAAGGTCCCGCCAGTCCCCGCCCGGAGGTATGAGGGCCAACCTAACCCATGTTTTCCACTGAAGCCTGGGCAGGCGGTGCATAAGGCCCATTGCCGGGTCGTCTGGCAGGGGCAGTGCCCCAAGGACGTCGCCGATGGCCCGTACCCGCCGTATAGGCGGTCGGTAGACGAAGGCACTCATTTTCTCTTGATGGCGAGCGATCAGCAGGTACCGTTTCCGATGCTGCGCCAGGCCGCCGATCTCCCCGCAGTCGTGGTATCCATCGTGGAATAGATAGCCGTGGGCACCCAGGAGGCGTTTAACTTCCCGCAGCAAGCCCTGCCCGCGGCTGGTAATCGGCAACAACCCTGAAAATCCCTTGCACGGTGGGCTGAGAAATACCACATCCGGGTGTTCTCCTCCGGTGGCAGCCAGCAGGTCCGCAGCCGTGGCCTCCGTCCACTCGTTAGGCGGTTCGTGGCCATGGAAAGCCTCGTAATCACTCCTGGCGAACAGATCCATTTCTACAGCTGGCGCTCCGGTCAATTCCTCGAAATCTGTACAGGCTTCCGGGTCTACATCGACGCCGCCCAGAGTGCGGAAGCGGCCGATCATGCCTTTATATTCTGCCACCGACTGCTGAAAGCCGAGGGCGGCCCCGCCGATGCCAGCGAACAAATGCAAGACGGTGAACTCCATCAGCGGCCCACCTCCGGTAATTCCCGGATTCCATCAGGCCAGTGGAGATTATCCTTTAGGAAAACAGGAATTCTGGCTTCCCTGGCCTGGTCGATGATGGCCTGCACCCACTCGGGCTTTGGCGGCTTCGCGCCAGGTCCTGTTTGTGCTCCGATGATAACCCAATCAATTGCTGTCGAGAAATGGCTTCCCTTGACCAATTCCCTTATGCGCTCTGCATCTGCCGCCGATGTAACTGTAGTTCCAACTATGGCGTTGCTCGGCCAGCGTACCAATCCTACTCTTTCTGGATGTTTGGTTAGAAAAACGAAGGTATGTTGCGGACATTTTTTGACTACATCAATGACCGCCTGCAAAATCCTGTATCCTGGTATTTCCGCGCCATTCCAGGGCACTCTCCAGGACCACGGTCCCAACATGTCGGTCATAGACCCAACGAAAATCCACGATGGCTTTTTGAGTATCATAGGCTCGTTGATCCGCTTTGACAGGTGACAGGTCGGCTCAAAGCCCAGAGGGTACGCCGACCCCCCTTTAAACCGCTCTGCTATCCGTTTGGCATAACAATATGGGCACCATCGAGGATCTTCTCGTGTTCCACCTGGCCCCCAACAACCTACAGCCGGGTTCCAGGTATAATCGCACCAATCTATCTTAGTCCGGTTCATAATCCTACCGCCTCATCAAGCTCTTGCAGCCGGCCCCGCCGGCGGGCGGCATTGACAAGCGCCCTGATTTCAACCGCGCAAAGCTCAAGGTTCTCAAAGCCCTTCACTCGGATGTGAGCCAGAGCATCGTTAAAATAAACATCCTTTTCCGGGATACCACCGCCATCGGCTCTGACGATGTAGTAGAGGCATTCATCAAGGGGCTTCACGGGCTCACCACCTCGAAATCAACGACCCATACCTCGGCGTCGGGATTCCACCACCCGTAAATCCGCTTAAAAACCTCCTTGGATGGACCCAGGGCGCCACCGGCGTTTACCGGTGCGCCTGGTCTGGGTCTTTTCGCCCCGTAGAATAGGGGCAACGTGCTCGGGTTTGAAGAGAATCATATCTCTACACCCCGCTTCCGCAGTTCCTCCCGCCAGATAGTTTTCATGTCCTCGCTGCAGTGGGCCATCGCATCTTCCCAAGTCGGCCACCGGCCGTGCTCGTTGAAAAATTTGTACTGGAAGAAAAGGCTCTGCTGGTTATGGGGCAACTCGGGTGGATGGTCCACCGCGCACTCCGGGCAGGTGCCCGGGGCGGCCGGCATCAAGCCGAACGCCCCCAGGTGTTTGCCGGATATCACTTTAATCATTGTTTTTGCCACCTGCACTTTCGTATATCAGGTCCAAGATCTCTGCATACCATGGCTCGTCATCAAACTGGCTACTTAGATGGGTAGCTATCGGCCTTTCTGAGGCCGGACGCCAGACTGCAAAATGCCCATTAAATGTGCTGACTCTTATTTGCAGCATCCTGTTGTCCATATCACTGAGCCAGATAAAATCGCTGCCTTTGGTGTCGTAGTCATGTGTATCTACTTCCCAGCCGCCTTGCTTGGCGGCGGCAATGATTTCATCGTGGCTTTTCACCCCTTTAAACTTTTTCACGCCACCATCACCTTACTTCCATCCGGCCCAGGCTCCACTTCGATCCGAGTGGGGAAGGCCTCTTTAATCTCCTCGACGTGGCTGATGACTATAACCTTCGCGAAGTCCTTCTCAATGGCCGCTATAGCCTCCATGAGCCGTTCGCGCCCATCAGCGTCCTGGCTGCCGATGCCCTCGTCCAGGACCAACAGCCGCAAGCTCGCCCCAGCTCTCCGAGCCAAAAGCTTGCTCAGTGCAATCCTGATGGCGAAGTCAATCCTGAACTTTTCGCCGCCGCTGAATGTCTCATATGGGCGTTCCCCGCGCCAGTCGCTAATGATGATGTCCAGAGTTTCCGAGACTGCGCCCTTAACTGATTTTAGTTCCCGCTGGGTCTCAAACCGTAAGTTCATACCGTTGGAAGTCATACGCCCTAGGATTTCATTGGCAATGCTCTCCAGCTCGGGGATGGCGTTCTCGATGATTAAGGCTGGAATGCCATCACGGCCAAAGGCCCGCACAAGGGTCTGATACTTCACTTGTAGCGACGCGATTTGAGCGAGCTTACCCGACAGGTCCTCGGCCTCTACCCGCAGGTCATCAATAGCCTTCAGTCGTTGCTCGACCATGCCAAAATCCCGCTGGAGGGCCGCCAGCGCCCGATTGCACTCGTCGATGTTGGCTTTAAGGGATGTCGCCTCATTCCCGAGTTTTGATTGCTCGGCCCATAGCGTAACCCGGTCCTCGAGCTGCCGCGCTATCTCTGCCCGCCTGGCCGTCCGCTCGCCAATTTGTTCCTTGTACCAAGCAAACCGTTTTTCCGCCTCGGCCACCACTTGGCGAGCTGCCGGCAGTTCATCCTTGGCTGCCGCCCACCGTTCAATGTTGGGGAGAGAAGTCTTAAGCGCCTGCAGGTCCTTCAGCTCGGCCTGTAGCTGGCGTCCTTCGTCGGCAAGGGCCGTATATCTTGCCTCGATATCGGCCAGACTTTCTTTTGCCTGCCGTTCCTGGTGCTTGAGGTTCTGTAACAGTTCAGCTTTGGCCCCCAATTGCGCCGCCTGTTCAGCTTTATGCCGCAAGGAAGTGGCCAGGTTTCTCAGCTGCTGCCGAACGGTAGGGTCGTAACCAAGGGCGTCCCTTTCGGCCTGCAGTTCACGCCAGTATTGCTCCAGGCGCTCCACTTCCGATTTATCCAGGGCATCCAGTTCCGCCTGCACTTCGACCATACGGGATTTAGCTTGCTGGGCGTCGGCCAGGAACCGGCACGCCGCCCTTTCGGGGTCGATACAACCGCTGTCGGCGAGCATAGCGGCCTTGGATTTCAGTGTTTGCAGTTCTTTCTCAAGTTCCCTGGTCCTGGCCCCAAACTCGAAGCCGGCCCGTTCCCATCTTTGCCGGGCGTCTTTTACCTGCTGGTCCAGGACCAGCCACCGCTCCCCAATAGCGTCGATGGCCTCAAGGTCCGCTGTTGCTTTCTGATATTGCTCCGCCGCCGCTTCCAGCTCTGCACGGTTAGACAGGACGGCCTCAATTTCCCTGATTTGCCCAACTACCTGCGCAATAGTCCGGGAAGCCTGTGCTTTTTGGTTTTCCAGCTTCCTGGCCTCATCGGCCACCGCCTGGAGGCGCGGGAGCTTTGCCTCAAGGACTGCTATCCGCGCTTTGATCTGCTCCAACTCATTAACCTTGACAAGGATCTGCTTCTCGCTGGCCAACATCTTCCTGGCCCTGTCCACTCGTTGCTCCAGGTCCGCCCGTTCCCGCTGCAGAGCCTCGATTTCCCGTTCCAGCTTGTCGTCCTCGGAGACCAGGCCATTATATTGGGCTGCCTTGGCCTCCAGTTCGGCTTCCTGCCGCTTCACTTGGTCAAGCTGCTCCTGGAAGGCGGCGAGGGCGGCGGTCTTTTCCGCAATGCCCGCCTCAATTTCGGTCTTCCTGGCCTCCAGCCCGGCGGCCTCGGCCAGTTGGGCCTCCATGGCCGCCTGCCGGTCCTTTAGAGCCTTAATCTCGCCATCCAGGGCCTTGGCCTTTTCCTTGGCTGCCGCCTGCAGCCGGTCATAAACCTCAAGCCCCAGGATTTCCCCAAGGACCTTCTTCCGTTCCGCCGGCCCCTTAACCGTGAATTCATTGCTGCGTCCCTGAAGGATCAGGCAGGAGCTGGTGAACGTCTCCTGGGTAACCTTTAGCAGGTCCTGGATGCGTTTCTCCGTATCCCTGATATTGGAACCGGACAGCGACTGCCATCCATCCCCATTGTGAACCTGCAACTCCAGACCGGACTTACCCCTGCCCTTGGTGCTCCTGGACCGCATGACCCGGTACTCCTGGCCATTGAGTAGGAACTGGACCTCAACGGTCATGTCCTGCTCGCCTTTGCGGACCAGATCGTCCAGGTTGCCTGTCCTGCTGGCCCCAAAGAGGGCATAGAGTAAGGAGTCTGTGAAAAGGGTGGATTTTCCAGCACCGTTGGGGCCGCTGACTACCGCCAGGTGGATGCCTGACAGGTCTACTTCCTCGTGACTATAAGTACCGAAATTGGCCAGGCTTATCTTGGTCGGTTCCATTAAATCGCCACCTCCTGCAAAAGATCCTGAGCAATGCCGGAGAGACCATCATCAGGAATATTGTTTTTATCCAGATACTTAAGCAGGGCATCCCGGACGCTCATGGCCTCGGTTACTTCCTCATCCCTGGCCCGGTTGGCCCGTTCAACCTCGGCCTGGATGCCGGCCACATAGTGGGCTCCGGCCATGTTTAGGCGGCGGATGATCTCCTGATGATTGACCATCTTTGCCACTTCCTCAGGCGCCCGGTACTTGACCCGCACCATTGCGCCGGTGGTATCCGGCAGCAGGAGGAAGGACCCGTCCGGATAAGTGCCGGAAAGGTCGTCATAGAACCGTTCCAGGTCCTCCGGTGTCTCAAGATCGGCCTCCACGGTTACGAACTTCCGCGCTGGCGTCTTGTGGAACTCGACCACCGGCACCTGGCCAGGCTCCAGCTCGACCGATAGGTATCCTTTGTCCTCGTCGGCTTCCCCAAAGTCAATTCGCTCCGGATTGCCGCTGTAGGCCACCCGCGGTGACAATTGCTGGAACTTGTGGATATGCCCCAGGGCCACATAATCAAACCCCAGCGTCTCCAGCTCGGCAGTTGGCAGGATCGGTTCCGCCCCCATGAATATGTTCTGGCCGTTTGAGAGCTCGGCGCCGGTAACTGACAGGTGGGCCATCAATATGGATGGCATTCTTGGATCGCGCTGGCCCGCGAAATGGCGCACGATGTCCATAGCCTTCTCGCCCAGGAGCTTGTTAATCTGCTCCAGCGTGAGGTCGCGATATTCTTCTTTTTGCAAAAGGGTTGACTTGGTGAAGTGAGGAAGTGAGAACACCTGTACCGGGCCTGATTTGGTGTGGATGACATCCGCTGCTGGCCTGGTTCGCACCGTCAGCCCGGGAATATTCATGGCTGTGATTACATCCCATGCGCCCTCGCTGCCGTCATTTGGGGTGTCGTGGTTGCCGGATATAGCCACCACAGGCACCCTGGGCGCAACGTGGGCCAAACCGTTGGCTACGGTGAGGATTTCACGGTATGACGGTCTACGGGTTTTGAAGGCATCGCCAGCGAACACCACCAGATCATACATTCCGGTCTGGGCCTCGTTGGCGATATGGTACAGCATGTTCTCAATGTCTTTGAGGCGGGAGTTCACCCCGGCCACCGTCGGGCCGGGGTATTCTCCCATGTGCAGATCTGCAAAATGGAGAACGCGGATGCTCATCGTCTGCCACCCGCCTTTCCGTTCTTGCGGGCAGCCTTCTGGCATTCAGGGCATAAAACCCTGCCCCATGTCCGCTGGCTATAGTCTCGAATGGCCTCCGGCGTCCAATTTCCCGAGGGCGTGATCACCTGGCCGCACTCCTCGCATGCAATGGTGTCCTGTGCCACTTCTGTCGACGGATCATCTTGCTCCCAGGGCGGGACTTCTTCTGTTTGCGCTGCTGGTGTAATTTCAGCCTCGTCAGGGTCATCCGGGCCAATCTCAACCACAGCCTGCTGCTGGGACCCATCGGTTAAATACCGCTGTTGAAGCTCGTTGCTTGGGCGCGATCCGGCTCCGAACAACTCCACCACTGAACCTGCGTATTTAGCGGCCACGGCCCGCTTCATCTCCGGGTCGGCCATGTTGGGCACCACATAGGCGACAGCGAAAGGCTTCTGGAGTTCTGCCGCAGGGTAGGTCGGACTAATCATCAGAGCTTCTCGCAGGGCCCTATTCAACGCCTTAGTCTCGCAATGCTCTGTCCGGTAAGGAAAGAACTGATCGAACTGTTTATCGGTCATTTTCTTCCGCTCGTCTTCCATGCGCAGTTCTTTGGTGGCTCTGACCATGCGCCAGGTGCCGGAAGGCTCTGGAACGGCAATGGTCACCTGGTATGCCACGTCGTCGGAACTGGGACAATCCCCGCAACGAGGTGCCATCCTCGTCTGCCGGGCAATTTCGGCGCACCGCTGGCACTTTTGGGGCGTTACCGGCCGGCTGTCCACTACCTGAATATTGGCCGCCGCCATCAGCTTTGCCAGCCCCTTCTTGGTAAGAGCTAGCTCGCCGTTCTTCTCGGCGTAAACGTCCTTACCGCTCTTAGGGTCGGGGTTGATCTGGACCTGATTAATTACGACCTTGTGCAGAGGGCTGATCTCCTGCATGGTTTTAACAGGTATCAGCAGGTTGAATTTGCTGGGGGGATACTCGTTGATGACCGCAATAGCGGTCTCGTTCACAGCCACTTACGCCACCTCCTTGCTCAACAACTGGGCTACCGTTTGCAGCGCCCTGAACTCGTTCAGTAGACGGTTATAAGCCACCCGGGCTATACTTAGCTGTGTCTCCGCCTCTGTGACCGCATGTCTGGCTTCAGCCGTAAGAGCGGCCATCTGGGCCTTGCGCTCAGTCTCGTTCTTGCCGGTGATGGCACCGTTCAGAATGGCGTCCTTCTCAATGGTCGCCACTTGCTCCCGGGCCGCGTCAACGGCCTGGGACATAGACAATACATGCTTTTCCGCTGCCTCGATATCAACCGGAAGCGCCAGCAGGCGCTCGATTAATGCTTGTTTATCCATGTGACATCCTCCCTCGTTATTGGTTTACGGCCTTCTTGGTCGCTCCGGACCGCTCCCAATTGAGCCAGGTCCGCATGGCTAAGAGGTAAAGCCCGAAGTCTTTGTTCTTGCCTGCAAAGGCTGCGATCATGCGTTTCATGCATCATCCTCCTAACTCGCCCGTCGGGCGGCTCGTTTAGCAGCTCTAAAGGCCTGTTTCCTGGCCTGGTAGGCCTGTGCCGTTGCGGTCGGCCCCGCAGCGATGGCCTCTCGGTAGATAACCTTCAGGTCCTGCCCCCTGGCGAAAACCACTTCTTCCTGGTCCTTGCCGGGCTTCATTAAACATCCGTAGGCCTCAAAGGCCCCGTCCTTATATCTCACGCTGACGCGCATGTGGTAGCTCCTGATCATGTTCCCAGGGTCCGGGTAATCCCAGTTCACCCCCAGGTCAATCTCTCCGCCGGCCTTTAGCAACTCCTCCCGGCGGGCCCACTCTTTGTCATCCGCCTGCAAATCGGCGTCGAACACCCCGCCGCCGGCCTTCTTATAACATTTTGGTCCAAGGCACCGGGCAATGGAGTGGGGATTGCTCAAGGCCCGGTTGCACCTCATGCACCGGTCTGATTTTTGAGCCTGTTCCATGGTCATTCTCCTTTCCTGGATCGTAGTCCAGGAGGACCCGCAGGGCCCTGACCATCCTGGCCATGTCAGGCTCATATTCAGCTCGGTATTCAAGGTCTTTCGGTTGTCTGGCCACTCTGCGGGCCTCCTTTCATTCCCCTCTTGTGTCAGCCGGGTAGGCGTGATACAATAGGGGTAGAGTAATATCGGATGGGGCGCTTACGAAGCGCTCTTTCTCTTTTGCCGGGGCGATATATAGCCTCGGCTTTCTAATTTCCGGCGATGTTCCTGATAAACCGCCAGAATGCTGAAGTCATATTCCTCGCACATAACCGCCAGGTAGTGGTCGATGGCTACCCTGGCGTCGAGGATCTGGATCATGCTGTCGTGAACAGCCTGGCGGTGAGCCTCGTCGGCCCGGCTCGGGGCGTTCACCACGTCGGCCGCCGACACAACCTTGATGGCCTCCTGCAGTTCCTCGCAGGTTTTGGCCCAGACACTTGTCCGATGCAGATCCACGCCGTCGCCATCCAACCAGGGTGAGGCGTAAACTCCGCCTGTAACCTCGGCTGCCGCTTCCATATAGAGCCTGGGATAATCCAGGGTGGTCGCCAACCGCTCCAGGACATCCGGGCCGGCTGCCCGCCGGCCACACTCGATGGCCGATACCATCTTGTTGCTTACGTAGCCGATCTGGCCAGCCGTTTCCTGCGTCATGCCCCGCCGCTCTCTGGCTTCCCGTAGAGCCTGCCCGATTGACATCTTTATCACCTCCTCCCTGTAGAGTTAGGCATTTCGAGCTGTCCCATCTGTAGAGCC
>LDZT01010971.1_pt1 | contig 30326 bp, 25 predicted proteins | sample 615521 | NCBI WGS metagenome assembly LDZT01 (sample SAMN03408292, study PRJNA278302) | terrestrial metagenome | isolation source: oil reservoir sample SB1 | place: USA: Alaska, North Slope, Schrader Bluff formation | collected 2011-09 | reverse complement strand
ATTTTTCACCTGAAGTCCAAAGTTGGAAGTCATATTGCTTAGAAATATTATAGCTAAAGTATAAATAAAAAATCGAAAGAAAAAGAGCTAAAAAGTAAATCTCTTTTAGAGGTTCTTAAAGCCACCCGCTATGCGGGTGCGATATTTACTATATGACCGGTTATAAGAGCATGAAAGAAATCACTAAGAATTTTGGTCATCTTGATATCAAGGAATGCCAACCTCTGGATCGTCCAATGCTTATAATTCAGGGGGGAAAAGATAAAACTGTACCTACCAAACACGCTTATTATTATATGGAATGGGCAACAGCTGATGAGAAAGAATTACTGCTTATTGAAAATGCCAATCATTGTTGTCAGGATTATTTTGATATAATCGTCCCTTATATGCTGGATTGGTTGAAAAGGTATTTGCTATAAAGGAAATTAAAGGGTGAAAAAAGATAATCGAAGTTTAATGCAAAAAATTATACCTCAACTGTTACTGGGATACTTTAGATGGTACCTAAGAAGATTATTTCAATTAAGTCTGGAAAGAGATGACACAAAACAGCTTGAACCTCCTTATTTGATACTGGGGAACCATGCCAATTTTTGGGATGGTTTTTTGGTAAATTTATACATTAAAGAACCTATTAGTTTTCTGGTTTCTGATGAATATTTTCGTAAACCAGTACTGGGATGGCTTTTAAGAATATCGGGATCAATACCTAAAAAAAAGTTCTTAGCTGATTTTTCAGCAATAAAAGAAGCTCTAAAGGCGAAATCTGCAGGACGTATTATTGGTATTTTCCCGGAAGGAAAACGTAATTGGAGTGGTTCTACTGATGAGATCATTTTTGCAACTGCTAAATTAATTAAAATGCTAAATATACCGGTAGTATGTGTTTTATTAAAGGGTTCCCACCTGGCTTTTCCGCGCTGGGCTCGCTTTAGCAGAAAAGGTAAAATATCTTCTTCCTATAAATTAATTCTGACACCAGAGAAGATTCAAAGATTATCACTTCAGGAGATTTATAATGAAATTTCAAATAATCTATATTATCGGGAATATGATTATCAGAGAACTGCAATGAATCTATATCAGGGAAAAAATCTTGCAGAAAGGTTGGAATTATTTTTATTTTTATGTCCTGAATGTCATCAAATAGGCTCTCTTGTTTCTAGAGATGGTACTCTTTATTGTCAGAATTGTGGCTATAAAGTTAGATATAATCAATATGGGTTTCTAACCTCTGAAAAAAGACCTCTTTATTTTGATGATCCTGATACCTGGAACCAGTGGCAAATAGGTTGGATAAAAGATTTTTTGTATAGGTCTATCCTTAAACCTAATAGAAAAGCTGAAATTTTGCAGGATAAAGGAGCAAATGTTACCAGGATTGTAAAACAAAAAATTCTAAAAATAATGAAAAATTGTAAATTATATCTGACAGCTGAGAAGCTTGTTCTTAAAACAGATATTTTAGAACCATTGCTATTTGAGATTAGTTTTCTAAAAGGTCTTAATGTTCAATACAATAATCAGTTTGAGTTTTATTATCAGGATGAATTATATAAAATTAATTTTGACAGCCCCTCGATTTCAGCTTATAAGTGGTATAAAATATTAAAATTAATGCAAAGTATTAATTCCTGAAAAAGATTATTGTTTGTTAAGATTAAGAGAATATGAAAAAGGCAGTTGAAAAAAATATGAATCAAAATTGGGTAATGATTATAGATTTTTTGTGGTTATCGCTCTTTATAGGTATCGGTATTTTTCTAAAGCGAAAAGTATATTTTTTTCGTAAATATCTTTTCCCTACTGCTATCATAGCTGGCTTTATCGGTTTGTTGCTGGGACCGGAAATTCTTAATATTGTGCATCTGAATAGTGAACGATTAGGCAGTTTGGTCTATCATCTTATGGCCATCGGATTTATTGCCATTGCCTTAAAGAAAAGGGAGCGTATACATAGCCGAAATATCTTTAATTCAGGTGTTTATATTGTCAGTATTTATGTAGTCCAGGGTATTGTAGGTTTACTACTTTCCCTTCTTATGGTAAATACCTTTTTCCCAAATTTATTCCCAGCGTTTGGTTTGTTATTACCTTTAGGATTCGGGCAGGGTCCCGGACAGGCTTATGCTATTGGAAGCCAATGGGAAGAAATAGGATTTTTCCAGGGTGGGAATATTGGCCTTTCGATTGCCACCTTTGGTTTTCTTTGGGCCTGTATTATAGGAGTTATCCTGATGAACTACTTAATCAAGACTAATATGTTTAAGGTAAATTCTAATAAGGTATCTGCTAAAGAAAAAATTCATGATGAAATGGATTCAGGAGAATTACCTTTGGCAGCCTCATTGGATGATATTTCTATTCAGCTTTTTTTAATAGGGGTGGTATACCTGGCCACCTATTTGTCTTTACTGGGAGTGAATAAAATATTACTGCCTTTAGGAACTTTTGGAGAGACATTGGCTCAGCTTTTATGGGGTTTTCATTTTATCATAGGGACTATCTATGCCATTTTATTAAGAGCAGGCTTTAACATCTTTAAAAAGATGAATATAATGACACATGAATATCCTAATAATTTCATGTTACAAAGAATTGCCGGTGGTTCTTTTGACTTCATGATTGCCGCAGCTATTGCTGCTATTTCACTTAAAACATTGAGACATTATTTGATTCCAACCCTAATCATTACTTCTGCCGGAGGTATCGTCACAATTTTATTTATACTTTGGATGACCAAACGAATTTTTAGAGAAGATATCTTTGAGAATACGCTGGCTTTTTATGGTACTTATACTGGTACTATTTCGACCGGAATGGCTCTACTGAAAGAGATTGACCCCGCTTTTCATTCACGGGCATCAGAAAATATTGTGCTGGGCAGTGGTGTTGCCCTTTTCTTTGGATTTCCTCTTTTGATGATTTTAAATATTCCAATTTTTGGTTATGTTACCAATCAACCTTGCATGTACCTGGTTGCATTACTAGCATTTTTTGTCTATTTCGGTGTTTTGTATTTTATTCTTTATAAGAATAGACCGAAATTATAATTTCAATACATCTCACTCTTTTGACATCAACGATAGGATATAACATAATATAATTATTAAATTTATGGTTATAGATAAGGATGATGAAAGATGTCAACTGTTATAGTTATTGGGGCAATTAATCTGGATTGTTTTGTTTATCTTCCTCATTTTCCTATTGAAGGCAAAAATCTTCGTGCCCGGGATTTTAGATTTTGCCTTGGCGGACATGGAGCCAATCAGGCAGTCGCTTTAAATAATCTAAAGGTAAATAGTTTGTTATTAGGTAAAGTTGGTAATGATTTTGCCGGAGATTACATTTTATCCCTTTTAAAAAAATACAAGCTAAACACTGAATATATATTCAAGAATAGCACCGGAAAGACTGGTGTTTGCTCTATCCTGGTTAGCCCTAATGGGGAAAACACCATTATCGGATTCCCGGCAGTAAATCGTTTGGTGCAACCCGATTTTTTAATGCGCTTTGCACCAGTTTTTGAATTGGCTACCTGGTTAGCTATTTCCCTGGAATATCCAATTGATACAGTTATTTCTGCTCTGAAGTTGGCCAGAAAATGTAGTTTAAAGACAATATTGGATCCATCTCCGGTAATTGATTTACCGGGGAAAGATTTCTGGCACCTGGTGGACTATGTTTTACCAAATCAAAGGGAATTGAAAGCCTTGACCGGGGAAGATGAGATTCTGCAGGGTGCCAATGTTCTTAAGGATTGGGGAGCAAAAGAAATCATTGTTAAACAGGGTGCCGCTGGCAGCAGTTTTTTATATCAAAATAATTTGATAAACATTCCTGCATTTGGTGCCAAAAGGATTGTTGACTCTACCGGTGCAGGAGATTCATTTAATGCAGCTTTTATTTATGGTATGATACAAAACGGGTCAATTCCGAAGTCAATTCAAATAGCTAATTTAGTTGCCTCTTATACAGTCCAAAAGCGGGGCACCTGTGAATCATTTTTAGAAAGAAGAGATATTGACTGGAATCAGCTTGATAAAAGGAAGAACGATCTTTTGTTTTAAGTAAAAAAAATTTAAAGCAGGATAATTAATGAATAATTTGGTAGAATGGGAGTAAGGAGCATTACTTATATGTCAGAAAAATGTATCTTTTGTCAGATAATTAACAAGGAAAAACAGGCTTATGTTGTTTATGAAGATAATCAATGTCTTGCATTTTTAGATGCCTTCCCGGTTAATGAGGGACACACATTGGTAGTCCCCAGAAAACACTATGAAAATATCTATGATATTCCGGAAGATACCTTAGCCCATATTATGTTAGTAAGCAAAAAGCTGGTAATGGATTACCGTCAAATTTTCGATTCTATCGGGTTAAATATTATCCAATCTAACGGTTCAGCGGCCAAGCAGACTGTTTTTCATTTTCATCTGCATTTAATTCCACGTTATCAAAATGATGGACTGGCACTATTCAGGCATCATTTTGCCAGAACTGGTTATGATCTGGGAGACACTTATCAAAAGATTGCTGCATTTCAGAAAAAGTAAAAGCTTATATTAAAGAATTTAATTAGGATTTTTATGTATTCATATTTAAAAACCATAGAGGAAATTACACAACAATATCCTTTTGAAAAAAAGGTTATAATTGTTCCATCTTACGTAGATGGGAATGCTCTTAGAAAAACACTTACCAGCCATGGTATCAGTTCATTAAATTTTCACCATAACACACTATTTGATATTGCCCGAAAGTTTACCCTGGAGGATTTGTTAAAAAATAAATTAAATATTCTGGATAATCCAATGGGAATTGTAATAATTATGCAAATAATAAAGGATTTATCCAGCCAAAATAATTTATCATATTTTCAGTTACCCATAATTTCAATCGGTTTGTCAAAAACCGTTTTCTGCAGTATCAAAGAAATAAGAGCAGCCGGTTATGATTCAAAAAGCTGGCTATCAGTATTTACGACTGAATCAGACAGGCTGAAAGACCTTCACCGGATAATGATAGAATACGAAAAACAGATAAATGACAGGAGATTGGTGGATGAAGCAAACTTGTATTCTCGGGCTATTGCTTCTAAGCACGTGGAAGAGGATACAATTTTTCTTGTCCCTTCAAATATACAAATGAATAGTTTGGAAAAGCTGTTTTATAATCAAATTATTAAGCCTACTGCAAAGATTATCGAATTTCCCTGTCCTGAAGCAATCTTATCTCCTGCCTCTTTCCCCCTTGCTCTGATAAAAGACACAAATAAATATTATGAGCATCGGATTCTTAATTTATTAAGTTATAATGAAAAAACCGATAAAGATTTGCCAATTCCGGAAATTGAATTTCTCAGGTCCCATGGTGAATACATCGAAGTCAGGGAAGTGCTGAGAATAATCCTGAAAAAAAAGATACCTTTTGGAAAAGTACAGATTCTCTATACCCAGCAGGAACCTTACTCACAATATTTTTATCAGCTATTAAATTCATCCAATGAGTTTGCAGGGTTTTCCCCCAAACAAATCCCGGCAACTTTTCACAGCGGCATCCACATCAAAAATAGCCGTCCTGCTGCCTTCTTTTTTGATTTGATTGAATGGCTGAATGACAACTATAGTATAAAAAGGCTTTTTGTCATTTTAAACAGTGGAAATATAAATCTTCATTTACCGGAACCTTTTACCGAAGAGCAAGTTGCCTTATTGTTAAGAAAATCACCTATTGGCTGGGAAAGAAAAAGGTATATCCCGGGGATTAAACTGGCAATCAGGGAATTAGAAAAAAAACTAGAAAATTCTTCTGATGACAGAATAAAAAACTATCAAAATGAAATTAATCTTTACAGGATTATTGGAGAATGGATTGCCGAAATATTCAACCTGTTTCCAAATGGGGGTTTTGATTTCAGGGTATCCCTAGCTGTTTTGGCTGGAGGAATAAGACAAATAGTCAATAAATATTCAGTAATTGAAAACAACTCACTTGATGAAAAGGGGCTTCAGATAATTAACAAAAAACTGGACATACTGGAAAAACAGGCAAAAGAAGAGATGACTTATAGTGAAGCATTGTCGATTATCAAAGATATGTTGAGCAATGAATATATTTGTTCTTCAGAAGCATCTGCAGGGAAGCTGCATATTGCCAGTTATAAAAAAGGAAATTGGCAGGATAAGCCTTATACCTTTATTGTCGGTATGGATTCTCACAAGTTTCCCGGAATCACAAGTGAGGGCACTATGTTTTCTGAAGCAGAAAAAACGCCTTACCAGCATTTGCTGACAGATATGCAAAAAAATAAGATAGAACAGATCAGGCTTCTCCATCTTCTTTTAAACCTGAAGGGAAAAAAATATTTGTCTTTTTCCTGTTTTGACACATTGAATAATCAGGAGCAGGCACCTGCCTCATTACTATTGCAACTGTATCGGCTTTCCCGCCAGAATTGGGAGATCAGCTATGAAGAATTCTCCAATTCATTAGGGGAAATGAAAAAGTTTATTCCAACTGATAAGACAGAATTTCTAGATGAGGAGGATGTTTTTCTCTATTTTTCGAATAAAGAAAAAAAAGACATGCAACCATTTTTGCAGAAAAAATATGGTGATTATGTTGAAGGAATAAAAGCCGATGCCCAAAGAAGAGCAGGAGAGTTTAATTCCTATAATGGTAAGGTAAATATTTCAGCCGAAAAATTCGATCCTCGCCAGAATCGGGGAATAGTTATCTCAAGCTCTAAACTGGAAAGGATTGCCATCTGCCCCTATCTTTATTTTTTAAATGATATATTAAAGGTAAAGAAACCGGAAGAAATGGAGTATGAACCTGTTCAGTGGATGAATCCTTTAGAGAGAGGTCTCCTGCTTCATCAGATATATGAAATCTTTTATCGAAGATTAATGGAAAAATCACAGGGAGCATTTGAGCCCCCTTCTTTTAATAAACACTGGCAGATGCTGGAAAAGATTGCCGAAGAGTGTTTAGAGGAAAAGAGAAAATATCTGGCACCTCCCGGTGAACTGATTTATCAGGCTGAAAGAAGGGAAATAATAGATTCCTGCAAGATTTTTTTAAATGCAGAAGAAGAATATTATAAAGGACAGGTACCCCAGTATTTTGAGCTGGCATTTGGCACCAGAGATAATGAGCATGAGGTTCTTGGAAAAGTCAGGTCAGTCGAACTAAACCTGCCGGCAGGGGAAAAGATAAGTTTTCAGGGAAAAATAGATAGAATTGACCTGATGCCAGATGGCACTTATCGGATTATTGACTACAAAACAGGAGGCTCTGGGAATTATAAGAAAGGCAAACCCTATCGCCATGGTGAACAGCTCCAGCATGCCCTCTATGCTGTTGCCTTGCAGAAAATACTGAAAAAAAAGTATCCCGATAAAAAAGTCATTATTAGTGAATCAGGTTATTATTTCCCAACAGAATATGGTCGCGGAGATCTTGTTTTATACAAACAGAAAAATGCAACTGAAGCGCTGAACATTGTTGAGATATTGTTGGATATGATATCAGAGGGAGTTTTTCCTATGACTAAGAAGCCAGAGCACTTCATGTGTCGGGATTACCAGGATATAATGGAGCAGAATGAGTTAATCTCAGTGAACGGAAAATCAGGGAAAAAATATGAAGAAGAATCAGCTTTTGATAATCTCAGGAGGTTGAAGCAGTTTGAGTAAAGAACATAAGAGGACAATACTCAGTGATGAAAAAGCAAGACAGCAGATTATAACTGATTTAAAACATAACTTTTTAGTGGAGGCAAGCGCCGGATCAGGTAAGACTTCCAATTTGGTTGGGAGAATGGTTGCTCTTGTGCAGTCAGGCAAATATTCAATCGAGCAGATTGTTGCTATTACATTTACCAGGAAAGCAGCTATTGAAATGAAAGAACGTTTCCAGGAAAGAATTGAAAGCACTTTTCTGCATTGTGAGAATAACCATGAAAAACAAATATTAGGTAAAGCTCTTTCTGAAATAGAACAATGTTATATTGGAACTATCCATTCTTTCTGTGCCCGTCTTTTAAGGGAATTTCCCATTGAGGCAGGATTGGATCCTGCTTTTCAGGAAATGGACGAAATAGATAATATTCTCTATATGGAAAAGGCATGGGAAAATTATTTAAGCAATTTACAGGTTTCAGATTCTGAAATTCTAAAAAACCTGGAAAGTTCTGGTATTGAGATTAAAGACTTAAAAGATTGTTATAAGCAGGTGTGTCTCTATCCTGATACTGCCATCAGCTTTCAATGTAAGGCTAATCCTAATTTAAATAAGGCATGGAAAGAAGTGGTATCGTTTTGTAAGAATGCCGATGAAAATATTCCAAAACCGGAAACTGAAAAGGGGTATGATAAGATACAGGAGTCAATCCTGCAGGTAATTCGCCTGAAGGATTATTCAGCTTTTATCGAGAAAGATTATAATAAGATATCACTACTGGAAAATTTTGATAAGAATTTTTCTAATAGCGGTTATATTATCTTGAATCGCTGGCAATCAAAAGAAATTGCCAAATATTATAAAGAAGAAGCATTGCCTGAACTGAGAGATAAATATATCCAGCCGGTTCTAAGAGAATGGCGAGAATACTGTCATTACCATGTTTTTCGGTTTATTATGCCTGCAGTAGAAAATTACCATAAATTCAGAGAAAAATATTCCATGCTCAATTTTCAGGATTTATTAATAAAAGTAGCTGCCCTATTAAAAGATTATCCCTATATAAGAGCATATTTTCAACAAAAATATTGCACATTACTGGTAGATGAATTTCAGGATACCGATCCTGTTCAGGCAGAGATTATCTTTTATCTTACCGGGAGTGACATCAATGAAAGGCAGTGGCAGAAATTAATACCGCGGTCAGGCTCCCTTTTTATTGTAGGTGATCCGCAGCAGTCAATCTATCATTTTCGCAGAGCAGATATTGCAGTTTATAACCAGGTCAAATCATTAATAAAAAATAGCGGAGGAAAGATAATTCAGCTTAATAGTAATTTCCGCTCACTGAAGTCTATCGGAGATCATCTTAATCCGGTTTTTCATGATTTATTTTCAATCCAAAAGGGTGAATTCCAGGCCTGCTATTCTCCCATGAATACAGTCAGAGACGATGAAGAGAGTTTTTTATCAGGAATACGACAATTAATTATTGCCAGAGATAGATTGAAAGAGAATATTATTGAGAATGATGCCCGGACAATTGCAAAGATTATTAAAAACTGGATTAACCAGAAAAAGAAGATAGTCCGAAAAAAAGAGGAGCTTGATTTTGGCAAAACTCCTGTAATTGACTACAGTGACTTTATGATATTGGCGCGCTATAAGAAAGGAATGGATATCTATGCCCGGGTGCTAAGTGATTTTAATATTCCTGTTACTGTATCCGGAGCTGCCTCACTTAAACAGTCTCAAGGTATTCGCGAATTGCTGAAATTATTACGTTTGCTAAGAGATACTGAAAACCAGGTATTATTAATTGCTGTATTGCGAGGAATTTTTTATGGTTTTTCAGATGAAGATCTTTATCAATTCAAAGAATCAGGTGGTAATTTTGATATTTTTAGTGAAATTCCAGCTAATCTTCAACACAATCTCAAAGAAAGATTTAATACTGTCTTTGAGCAATTAAGACGATACTATTGCTGGAGTCGGGAATTATTGCCTGTCCTTGCTTTAGAGAAGATAGTAAATTGTTCCGGTTTGCTGCTGGCTGCCAGTTTGGAAACAGAGGCTGTCATTCAGGACAATGAGCTTTATTTTTTGCTGGAGTACCTGAGAAAATTGGAGATGGATAGTTTTTATACCTTTACCGGGATGGTTGAAGAGATAGAGAGATTATGGGAATCAGATGTAGAAGAAGAATTTGATTTGAAGGCAGAGAGCAATACTGTCCGCATCATGAATTTACATAAGGCTAAAGGACTTGAGGCACCGATAGTATTTCTGGCAATCCCTTTCAATAACAAAAAACACGAACCCAATTGTCATATCCAACGCCTATCACAGTTACCTAAGGGTTACTTTATGGTGAAAAAAACTAGTGATTATGGTAACGGTAAGACTATTGCCCAACCTCCTAAATGGGATGATTATTGTGAAACAGAGAAGATATATTTAGAGTCTGAAGAAACTAGACTGCTTTATGTAGCAGCCACCAGGGCAAAGAATCTGCTTGTAATAAGCAGTCTCGGAAAAGAGGAGGCACAAAACAAAAATATTCCATGGAAGCCCCTTTTGAAAGATATTACTGATGACATGATTTTGGCTGTTTCGGATATGTCTGATAAAAAAGAAAAAACCATCAAACAGGATTATCTTGTAGAAGAACACGAAAATCGGATACTGGAGATTATAAATAAGTATCAGGGGCTGCTTGTTGCCGACTATACAGAAAAAACACCTTCAGCCCTTAAAAATGCTTATTCTAAACAAGTATACGAACCTCCTAATAAAAATAAAGACGGAACAGACTGGGGGAAGGCAGTGCATGAAGTACTGGAATATTTCCTTAGTACGCGGCCGTCTAAAGAAATCCTTTTATCTTTTATTGTTTATTCTCTGGAAAAAAATCATCTGCCACTATACCGGAAAGAAGATCTCTTTAAACTGATTGAGAAATTCCGGGATAGCAAGTTATATTCCAGGATTATTAAATCAGAAAAAATATTAACAGAAGTGCCATTTAATTTTAAAGTAACAGCAGATGAGCCACTTTATAAGCAATTAATTGATACTGATACTGAAACACGCGTGAATGAATCATCTCCAGTATTGCTGAATGGTATTATTGACCTTGTTTTTTATGAAGAAGACGGGTGGATAATTGTAGACTATAAGACAGATTGTCCCAAACATGAAAAGGAATATGAATTTTTAAAGAAAAAATACCAGCCGCAGATTGATGTTTATGGATATGTTTGGGAAAAATTAAGCAGGGAAAAAGTAAAAGATAAATTTATATATTTTATATCGAGGTAATCAGCAAATTTCTTCAATGATAAAATTAAGGTCTTCTGCTTGAACTTTTTTATCGTTTTCTTTTTGCTCATCCAGAGCAATTCCAAATCTTGGACCCCCTCAGCCAATACCGCTTATCAGAATACGAATATGTTTGAGGGCTTGCCCTTCTTTTTCTATTAACTCTTTCAGCTTTTCAACAGCTTTGGAGGTAATGTTTATATTCATTTATTGTATCTCCTTTTCAGAAATATTTTATACCTGCAAAAAAAATAGAATAATTATTTTTGCATAGTAGATAATAATAACATAAGAAGGAAAATTGTCAAATGATAATTTTTTATTTTAGAGAGCAAATTTTTAGTATTTTTAAGTACCCCAGTAAATTTTACACTAAGTTTATTCAAGAAACAAGTTCAGTAAAACAATCAGAAATATTGACAGAAAATGATATAATTATTTACATGAAAAAACGTTCATATATTACTCTATTTAAACGATAGAGAAAATTCCATAAAGGAGAAGGGAGGTGAAAGAATGAAAAAAAATTTAACTATAGTAGTAATTTTTATTGTCTCTTTTTTGTTATTGTCAGGTTGCATGTTGCCCATTTTTGGGAATGAACCCCCGATTATTGAGTCTTCTCCAAAAACAGCTGCAACAGTAGGCACATTGTACACTTATCAGGTCACCGTTAATGAAAATGCAAGTGATAATATTGTGTTTAGTCTGACCAAATTTCCAGATGGTATGACTATCAATAGTTCCACCGGTCTTATTAGCTGGACTCCAGGGGAAGGTCAGGTGGGAGAATATGAGGTTGATGTCAAAGCAAGTGATGGCTGGCGGAAGGACACCCAGCAGTTTTCTGTGCCCCAATTGATAAAAGCGATTGCAGCTATCAGTCAAGCGATAATAATGTAGCTACTGTAAGTACCAGCGGAATAATAACTCCCAAGTCAGCGGGGAGTGCAATAATCACGGTTAGTTATACTGAAGATGATATTACAAAGAGTGATACGGTTGATGTAAAAGTATCTACTCCCCAGACTTCCGAGGGCGGATGAGGAAGTTAGAGCATTGTTATGATATTATTGAAATCAGATTTGCATATAAATATGCTGTCATTGTATGAGGAGAGAATTTAATTTGGAAAAACCCAAAAGTGTTAGTCAAAAAGATTTACACCATCAATTAGCAGAAATTCCCAGTGTGGAGGAAATTTTAGAGCAAGAAGCACTGGAGGATGTAATTCAATTGTATTCCAGAAAAATGATTGTCCCTCTAATCAGGATAGTTCTGGAAAAAGAAAGAGAAGATATTATAAATGGAAAAGCTCCTTCCTCAATAACCGTAATCGTCCAAAAATGTCTCTCTCTAATCAGGAAAGAATATCAATCCTATATTCGCCCGGTTATTAATGCAACAGGCGTTGTGCTGCATACCAATCTGGGCAGGGCTGTAATGGGGGACAAGTTAATCAATAAAGCAATTTCAACCCTTAAAGGTTTCAGTAATCTTGAATACGATTTATTTTATGGAAGCAGAGGTAAAAGGGGAGATTTTACCGAGAGAATGTTGGCAGTTTTCAGTCAGGCTGAACAAGCCTTGATTGTCAACAATAATGCTGCAGCGGTTTTCCTAATTCTAAAGGTATTAGCCCGTGATAAAGAGGTTATTATTTCCAGAGGAGAGTTAGTGCAAATCGGCGGCGGATTCCGCATTCCGGATATATTAAGAGAAAGTGGGGCAATCCTAAGAGAAATAGGAACCACCAATCAAACTAATATCAAAGATTATAGCGAGGCAATTAATGAAAGAACCGGTCTACTGTTAAAGGTCCATCAGAGTAATTTTTCAATAGATGGATTCTCTCAATCTGTAGATGTGAAAGAGCTGAAAATATTAAGCAGAAAACACCAGATACCTTTAGTTGTTGACCTGGGAAGCGGTAGTTTTCTACCGACGGAAAATTTTGGCTTGGAACACGAACCAATGGTTCATGAGATAATCAGAGCCGGGGCAGATATTGTCTGTTTTAGTGGTGATAAACTATTGGGAGGTTCTCAGTCCGGGATAATATGCGGAAAGAACGAACACCTAAAGCAAATTCGAAAAGATCCCATGTATCGGACTTTCCGAGTTGGGAAAATAACACTATCTCTTCTGCAATCTGTTGTGTTGTCTTATTTAAATAATAGCGTTTTACAGGATTTACCAATATGGCAGATGATTGCCATTCCCTATGAGGCAATAAAAAAACGCAGTCAATCTATGGCAAATAAATTAAAACAAAAAGGTATTGATGTTACCTGTTATGATGGCGAATCAGTTGTTGGTGGTGGTTCTTTGCCTGGGAAAACACTGCTGACCAGACTTTTATATATAAAGTCTGAAGGTAATATTGAGAAATTAGACCAAAATTTAAGGTTAAACTGGCCGGCTGTATTAGGAAGAGTCAAAGAAGGAAATTATATCATTGATTTAAGAACCGTTGAACCGGAAAATGACAAAGTATTAACAGATATACTGATAAAAAATATTATTTAGAAAGTTAGCGGAAATATTTATAGCAAGGAAGTGATATAGATGCAAGACAAGAAAAAACGTTTGATGCAGATGGTATCTGCAGCCGGGTGAGCAGCCAAATTTAGCTATCAGGATCTCGGTGAGATTCTAAAAAAATTTAATCATATAAATGATGATAATTTATTAACCAGCTTTGAATATAATGAAGATGCTGCAGTCTATAAAATTAATAATGATACTGCTGCAATATTTACTGTTGATTTTATAACCCCTATTGTGAACGATCCTTTTACCTTCGGGAAGATTGCCGCTGCAAATGCCTTAAGTGATGTCTTTGCTATGGGCGGAAAACCTTTGCTGGCTTTAAATATTGTCTGTTTCCCCGAAAATCAGGTAAATGACTTAGAAGAGATTATTAAAGGCGGTTTGGAAAAAATAAAAGAAGCGGGAGCAAGCCTGGTAGGCGGGCATAGCATTAAAGATAAAGAGCCTAAATATGGACTGGCTGTTTTAGGAATAGTACATCCTGAAAAAATTATCAGGAATCACACTCCTCAAGAGGGAGATTCTCTGATATTGACTAAACCTCTTGGTACCGGAATTATTTCAACTGCCCTTAAGGCTGAAATGATAGGTGAAAATGAAGTTAAGGATACCATTGATTGGATGGCTAAATTAAATAATTTACCCGAATCTATATTGAATTTGTCCGTACATAGCATGACTGATATAACAGGATTCGGATTTATGGGCCATTTGAACGAGATGTTAGTTGCTGATGATTTAATAGCGGAAATTCAGCTGGACAATATTCCAATTTTAAATAAAGCGTACCAGCTTTGCCAGGATGATATTATACCCGGTGGCAGTATAGATAATTATAAAATGTTTTCCTGTGCAGTAGAAAAAGATAGAGAAATCGATTCGGCAAAAGAGATGCTTCTGTATGATGCCCAAACCTCTGGAGGATTACTGATTTCTGTAGAGGAAAAGGATTCCCGAAAAGTCTTATCCATATTAAAAGAAACAGGCTTTAATACAAGTGCAATTGTAGGTAGAATAAGAAAAAAAGTTGTAGATGATATAAAAATAAATATTATCGGTTAGATAAAAAATAGCTTTTATTGTTACTGGATTAATTTACAATGACAAAAAATTTTAGAACAACATATTGACATTTGTCATATAATAAATGCGGGAGTGGATAGGTTCTGGTGGATCTTGCGGACTTCAAATCCGTGGGCGGTAATCGTTAAAAATTACCGCGGTGGGTTCGATTCCCACCCCTCCCGCCTTTTATTTAACCATAGAAAACCACTTTCTTTAAAGGTAATAATGGTTAGATAAATAGACCCGCAGACCCGCTTTGCTGGTGTGCTATTTATAATGATTAATCTAAAAGATTTTGAATATAATAAAACTTCTTTTATAGAATACTAATTAAGAGAGAACCCCTGATTAGACTAAGGGATTATTGAAATAAAGATATTAGGAAGAATAATATGTACGTCATTGGAACAGCAGGACATATAGACCATGGAAAAACAGCACTTATCCATGCACTAACCGGAATAGATGCAGACCGCCTGCCCGAAGAGAAAAAAAGGGGAATGACCATTGACTTAGGGTTTGCCTGGATGGTCCTTCCTTCAGGAGAAAAAGTTGGAATTGTAGATGTACCCGGACATGAAAATTTTGTCAAGAACATGATAGTGGGGGCTACGGGAATCGATGCAGTAATTTTAGTAATAGATGCCAACGAAGGGTGGATGCCTCAAACTGAAGAACACTTTCAGATTATTGAAGTTCTTGATATAGCCCGGGGTGTTATTGCCATCACTAAAATAGACATGGTAGAACAAAAGCAGCTGGAGATAGTTGAAAACAATATTAGAGAAAGATTAAAAGATACTGCTTTTTCTAATTCCAGGATTGTAAAAGTAAACTCAATAAAAAATATTGGAATCGATGATTTAAAATTACAGATTGAAAATCTTCTTTCCCAAATTAAACCAAAAAGAGATATCCAGAAGCCCAGGCTATGTATTGACCGGGTTTTTAACATCAAGGGAACTGGAACAGTAGTTACCGGGACACTCATAGGAGGAAAACTTACCCTAAATCAAGAAGCCTTTGTCTTCCCTTATATGAAAAAAATTAGAATCAGAAGTATACAGACCTATAAAGAGCAGGTACCAGAGGCCTATCCTGGTACTCGAGTTGCCGCTAATTTAGCTGGTGTTAAAAAAGAGGAACTGAAGAGGGGAGATATTATTTTTGGTTATGAACCGATTAAGAGCAGCAGGTATCTAGATATAAAATTAAAGTCAATACCCAATTTATCCAATTTTAAGTTCAAAAGCGGTATGATATTAGATCTTATATGGGAAACAAAAGAAATATCAGCACAGATTATTTTAGATAAGGCACAAACCGAAACTCAGCAAGAAACACAATATGCTCAGATTCGCCTTAAAGAAAATTTGTCCACCTTTATTGGTGACCACTTTATTCTTCGACGCCCCACTCCTGCCCTGACAGTGGGAGGAGGAGTAATCTTAGATCCCTTAGCTGAAAAGCATAGCTTTAATAATGAGTATTATAGTAATTTTTTAGATAGCAGAAAAGATTTGGGATTAGATAATCTAATCTTATCAGAACTCAAAAAATTAAAATTTTCTCTATTGAATGAATTTTTAGTTCATAGTAATTATTCTTTTTCTGAAATTTCTGCCAATATCAAAAGTTTGCAAGATGACAAAAAAGTGGTTTTGGCTGAATTATGGGTGATTGATTATCTATACTGGGAACAGCAAAAAAATAAGCTAATGGAATTATTACAGAAAGAATATCAGAAATATCCTCTTGAAGATAGTTTTCAATTGAATACAGTACAATCTAAATATAAATATTTTCCTTCTAAACTATTTCTTTCCCTGACTCAATCTTTGACTAATACAGGCAGAATAAAGTTTGCTGATGGAAAATTATCTATCCCAGATTATAATCCTTCAATATCACCGGAAAGACAAGCGATGATTAATAAGATATTAGACCTTTTCAGAAATAATCCAAATACCCCACCCACAGAGAAATTTATTTATGAAGAATATCGAAATAGTCAAGAAATAATCAGGTATTTAATAAAGGAAGATATTCTTATAAAACTCGATGATGGCATACTAATGGATAAAAAGATATTCAATAGAATGAAAGAACAAATTGTCAATTTTTTAAAAGAAAACAAATCAATGGCAATAAATGAAGCGAGAAATATATTAGGAATGAGCAGAAAATACATAATTCCTTTTCTGGAAAGGCTGGACAAAGAAGGCATCACAGTTCGGAAAGAAAATAAGAGATATTTATTGTAAAAAAGAATATTTATATGATAATATCTTCATATAATTAGAATCAAGGATTTCCGATACCACTAAACAATAATTGAGGTGAATGACATTATGCAGAAAAAGATATTTTTATTTATAGTAGTCTTTATTATAGCTGTATTTATTGCAGTAGGTTATTTCTTTAGCAATATAAGTGAACAATATTCTAGTCCACCTGTTTTGGTTGTTTCCGAGGAAATAGGAGACTTGGGACAGATAAAACCGGATGAGAAACAAAAACATGTTTTTACCCTGAAAAATGAGGGCGGAGAGACACTGGTAATAGAAAGGATACAAGCTGCCTGTGGTTGTACTGCAACGGTATTATCTGAAGAAGAAATTTTGCCCGGCAAAACAACCCAACTCGAGGTTACTTTTAATCCCAGGGGTTATGAAGGCGAGGTATCCAAGTCAATTTATATTTACAGTAATGATCCAGAAATGCAAAGGAAAAGAATTGGCATTAGAGCAGAAGTTGAACATATTCCGGCACCGGAAATACGTGTGTCAACTAATCAGTGGAGTCTAGATTTATTAAGCAGGGGAGATTTGCCCGAACTTTCTTTGCAGATAGTAAATGATGGTGACCTGAATGCAGAGATAGAAGGAATTGATGTTCCCGAACATATAAAATATGAACCTGAAGGCATAGAATTACCAAAAACATTGGAGCCTGAAGAGGAACTAAATTTGAAATTTATCTATGATTCAACCGAACATGAAATTGGTTTGGTCAGAGAATATATACGTCTTCTCACCAGTGATCCCAGGAGAAAAAATATTACTGTAAGAGTAGAGGGCTACATCAAGGAAGAAGATAACTTTATTTCAATTTCTCATTTAGATAGTGACACTTTAGTAACAGAGGATATTGAAACAGAATTATATAATGACAGGTTTATTGTAAAAAACAATTGCAAAGAGTCGATACAATTGGTTTCTATTGAATCTTCTGTTGATTACCTGGAACCACTAAACCGGGAAACGGTTTTATTGGCTCCTGGCGAAGAACATGAAATCATTTTTAAAATTGACAAAGAAAATATAGCTGATTTATATATTGATGAAAAGATAGAGGAATATATTTATTTCAATCTTGCCTTACCTGTTAGTATTGGCCCGGATATTTAAAGGATGGATTAAAAATTTATTGATTGCAGGAAAAACATATGGAAAAATATATCAAAATATTCAGTGCCCTTTCTGATCAGACCCGTTTACGCATCTATATGATTCTGACAGAAGGTGAATTATGTGTCTGTGAGCTCACCTGTGCATTGAATATGGAGCAGTCAAGAATATCTCATAGTTTAAAGGTTTTAAAAGAGGCAAAATTAATTAATAGCAGGAAAATCGGTAAATGGATGTTCTATTCCCTTCCTTCTAATCAGGAAAACAAATGGCTGTCCCGGGGGATTAAAGAGAATATCGAAATCCTGAAAGAGGATAAAAAGCGGCTCATTCAATGCAAGGATGAAAATATTAGAGAAAAATGCCAGTGTCAAATATGTTAAGTTCACCGCTTCTATTACGAAAAATTATGATGCAGTTGATATTTCCTCCCGGTGGCATCATCATAGCCATTTTTATAATTTTCCTCCTTTTCCTTTTCAATAGAAAAAAGCTGGCAACCTTCTTGACTATATTGTTAATCTTTTTCCTGTTTTTATTCAGTTCCTGGTTTGGAGAATTTATCCTCCTGCGGCCACTGGAAGATGATTATAGCACCTTGCAGGAAATAGAAATATCAAATGATAATCTGAAATTTTCCAATCCGGTAATCGTCGTGCTGGGCGGAGGTCTGGTAGAAGATAGTCTGGCTGAAAAAACCGGGAAAACTGAGATTGGTGAAGTAACTTTAGCGCGCCTGTACGGTGCCTATGTCATTTACCAGGAAATCCAATGTCCTATTTGGGTAAGCGGAGGAAGCGTTCCTGGCTATAGCGGTGATGTCCCGTCTGCGGAAATCATGGAAGAGGTATTGATTAAGATAGGCGTTCCTCCTGATGATATTTTTCAGGAAAACGAATCCCGCACTACTTTTGAAAATGCCATATTAACTATTGAAAACATCAAGCAGCAGGGATATCAGGAGGTTATTCTGGTAACCAGTGCCCTTCATATGCGCCGTTCTGTTCAGTCGTTTGAAAATAACGAAGTGACTATCATTCCCGCACCGGTAAACTATTTATTTGAGAACACCCAACCGGGATTATTGAATATTTTCCCTAATCGATTTTCCTGGGACTACAACTTAAGAGCTTTTCATGAATGGATTGGTTTGCTGTATTACAAAATATTCTATTAGTGAAAGCTATCCCATATCATTGCTAGGCCTCTTCTTTTTTGTCATTGCAAATATTGCTACTTTTGCATTAAGGTGTTATTTTTTTCTGTCATGAATCCAGATTCTTTTAAACCAGCGATAAAGCCATTCATTAGCTAATTTTCTATTTTTAAAAAAGACAAACTGGATATCAGGATAAGTAACAAAAAGTTCAGCAAGAATGTCTGCCGTATAGGACGGCCTATAAAATAGGTTGGTCTTGGGGTTAATGAATTCAGAATAGGGGGAATCAAATATCATCGCTTTAAATGGATATTGCTGTAATTCCCGCAGGCTTAATTTTAGTACTTCAAAATTTCTTATTTCATGTAAAAAATGATCCAGGGTTTTTCTTTCTGCCACAGCTATAATGCTCTCATTTTTAAGCAAGGCATAGTCTCCTACCTTTAAGTTTTCTTTGTTGATGGTGCTATTTTTAAACTTGTAGGGATAGCGTTCTCTTTTATCGATAGTAATTTCCATCTTTGCCTGTTTTCCACCCTGGGGGATATAAGCACCCGGGCCTTTCATCTTCATGGAGGACTGGGTTATCCAGAAGATTTGTTCATAATATTCTCCTGGCTTCGTTTTGTATTCCTTTTGTAAAAAAAGGAACCAACATCTTCTTCTGGTTTTTCTGTCCAGGATAATATTTAATTTTTTGCCATATCTTTTGGCCAGGATGATAGGGCATTTATCTACAGGCTCTTCGTCAGGCAGGTCTTCTTTGGATATGGTTCCTTCAGAAATGCAAAAGATTTTCTTTCCCGAACCTGGCCATTTTCCTTGAACCCTTAAAATCAAAAATATTCCCGGATTTTCTTCCAGATAAATTCTATAAGGGAATTTTTCCATTCCTGTTTCATAAAGATACCAGTACAATTTGTTCTCCAATCAACAAATCTTTTATTTAAGTTGAAATGAATTCTTTATTGTAGGATTACCTTTTTATAGTATACATTTAAAATTTATCATTCTCAATGAAAAATTATTTTATAGTATTGTTGTCCGATTATCCAGTTAAAAATCAAAAGATATAGAAAGTTTATTGTTTTATTTTCTCAGTAATCATAACAGACTTATTTACTAAAAACCAATAAGTAATGATTCTAAGCTATTTTTACTGAAATATTTACAATTGGTTTATAATGAATTTCAAATTAATACACAATGATTGCAAGGTACCACAATTTTATTTAACCATAAAAACCACCTTCTAAGGAGGTGGTAATGGTTAAATTGGTTTTACCATAAAAAAGAGCAAGAGAAGCTATCTGACAATTTTTCACCTGAAGTCCAAAGCAAACATTTCTAATGCTTAGAAATATTCAGTTAAAATATAAGAAAAAAAACAAAACAAATACTAACCAATAAAAGGTTAAACCTCTTTTAGAGGTTCTTAAAGCCACCCGCTATGCGGGTGCGATATTTGCTGGAAATCAATTGCACACTGCAATAGTGAAAAGAGCTCTCGGACGTGCCGCAGCTGAGTGTTTGCATCCTGATAAGACGCATAAACTGATAAAAGAAGAAGCAAAAAAGGCTCTTGAGAATCTCTCAAATGCAAAGGTATATAAAATCAATTCTCCAATAAAATTTGAGGTTGAATTTTTTCTAACTCATATGGCTGATCAGGCTTCTTTATATCCCTTTGCAGAGAGAATAGATGGGAAAACTGTTAAGGTGCAGGGAGAAACATTTTTAGAAGGCTATAGGGCATTCATGAATCTACTTGAATTAGCCCGGATTTATATTTATTTACTAATTTGTTCTATAGCAATGATTAATTTTAATACCGATTCATTGTTTGGTTCTTGTGTATTTAGAATATCTTCATTGTTAATCTCTGTGCCATAAAACGATTGGTTAGCGCTGCGATCGGCATGTATGACCGAACCTTCAAGGGTAAAGCCAGCATATAAGCCTTCACTAAAAGAATAAGTATATATAGAATCATTAAAATCCACGCCTTTTTGCAATGATTCTTTTGTTGGTCCTGGTGAAATACTGATATTTGCACCTATTTCATAATCAGTCTTTTTGAAACCCTCTATACCTGTTTTATCCATAATAATAAGCACCAAAGACACATCCTGGATCCCGATTTGTGGACCAACAGAAGCAGTTTTTATTTCAATAAAAGCAGGTCCAAACCATTGTTGAGTTTCTTGATCTTTTCTTAAGACTATTCCTTCTCCAAACTGAACTCCGACCCCAAGACCAATTTTTGTTAATTTTGGAAAAATAGCTATTCCCTGTGCATGCTGTAATAATTCTGAAATAACCTCAGTCTGATTTTCTCTTTCGACTATTTGCTGAAAGACATCCAAAGATTCAATGATTCTATCTTCTTCACGGGTTAACTGTTGCGCACTTACTGTTATGTGTATAAATATTATAAGTAAGACAGAAAACAAAATTAGAAATCCTACTCTTTTTTTCATATCTTTACCTCCAAATTAAATAAAGAATAAAAATAATTAAAATAAAATAATAACTAGATACAAAATGTTATCTAACTATTTAAATACTTTATTAAACAGATTTGCTTAGCTAATCTGATAGAGAAAATTCTGCCGATACTGCTGCCCTTATAATAACCTCTTCAGGGTCAATAGGTGTAGGTACACTGGAATAGGTTACTTCCCTCTGCAACGTATTATCCTGAAAGCGGAAGGGGGTATAAGCAGTCTTCTCTTCTTTGACAGTCAGTAATGTTGCGATATTTTCATTTAAACTCCTGGCAATTGCTTCAGCTTTCTGATAAGCTTGCCGTGTTGCCAGCTGCAGTGCCTGTAACATTAAATCTTGAGGATCTCTCAGTTCAAAGCTGATATAATTGATATTATTAGCTCCGGAAATAACTGCAAGGTCAATTATTTCTCCCACATCGTCCAGTTGGTTCGTTGATACAATTATTTCATTGGTAGCCTGGTAATAAAACAAATCATCTTTTATTTCTGGATGTTCCCTTTGTGATTCACGATAACTATGTAATCTGTATGAGCTTGTTTTTATATCACTTTCAGATAATCCAAAATCCAGCAAAGTATTGATTACCGTATTAGTGATTCTGGCATTTTCCTGTATTGCATCATCTGCTAATTTGCTTTTTGTTATAATTGCTATATTAATCTTTGCCAGGTCAGGTTTTGCAGTTAGTTCTGATTCCCCATATGTCTGAACTATTCTTTGTTCTGAGACAGAAGCCAAGGCCATAGCATTTTCCCTGGGTTCGTTCAATGGTATTAACAATAGCAATGTATAGAAAATTATGAATAAGAATTTTTTTGTTGGCATATTTTTGCTCCTCCCCTGTTATCTATTAAAATCATAACTAACTTGCAATTGTAACTTAAGTGCAAATAATATATACTTGAACTAAAATTATTATTTTTATTATTATTGTATCATAAAAGACATAACCTGAATCCAACCGCTAAGCGAGTGTGAGGCTAACTAGTTCCCATTTAGGAGATAATGTTAAAATGTGCGATACTATTGTAGCAGTAGGTTCTGCTGTAAGAGATGGTTTAACTCTTTTTGGGAAAAATAGTGATCGGGAACCTGATGAAGTACAAAATATCTGCATTATTCCTGGTAAAGAGCACCAAGCAAATAGTACTGTTAAGTGTACTTATTTAACTATACCTCAAGTCTCTAAAACGGCAAGAGTATTACTCTGTAAGCCATTCTGGATGTTTGGTGCTGAGATGGGAGCAAATGAACATGGAGTAATCATTGGTAATGAGGCAATTTTTACTAAAGAAAAGCCTGCCAAAAAAGGCCTTACGGGAATGGATTTAGTAAGGCTAGCACTCGAGCGAAGCCATACCGCCAAACAGTCCTTAGAAATAATTATTGAGTTATTAGAGGAATACGGTCAAGGTGGTAATTGTGGTTATCGATTTAAATTGCAATATATGAATAGCTTTCTCATTGCTGATAAGAAAGAAGCTTATGTGTTGGAGACAGTTAAAAGATGGTGGGCATGGAAAAAAATTAATGATGTCTGGAGCATATCCAATGTTATATCCCTACAGGGGGATTATGATGAATGTTCAGAAGAACTGATTAAAAATGCTGTTAATAAAGGGTATTGTAGAAGTTCTAATGATTTTAATTTTCGAAAATGCTATTCTGATAAGTTTATGACCTGGGCTGCCAATGGAGTTATTAGAGAAAAACGTTCCCGCGAATTACTTACAAAGAAGAATAAGAAACTTACTGTAAAGGATTTTATAAATATTTTGCGTGATCATGGAGATTATTCCCAATGGACTCCTTATAGAGGGCAGACAGGGACCTTGTGTTTACATGCAGCAGATTCATTATTTCGAAGAACACAGACAGTATGTTCCCTGATTGCCAGTATCGGTCAGGAGAATAACTTCTACTATACAACCGGAGCATCCAATCCATGTCTGAGTCCTTATTTCCCGATTTTCTATCATAACACCGGGATACCTAAAGAATATAAAGAAGGAAATGCATATTATAATCATAATTCATTTTGGTGGGAGAGCGAATTTTTTCACCGTAAAGCATTGAAATCTTTTAGTTCTGCTTTAATGGAAATACAGCCTATGATGAATGACTATGAAAAAGAAATGTTTTCAGTAATTGAAGACAATCACACATCCATTAATCAAGGTTTGATGGATAGCTATTTTTTGAAAGCGAGGGCTATGCTAAGAGATTGGGGCAGTAAATTAGATAAGGTTTCTCCAGAAAAGAAAGGGTACTACTATAAATATTATTGGCATAGATACAATAAAAGAAATGCTATTATTGATAATTAACCCTGTTAATTGATTTAAAGAAATTTCAAGAATAAATTTTATTTGACAAAAAATTAATATATTAGTAGAATGTCTAAAATTATCTTTATAAAACAGTCTTAAGAAGCCAGTAGATAATATACTTGCTTAAGAGAGCCATGAATCGGTGTGAAAATGGTAGCAAATATTATCGAAACTCACTTCTTGCTGAGGTTTATTAGGTTTTATAAACATCATTCCTGATTTTTTTACAATGAGGGCAGAAAAAATTATTTTCTGCTGAAATAGGGTGGTAACACGATAAATCGTCCCTATCCAAACCTTTAAAAATGGTTTGGAGGGGGCTTTTTTATTATTAAAGGAAGTATGTCTAGGGTTCCGTTTTGACTGTTAGAAAAACAATTAAAAGTCTGGACCAAGTGGCATAAAGTACGAATGTTAAATTATTAAATTCATTCGTATTACACCGTGGGTAAAAAAGACCCCAGCGGAAGGTTCCTTGTCTGAAAAGTAAGAACCAATCTGCCGGGGTATTTTATTAGCTAAAAACAATTGGTATGCAATAATTTACAAGAGAAAGAAGAGAGGTGAAAAAATGAAATTAAGTGGAACTGAAATTATATTGGAATGTTTAAAACGGGAAAAAGTAAAGGTAGTTTTTGGTATTCCGGGTGCAGCAATAATGCCTTTATATGATACATTTGGACAGGTGGAAAAACTTTCTTTCAAAAATATCCTAACCAGGCACGAACAGGGAGCTATTCATGCTGCAGATGGGTATGCCAGGGCAACTGGTGAAGTTGGGGTATGTATTACCACATCGGGTCCTGGAGCGACTAATTTGGTGACAGGGCTAGCTAATGCACATCTGGATTCAGTTCCCCTGGTTGCTTTCACAGGCCAGGTACCAACGGATATGGTAGGGAACGATGCCTTTCAAGAGGTAGATATTACGGGTATTACAATCCCTGTAACCAAAAATAACTATATAGTCAGAAGAGTAGAGGATCTGGCATCGATTATTAAGGAAGCTTTTTATATTGCCAGAAGCGGAAGGCCTGGACCAGTCTTAGTTGATTTACCAAAAGATGTTCTGTTGGCTAAATGCAGTTTTAAATATCCTGAAAAAATAGCGAGGAGAGGTTACAAACCTTCTTATAAAGGTCATATTAAACAAATAAGGCTAGCCGCAGCTAAAATAATGAAAGCCGAAAAGCCGATAATAATTTCTGGTGGTGGAATCATTAATGCTAATGCGTCTGATGAATTGCAAAAAATAGTCAATAAGACTAATATCCCGGTTGTAAATACTTTTATGGGTATCGGAAGTTTTCCGAAAAATCATTCTCTTTCCCTTGGAATGTTGGGAATGTATGGTCAGTATATAGCCAATCATGCAACCAGTAATGCGGATTTGATTATTGCCCTGGGAACTCGGTTTGACGATAGAATTACCGGGAATCTCAAGGAATTTTGCCCACATGCTGAAGTGATTCATATTGATGTTGATCCGGCAGAAATTGGGAAGAATATTGCTGTTAAAATACCTATTGTAGGGGATTTAAAATATATACTTCATCAGCTAAGTCATTATCTTTCGGAAAAAGATAATGAAATATGGTTAAGAGAGATTCAAAATATTCGGGAGAAGAATAATATTCAGAGGGAAGATAAAAATGAAGAATTAAGACCAAGATATATTTTTAAATGCATTAATGAATTATTTAAAGGAGAAGCAGTTATAGTAACTGATGTCGGGCAGCATCAGATGTGGGCAGCTAATTATTGTAATATTATTCATCCCAGGACTTTTATTTCTTCTGGAGGTTTGGGTACCATGGGATATGGTCTACCGGCTGCCATAGGTGCGAAATTTGGATCTCCCCAGAAACCAGTTATATGCATATCAGGAGACGGCAGCTTTCAGATGAATATTCAAGAATTGGCTACTGCAATTTTTAATCATTTACCAATTATCGTAGTATTAATGAATAATGGATATCTGGGAATGGTAAGACAATTGCAGGAAATGTTCTGTAACAGACGTTATGTTTCCACTTCTCTAGCAGGAAGTCCAGATTTTATGAAAATTGTAGAGGGTTATGGAGGAGCTGGTTTTAGGGTAGACAAAAAAGAAGAATTTTATCCAATCTTAGAGAAAGCTTCTCAAATGAAACAATTTGTACTTATAGATTGTCAAATACCCCAGGAAGAAAATACTTTTCCAATGGTCCAACCAGGTTCGTCAATTAATAAGATGATGGGAGTTGAAGAATAATGAAACATACTATTGCAATCCTTGTAGAGGATCAGCCAGGTGTCATGGTGCGTGTAGCTAGTTTATTTACCCGCAGAGGTTTTAATATCGAAAGTATTGCGGTGGGTCATTCTGAAAAGCCAGGTATTTCTCGAATGACAATTATCACCAGCGGTAATGAAAAGGTGCTTGAACAGATAACCAAACAATTAAATAAACTAATAGATGTGATACAAGTTCGGGATATATCCCCTCAAAACATTATTGAAAGAGAATTAGTTCTGGTAAAAGTACATACCGATTCACTACCCATTCGGGCAGAAATAATTCAATTGGTGGAAATATTCAAAGCAAAAGTTGTCTATGTAGAAGGAGACACTTTGACTATTGAAATGTCTGGAGATGAGGAAAAGGTAAGAGGTCTCATAGAGCTACTAAATCCATTCGGCATTATTGAAATAGTCAGGACTGGAAGAATTGCAATAGCGAGGGCTAAAAATAATTTGCCCAATTAATTAAGATGAAAATCAATAGTTAAATAAAGTCACCCGCTTTGAGGTGTGATGTTTACAATAATTAATAAAAAACCATCAAAAAGGAGTAATAATATGTCTGAAAAGATATTTATTTTTGATACTACATTACGCGATGGAGAGCAATGTCCAGGCGCTTCACTTAATACCAATGAAAAACTGGAAGTTGCCAGGTATTTGGAAAAAATGGAAGTGGATGTTATTGAAGCAGGTTTCCCCATATCTTCTCCGGGTGATTTTGAAGGTGTAGAGACAATTGCGAAGAATATCAAGAATTCCACTATAGCTGGTTTATGCAGGGCAGTTGAACAGGATATAAAATGTGCCTGGGATGCAATCAAGTTATCCCAAAAACCCAGAATTCACACCTTCATTGCTACTTCACCAATTCATATGAAGCTTAAGTTGGAAAAATCTCCCAAGGAAGTTCTCGAACAGGCTGTTCAGGCAGTTAAAATTGCTAAAAATTATTGTCCTGATATAGAATTTTCTGCAGAAGATGCCAGTCGCAGCGACCCTGAATTTTTATATACAATTTTCGAAGAAGTAATAAAAGCGGGTGCAACAATTATTAATATTCCGGATACAGTTGGATATTCTCAGCCTGCTGAGTTCGGTCGTCTAATTATGGGTATTAAGAAAAATGTGCCGAATATTTCACAGGCAGTTGTAAGCGTGCATTGTCATAATGATCTGGGACTTGCTGTAGCAAATTCGATGGAGGCAATAAATAATGGTGCCAGACAGATTGAGTGCACAATAAATGGCATTGGCGAAAGGGCAGGAAATGCATCTTTAGAGGAAATTGTTATGGCTTTACATACCAGAGAAGATTTTTACAACATGACTACTAATATTAATACCAGATATATCTATCCATCCAGTAAACTGGTGAGCAGACTAACCGGATTTGTAGTCCAACCCAATAAGGCGATTGTTGGGAGGAATGCCTTTGCCCATGAAGCAGGGATACATCAGGCGGGGATACTGAAGGATGCCTCTACTTATGAAATCATGAAACCGCAGACAATCGGTTTAGAAAGCAATCAGCTGGTTTTGGGTAAACATTCAGGGCGGAATGCCTTTAAAAATCGCTTATCAGAATTAGGTTATACCTTGGACAAAGAAAAACTTAATAAATCTTTTGAACAGTTTAAACAATTAGCAGATAAAAAGAAAGAAATATATTCTGAAGACCTCGTTGCCCTTATGTCTGAGGTATTAGTTGAAGACATGAAAGAAATTTACGAATTGGAATATTTTCACATTAATACCGGTAATAGTATTTTACCAACTGCTACGGTTAAACTGCTGAAAGAAGGGAAAGTTTTAGAGGATGCTGCCTGTGGTGATGGACCTGTTGATGCAGTATTTAACGCCATTGATAGAATTACCGGAGTAAAAGTAAAATTATCAGATTATTATATAAGAGCATTAACCAGAGGCAAGGATGCACAGGGAGAAGCAGTTGTCGAAATAAAAGATAACGGATATTCATTTGTTGGGAAGAGCACCAGTACAGATACTTTAGAAGCCAGTGTAAAAGCCTATTTGAAAGCGATTAACAAAATGCTGTCAAGACAGTCTAAATGTAAATAAAATATTAAATAAAACGATTAAACCATTGGCTGATGATCACTTGATAAAAGAATACATAAATCAAAAGAGGATAATAAAATGGTTAAAAAATTAGAAATTATCGATACAACCCTCAGAGATGGGGAACAAATGAAAAATGTCAGCTATTCTCCTGAAGAAAAGCTGGCTCTTGCCAAAATATTATTAGACGATATTAAAGTGGACAAGATTGAGATTACCAGTGCCCGGGTAAGTGAGGGAGAAGAGGAAGCTGTCCGAAAGATTATCCATTGGGCTAATGAGAAACAATGTTCTGACAAAGTAGAGATACTGGGTTTTGTTGATATTAAAGAATCAGTTGACTGGATTGCAAATTCAGGAGGAAAAGTAAATAATATTTTAGCAAAAGGTTCGGCAAAACATCTGCAAACTCAATTAAAAAAATCAAAAGAACAGCATGTTAAGGATATAAAAAGTACTGTTGCTTATGCTCAAGAAAAAGGTGTCATAAGTAATCTTTGGCTGGAGGACTGGTCAAATGGAATGATTAATTCACCTGAATATGTCTATTACCTGATTGATTGTCTCAGGAAAGAAAAAATTCAAAGATTTATGTTACCCGATACCCTTGGAATATTATATCCTTCACAAGTAAGTAATTTCATAAAAGAAATAATTGCGAGATATCCCGAATTACATTTTGACTTCCATGCCCATAATGATTATGGATTAGCAACTGCCAATACCATTGCAGCAGTTGAAGCGGGAATTAAAGGAGTGCATTGTACAGTTAATGGTATGGGAGAACGAGCAGGCAATGCCCCATTAGAAGAAGTAGTAGTGGGAGTAAAGGATTTTTTGAATATTGATACGGGTATTAAAGAGGAAGGTTTGTATTCTTTAAGTAAGACTGTGGAAGCATTTTCAGCCTATCGTATTGCAGCGAACAAACCAATTTCCGGGGAGAATGTCTTTACTCAAACAGCAGGAATACATGCAGATGGTGATAGAAAGGGAAACCTATATGCCAGCAGGCTTTTGCCGGAAAGATTTAACCGAAAAAGACAATATTCTCTGGGAAAATTAAGCGGAAAATCTAACCTGGATTATAACCTGGAAGAGATAGGTATTGAGCTGACCAAAGAACAAAAAAGAAGTGTGCTGGAAAGGGTTATTGAATTGAGTGACAAGAAGAAGACTATTACAACTGCTGATTTGCCATATATCATATCTGATATTCTGGATACACCAGGAGAGAGTATCTTTAAACTAAAAGCTTTTAACATTTTGACAAGTAAATCAACCAGACCAGTTGCAATTATCAAGATACTCTATCGAGACCAGGAAAAGGGAGAGGAAATGGAGATAGAAGAAAATGCCCATGGTGATGGCGGTTATGATGCCTTTATGAATGCTATAAGAAAGGTATTTAAAAAAATTGGCTTTGTATTACCAATGTTACTTGATTATGTAGTTACTATTCCGCCAGGAGGAAAAACCGATGCACTGGTACAGTGTTCGATAACCTGGGGTTTACAGGATAATAAGCAAAACATTATAACCAAAGGTGTTAATTCTGACCAGGTTTTAGCAGCTATTGAGGCGACAGAAAAAATGCTTAATATCGTTGCTTTATTAAGCCACATAAAACACCAGACTCCTGTCTGGTGATGTAGTGGATATCCAGACGAGATGGCGTTTGGTATAATGAACTATGAGATTTAGGAAAAGCGCACACGCTATCTACAAAACAGAATATCACCTCGTCTGGATACCGAGATATCGGAGAAGAATCTTTGTAAAAGGGGTAAAGGAATATACAGAGAAAATGCTTTCAAATATCCCAGAACTTTATCCCGATATCGAGGTAATAAAGCTTAGTGTACAAGAGGATCATGTTCATATGGTAGTCGTGATACCTCCTAGAATTGCAGTTGC
>LDZT01005409.1_pt1 | contig 30563 bp, 34 predicted proteins | sample 615521 | NCBI WGS metagenome assembly LDZT01 (sample SAMN03408292, study PRJNA278302) | terrestrial metagenome | isolation source: oil reservoir sample SB1 | place: USA: Alaska, North Slope, Schrader Bluff formation | collected 2011-09 | reverse complement strand
AACATACGGTTTTGCACCGCAGAATGTAGTACCTAATTATTTCGATGGATCGAGGCTGCAAGGGGAGTTCGGGGTTTTGGAGGGGAAAGTTGGGTTAACACCTCCTTGGGTTCAACCCTTCATAACGCCGTCGACTGCGTTACTACTATGGTTTCTGCTGACTTCTCACGGCAAATCTTGTTTCAACCGCATTTTGCACATTTGCTTCATGCGTCCGTGAGATCTCCCACGGTAAGACGCGTAACTTTCATCCCATATACCCGCCATATCTACATCCTCGTGTCCGTGCAGTTTATTGGATTTTGTCTTGAGTAGCAGACTCATCCCATTACGGATGCCTAATACGGTTCGTGTTCCTCGGGCCGGAACTTTGCTCATCACGCTTCCTTCAGATTCCACCTCGCGATGGACACCCTTGCGCTTGGCTAATGGTTGGCAACTGCCAGCCCCCATAGCGGTCTTCCACCGCCTAGCTACGCGCCATGCGTGGCGCACTACTGCGAAAAGACAGGCCCATGCGCCTGTCTTTTTATTGCAATTAGAATCATACTAAAGAATATGATAGAATAAGAGCAGGGTTTTTCGGCGCCTCTCAGCTGCCCCCTGCTCTTATCCTTTAGGATAGTGCAATTAAGCACACCCCTCCTTTTTACCCACAGAGTCCGGCCGGGTTTACTCCTACCGACCTGTTCCCGTCTGTTCCCCAGACTTCGAGGTTGTTAATTACAACACCTTCCTGGAGAATCAGCCCTACTAAACCGACCTTCCGACCTTCCGACCTTCCGACCTTCCGACCTTGTTGGGCTGTTTACTTTCGCTTTAAACCAGTACTCTTTACCTGGCTAACGGGTTACTCCTGGGTAATTCCGGTACTTTTGCTTTCGCTCTTTCCCGGATATTTTTATTATATGATTATCTTTTTAGTTTGTCAATAGTTATTTCTGATAGTTTTAATATTTTATTATATTCGCGTTTATCTATATATATGGGGCCAGTTCTGAATTAGTCAGCCTTATAGGCAGGTTTTCTAAAATATTTTTTCAAAGGGGCTTAAAATTTAATTGTCTATCTGTTATAAATCATATATGGCATAAATGCTTTGCACAGGGAAAAACTACTCATGAAAGGTGAGATTAATGAAAAAAATTATTTTAATTTTGCTGCCGCTGATTATACTATTATCTGTTTTTGGCTGCGCGCCCGATACAAAAGAGCTTTCTTCAAAAAATCAAGCCCTGCAAAAAAAAGTCTCCGATCTTGAGCAGCAGTTGAAAACGGCAAAGGAACAATCGGAGAACGAACAGATTACCCTCTATTATGTAAAAGAGACATACACGGATTTTTATCTTGTTCCTGAACTACGCACAGTGCGCCGTCAGCCCGATATGCCCAAACTGGCCATGGAAGAGTTAATTAAAGGACCGTCGGACAAATCTCTTGAAAGCCTTATTCCAGAGGATACTAAAGTAAACAGCGTGAAGGTAAAAGATTTTATAGCTTATCCTGATTTCTCCAGTGAAATTACAAGGTTATCTGTCGGCGGCAAGGGAGAAGCGTTAATTCTGGCTTCCATAGCAAACACACTGATCAAATTTCCGGAAATAGAAAAAGTACAAATTCTTATTGACGGGAAACAAGCTGAAACACTGGCCGGCCATTATGATATCAGTAAACCCATTGGCCGAAATGATACCGTACTCCTGCTCAACACGAATACCAGCGCTTAACTTGGTTAAAGTAAAAAAAGGACTGCTGCGGAATGAAATGTCTTCCGGACAGTCCTTTTATTTTACTTTATAAAAGCTAGCCTTTAAAAAGTATGTGAAAAGAATAGCCCAACAGCCATCAAAAGCGGGGTTAACAGGATAAAGATAACGTTCTGACCCATGAGGGGAATTATATTCATGATTTGATCGCTGTCTTTAAGCAAACCCTTGATAATCTTGACCACAATGAAAAATGGGAAGACAGAAATTAAGGCCAGCGGCGGCAGTAAGCGCATATAGACGGCTGCGAAAACGCAGATGTACATGGCGATAACAAATGATGTATAAATATATGTGCTCTTTGTCCTGCCTATTAGAATGGGGAAATGGCGCCGGCCGACCAGGCGGTCCACTTCGGCGTCAGGATATTGGTTAAGAAGCAACAGGTTGCTGACCAAAAAGCAGGGAACCAAAGAAGCGGCCACCGAAGTCCAGTCATAAGAACCCTGTAGGACATAGTAAGTTCCCATAACCATGCAGGGACCGAACCCTATTCCGGGAGCAAGCAAGCATAACAGAGGATGCCGTGTTATAAACTGGGTGTAAAACGCAATCAGGATTAATCCGGGCAGGCCAACCAGCATTAAAGGCCACCCACAGATAACTAAAAAATATACTCCAATCAGCGCCGTTAAAGCAAAGGTTAAAATACCGAAAACAAGAGCGGCCGAAGGTGTCATTTGTTTTCCCGGCAGGATGCCGCTGCCCCCGCTGAAAGGTGTTTTTAGAGTGCACTTATCAAGCCCGCTTTTATAATCTAAATAATCATTTAATATGTTTACCGAAGCGTGAGCTGAAAGGGCGCCTATTAAAATGATGACCAGGTGGAAAACATTGATGCCGCTCGCCTTCCAATAGGCCGCAGCAACACCGACAATAACGCAGACTAAAGTCAGGATCAAAAACTGTGGCCGCGTTTCACGAAAATAAAGTTGAATCTTCTCCATTATCAAAACCCTTCCTTTTGTACAGGTTATACAGGCATATCTATTACCTATTTATATAATTCGACTTTAAATTCCTTCTTTCCTTCAAAGAATTTCCGGTTGGAATAAAAAACCCGGCTTTTGCCGGGTTACTGCAAGTCAGGTATAGATCTTAAAAGTCTTCATCGGTTATTTTACCGCCACGGTTATTTTTAGATTGCGTCGTGTCCTTTTTCACCCGTGCGTATACGGATGGCCTCGGAAACCGGGTAAATAAAGATTTTTCCGTCTCCTATCTCACCGGTCCGGGCAGCTTTAATTACTATGTCGACTACCTTGTCAACGTCGTCATCGTGGAGGACCATCTCCACTTTGACTTTGGGCAATATGTTGATGCTATACTCCTGCCCCCGGTAAATTTCCTTGCGTCCCTTCTGCAATCCGCAACCTAATACCTGGCTGACGGTCATGCCTTTTATGCCAAACCTTCCCAGCGCGTCTTTTACATCTTCAAGTTTGCCCGGTCGTAGAATACATTCAATTTTAGTCATCGGTTAAACATACCCCCCGCAAAGATATATTAAAAGATATAGTATATTCTACGGTACTAGGTCTTTTACCTTCAATCGGACACTTCTTTTAATAAAGAAACATTTTCTGCGCCCGCGCTTAAGGGAAATCCGTATGTAACCGTTTCCCCTATGGCCAGGTCTGCATAACCATTTTCTCCGTGCAGCGAGAAATCAAGCCCTGTATCTTCATCCTGATCGCTGACTCTTAATTTTACAAATATACCGACGACCTTAAGGATCACAAAGCTTGCTGCTGCAACAAACACCAGGGTCGTCAGGGCGCCCAGACATTGAATTCCAAGCTGGGCGGCGTTTCCGTAAAAAAGCCCGTTTGCTCCGGCAGGATTTACTGCCTTCGAAGCAAATAAGCCGACCGAGATTACACCCCAGGTTCCACCCAGGCCATGGACACCGAAGACGTCCAGAGAGTCATCATAAGCAAAACGCGTTTTAACAACGCATACGGCATAGTAGCAAATTAAAGAAGCCACCAAACCGATAAGCAGGGCCGATGCTGGACTGACAAATCCTGACGCAGGTGTTATAGTGTTGCCGCCCCCAATCCTGCAATACAACCGGTAGCGGCCCCAAGCATTGTAGGCTTGCCGTGATGCAGCCACTCTATAAACACCCAGGTAATTGTCGCTATAGCGGCTGAAGTATTGGTTACAACAAAAGCGCTTGCTGCAATTCCGTTTGCAGCCAGAGCGCTTCCGGCATTAAAACCAAACCATCCAAACCAAAGCAGCCCTGCGCCCAAAACAGTAAAAGGCAGGTGATGCGGAAGCATCGGTTCATTGCCGTATCCTTTACGCCTACCCAGAACCAGAGCCGCAATCAACCCTGAAAATCCTGCGCTGATGTGTACCACAGCACCTCCGGCAAAATCCAGGAAGCCTCTTTCGCGAAGCCATCCGCCCGCTCCCCAGACCCAGTGAGCCAGGGGATCGTATACTAAAGTAGACCAAAGGAAGATGAAGATCAGAAACGCCGAAAAGTTCATCCGCTCGGCGACTGCTCCCGGAATAAGGGCAGCTGTAATTATGGCAAACATAAGCTGAAAGACCATAAAGGTAAGGTGGGGTATAGTACATGAGCATAACCAGCGCGGCGCTGATCATTACAAAACAATTGTCCGCGGCTGAAGAATCATCCGCTAAGGAAATACCCGGAATAAACAGAAGCAATAAAGTAAAAAGCAGCGTATATTTAGGAATCCGCTGCAAACCAATCATTCAATCAACCACCTTGTAATAAAGCTTTCCTAGCTCAAAATCCCAACATGACTTCTTACTTAACCAGGTTCATCTAGAAGCGGTTTTTTCTTTCATCCTTGATTTGCATCTCCTTTAAGGCAAAAAAAACCATCTCTGATCACCTTATCAGAAATGGGCATCTTCGCCGCAAATAACAAGTATCGACTGCGATACTTTCATATTAACTTATACACAATTATAGTAACTGGAAATTATAAAGTCAACGAATTTATACCGTGTGCGGCGCGGGACAAATAAAAAATACCGTGATGGTTATGCTAAAAAAAACAAAGACGAGGTGGTTAGAGGAAATGTTGAAATTAAGAGTTGGAATAATTGGGGCAGGTATGGCGTTTGAGAGGCTTCATTACCCCGCCTATCAGGAATTGCCGGACAGATACGAAATAAAGGCCATCTGTGACGAAGATAAAAGAAAAGCGGATTATTGGGCTAAAAAACTTATCTTGGATAATTCAACAGTTTACTCCGACTATAAGGAAATGGTCAAAAGAGATGATCTCGATGTAATCGATATCATGGCGCCCATTGGAATGAATTACCGTGTTACACATGACGTCGCCTCGCTTTTAACCGGCTCCCACAAATCAATTATCTGCGAAAAGCCCCTTGCCGCAACTATGGATGAGGCAAAAGCGGCTGCCGAACTGCCTCAGAAATACCATGTCCCGATAATGATTGCGGAAAACTACAGATATAATGAGGAAATCAACATAATCAGGGATTACGTCGGAGAAAAAAGGATCGGCGAAACGTTTTATTTCGTCCAGAACAGGGTCGTCGATTTTCTTGGTGAAGTTGCCAGCGACCGGTTTCCGTCTGCTGAGTGGCGGCAGCGCCCCGATTTTCCCGGCGGGGCAATCCTGGATACGGGAGTTCACGAATTTGCAGCTTTAAGGCATATCTTCGGGGCGATTGACAAGGTGCAGGCTTTCGGACAGCACCAGAGCTATGATTACGCCCCCTATTCCGTGATTTGTGTCAACATGCTTTTTAAAAGCGGTGTCATCGGCACTTTTTCATTCTTCTGCAGCGGAAAAGAGGTGCAGAGACCCCTGGTTGGACTGCGTATCTTCGGCGCCTCCGGGATGATTTATCTGGAAGAAAGAAACTGCGGAACAGTAAATGTTGCCCACAATAACGGTGATTACGAGCGTATCCCTTACCGTCCTCAGCGCGGCTTTTTCAACGAACTGCTCAACTTTTACCAGGCGGCAAGCGGAAACGAACCTATTTCCGTCACCCCTGAGATGGAATTCGGGGATACCTACACCGTCCTTCAGATTTTAAAGAGCATCGGGACGGATGAGATTATCTGGCTGGACAAAGAGGCTGAATACAAACCCGATTACGGCGCAATACACAGAAATACAGCCAGGGAGCCGCGTGCGGGTAAATCTAATTTCAGCTAGACGCTTTTTAAAGAAAGGGTATTTAATGAACAGTATTAATCCGGACGGCGAACAATTTTCCTATGTGGGCAGGTTCAGAATCTCACCCTTTGTGCTCTGCTACGGCTGCTCCCGGCCTGTGCGCAACGAGCATTCATACTGCTTTATCGGAGATGATTCACCGACTTACCGTTTCTACTGCAAGCTCTGTATGAACCTGTTCTCCTAGATGAAGTGCAATTTTGAACCTTCATTCAAAGTTGGCCCACCTGATGCAATCTCAAGGTGGGCCAACAATATGTCAGGATTTGAAATTAAAACATTTTTTTGGACTTAAAAGTCTCGCAGCAAGTATTCTCCGACATACTGCATTTTTTATCGGCAACGCTTGATCTGACCATTATGCTGTCAGCAGTGCATTTGCCTGTGCTGTTGTGATAGCATTCTTCAATTTTACATTCTATTCCATGCGGCATAATAACATATTCTTTCTCACTAAAGTTATTTTAACCATGCGGGCAAATCCGTATTCACCAGAGTGCAGGCTTATCAGACGACACCTTTGTTTTTCGGCGTGAAGCACTTTGAGCGAGATTGCTTATTCAAAAAACGTATTGGGCTTCATTTACTAAGTTGTTTTAAATTATTAATTCTTAGGAAAATGTGACGAGGCTATATTTAGAAAGGTCTGCGGCCGCCTAAGCAAAAAAAAACCAGGCATGAGGGATATAGCCTGGACAAAAAAAAGGGGGCCTCAAAAGGCCCAAAAAGCTTAACGAAAGGAGGTACTTATGTTTTGCAGGCCCGGCCCCAGGGGAAAGGCCGGTTTTTTAAGAATCGACTGTTTCTACCGGGCCTGCATGTAAAGCATAGCAAAACAGCCCGTCTTATTCAAGAGGGAAATATTACCTCTAATCTGCAAGAGAGATAAACAGACAATAATAGAGATATACGTACTAAATATTCATCATATTTAGTCTTAACATGTATATGGACGCATTTCGATATTATTTGCCTGTATTTCGTATTTGTCCGCTATTGTGTACAAGTTGTTTTTTTGGTAGAAGAGAAATGTTGTACAAAAAAAGTCATGTGCATAAAAAAGGTGGTGTGTTTGATTAATAACGTTGTAGCTGTACTGGACCCCGGGCATGGGGGATTTGATTCCGGAGCAATCGGGCCTAACGGAACGTTTGAGTCGGATATCGCTCTGTCTGTAGCTTTCCAGGCCGAAAAATATTTGTCACCCTCTGTAAAAGTCCACCTGACCCGAAGGGATAACAAATCTTTGGCCAACGATGCGGCAATGGATTTAAAAGAGCGTGCTTCAATTGCAAAAAAAGCCTGCGCCAATTGTTTTGTTTCAATTCACTGCAATAATGAAAAAGATAAAAACAACAGTGGAGTAGTAACCTACCATAACACAGGAAACGAGAAAGCGAGACGCCTGGCGGCAAGTATTCATAACAAATTGGTCCCAGCTGTTGGCCTGTTCAGCCGTGGCTTGAGAGAAAAGGACCATGACGTTTTAAACTACAGCGCCTGTCCATCAGCATTGGTCGAACTGGCCTATATTTCCAACTACCAGGAAGAAGCTCTGCTGAAAACAGCCGACTTCCAGGACAGGGCTGCCTGGGCTATAGCAAGCGGTATCGCCTCATATCTGGGTTTTTACCTGAATCCAATTCCCGATTTTCCTGAAACACCCTTTGAAAAACTTTCGAAAAGATTTTCCCTGAATAACAGGTGTTCAGGAAATGATCCTGTTACCTGGGATGAATTTGCCGCTGTTCTTAAAAAACTTGGTTTTCTTTAAAAAATTAAATTTGTCTCCTGGGAGACAATATTATCTTTGAAATAATAAATTAAAATCTTTTAGAGTATATTTCTTTAAGCAAAAAGCCGGTAATCCGGCTTTTTGCTTAAAGAAATACTACCTCTTAAATCTATTATATATCAACTCCTCTCCTCTTCAACTTTATTTAAACAGATTTAATATTTAAGCTAAAACATAGAGCTTTTAAGGAAGAGAAAAAAGTTGTATCGACCTAATAAAAATCTTTTCAAATTATTAATCATCATTTCCTGCCTGTTCTTATGCCTTATTCTTACCTCAAATGCCGCATCAATTGCCGCAACAGCCTCCGAAGATCAAACTGCAGTAAAAACGCAGTTTAAAGATATTACTGAAAACGACCCTCTCCTGCCTTTCATCCGTTACTTAACTGAAAAAGGCATTATCAACGGATTCCCGGACGGGACTTTTCAACCAGGCGCAAATGTCACCCGCTCCCAGGCGGCGAAGGCAGTGGTTTTAGCTAAAGGGCTGCAGCCGTTAAAAAACGTTTATCCTTCATTTAAAGATGTAAATTCAAAGCACTGGGTTTTCGGGGAAATTGAAGCCGCAGCGCAGGCGGGATTTTTCAAAGGATATCCCGACGGCGCTTTCCGACCGGATAAAAAAATCAGCCGGGCTGAAGCGGTGTCGCTTTTCATCAGGCTTACGGGAGGCACCCTTGCCGAGAATGATATTACGATAAAAGACGTCGCCCCAGGCAACTGGGCTTACTGGATTGTAGCCACGGTAGTTCAGGCTGGCCTGGTCAAGCCGGGAGAAGACCAGCTCTTTCATCCCGACTGGCCGGCGGATTTCTCTTTGGGGCAATATGCTTTCCGCGGCGCAATCTATGACGGGCAGAACATCTGGATGGTCCCCTGTTTTGCAGACCGGGTAGTTAAGATCGATAAGGATACCGGAGTCATGACCGGATATGGTTCCTGGCCGGATAGCTTGAATAGAAATGACTGGTCATTCCAAGGCGGCGTTTTCGACGGGCAAAATGTCTGGTTGATCCCCTGCGGAGCCGATATAGCAGAACTAACTATTGGTCTTTGGCTGCGCATAAGCTAAAAATGACTATACTAAGAAGGAAAATATTAATAACTTTACCCGGTAGAATCCTGGATCGGATATTCTTGAAAAATATTTGAACAATAAAGTCGTTTTTGCTCCGTTAAGACAGAGAAAGAGGGACATTCCCGAACTTGTTGATTATTTATTAAAGAGATCCGCCCAGATATATAAAAGGCCCGTCCCGCCTGTCAATGAAGAAGCCATGGGTAAATTGCTGTCTCATGACTATTTGCAGAAAAATATAACCGAACTCGCAGAGGCCCTGGAAAGAGCTTTTCAGATTGCGGAAAATGACAGGATTGAGTCCGAACATATCTTTTTAGGCGTCGCATTGGGAAATATCGGACCTGGCATTAACCTTCTGCGAATAAAACCCCTGATGGCGGCAATTCAGAAAAAGATCTACCCCGGTTATTTTCAGGCCGCCGTTACCCTGGCGTTTGTCACAAATATATGCCTGAATTTGTTCGGAACGAAAGATCACAGCCAAAATTGGGGCACAATGATTTCCTGGTCGCTCGGCTGGCCGTCGTTTGTCTTTTGCGTACTTTTCTTCGGGCGCCTTACCTGTTCTGTCTGCCCCATGTCCAACATAGCTTCCTTTTTTCAAAGATTCTTTCACCTGGCCAAACCGATTCCCGCATTTATTAAAAAGAATGATTACCTGATCATAACTTTTTTATTTGTCTTCATACTCTGGATTGAAGAAATAACCAACATGAGGCAATCCCCCAGGGCTACGGGAATCCTTTTTCTGTCTATTGTTTCAGGCGCCGTGATTACGACCGTTTTACTTCCGCGCCATTCCTGGCGCCGTCATATCTGTCCCCTGGGAGACATGTTCGGGGTTTGTTCAATGGCTTCCCCGCTCGAATTACGCTCCAATGCTGAACTTTGCCTGAACAAGTGCACAACTTACAGCTGTTATAAAGGGGCCGATAATAATCCGGGCTACCCCCTTTTCCAACATGTCCCTTTTATTGACAACAACCAGGACTGCAAGCTTTGCATGAATTGTGTGCGCAGCTGTCCCAACGGTTCGGTCCAGCTAAACCTGCGCCCGCCGGCGATGGAAATTTGGGATTTAGTCAGGGTAAGGCGCAGTATGACTGTTTTTGTAGCCGCTCTATTAATGATTATTTTCCCTCTTATAATATTTAACATGCTTCACGAAAGTCTAACCCACAGCCAGTGGTTTCTATGGTTCACCGTATATTACTGGTTATTGAAGTTGCATTAAGCCCATTTAAACTCTAGCTCGTGGCTGCCGTCTGGTTGAACTTTATCGGAATGCGTACTTTGTTAAGCTCTTTACATTTTTTTTCTGAGCCGCAATGGAATACTTCCAGATATCCGCTGTCAACAGACGGCCTTTGGAATTTAAGATAAGTTGAGAACTCGCCCCTGCCGGGATTATCTGCGGATGCTCTGGCGCAACCCTCGGCAAGTTTTACCCCGCTCCCGGTGACAATTCGCAGATTAATTGGTGCGTCAACAATCCGGGTGTAACCAGCGACTTTCATGGGAATATCCACAAGTTCCTCCTTTACAGGCATCGTGATCCAGACGGCAGGCTCCAAAACGTTAGACAGGTCACGCTTATACGGTGTTTCGGAAAGGCTGCCGTTTCCCCACCATTCTCTTGCCTGCTGATCCAGGGTCCCGTCAACCTTGAAAGCCACCTGTTCAATCGTGGGAAATTCGGTTAATGTGTTGACTATGCCTTGAATCCCAAGAGCGCCAACTCCGGATTCAGGTTCGGCTTTTAAAACCTCGCTGGAAAAATCGACACTGGCAAGCCCATTGTTTATACTGATCCCCCTTATCCGGGTTTCGCGCGGCAGGACGGTAAATGCATTTTCGGTAAATGGCTGCCCGTTAATCAACTCTTCCAGGGCAGCCCTGGCCACACGCCGTGTATAGGCAACGGTATGTGATTCCCGGACCAGGCAGAAATCTTTGTTTGTCTTCTTTACATAATAAACAGCCACATCCATTGTTTTAGGTGTCGCTTCCTGCGCTTTTGCGATCATGTTCTGACCGCCGGGCGGCTGCGTATTCTTTATTTGCCCGCAGCCGGCGGCAAATCCTATGATAAAAATCGTTGCTGCAATCGTTGCGCTAATAATAATCTTGTCCCTCAATCTTAAAAAACCCCTTTCATTAGCAGCCTGCAAGCGCATTAAACGGCATGGATGTCTAATAAGAAAAGTAAAGGAACATCTGTCCATTAAACAGTCGAATATCATAAGATAATTTAGAAAATCTACTGGAGATATTTTGCAGATACTGGAGAAAATATCAGGACAGATTATTAGCCTGATTTTTATTGCGGCGAAGTATATAAGATCAGCCGGAGCCTGTAAATAAACAAACTTAAATGCGGCAGGCTGTTGTTTGAAACTGTCAAATCACCGATCCGGATTATCTACCCTTTTTTAGCATTCCTAATAAAGTATGCCCCTGCAAGTACTCGTTCAGCACATAAAGGAGGCTCCTTAAAACGGAGAAAAACTCTCTTTACCCGCGACCTCGATCTCCTGTCCAGCAGTTAAAATCCCTTTCCGCTGCTGATGCGGCAGTTATCGATGAAATAATCGCCATTTCCCGAGACGTGCGCGGTGCGCAGATGTTCGGCGTTATGGAAAACCCACCGGAATTAATGACCACTTCAAACAAGCTCAGCATGTTTTGGGAGATGCGCAAGTACTTCAAGTACTTCACCGGCAAGTACGCCCAGCCGATAGGAGATTACGCCCGTACAATCAAGAACGATTTGCTGCGAAAGATTATAGTGAACTTGTTTATGCCGGAAGTACCCGTCTGGTTTGTCGCCCTGCTTCTGACCCTATTAGCGGATAACCAGATAGCCCTTTTAGAAGGAGGCTGCCGGGACTTCGTCGGCGCCATCGAAAACCGCTATAAAGCTCTGGGCGGAGAGGTGTTCTACAATACCAGGGTGGAAGAAATCCTGGTTGAAAACAATTCGGCAAAAGGCATACGCCTCACCGACGGGAGCAAATATGAAGCAGAAACGGTAGTTTCCGCTGCGGACGGATACAGCACAATATTTAAACTCCTTGGCGGACGTTATGTCGATGAAAAGACAAGGATACGATACCAGAACTGGCGGTTGATCTACCCAACGGTAATGGTCAGCTATGGCGTTTCCCGGACCTTTGAGAAGGAGACCCCCCTGAATATCGTCTTTTACAAAGAAACTATCCTTTTAGGAAAACAACATGTCGACGGATTCTCACTGCGCATTTTTAACTACAGCGATAAATTTGCCCCTGCCGGAAAAACCGTTGTTAAATATACTATTGACTTTTTCTTAAATAAGATTGAGTAGGATTCTTGAAGAGGTTCGAAAGTTATTCTATTTCGTTTATTCTATATTTAGAGGAAAACTGTCAGCCAAGCGCATAATCCGGACGGCGGTGAGGTTGCATAAAAACAGCTTTGTGGCCTAAGGAGTCGGGCCAGTAGGAAGGTAACGATCGACTTTCTGCCGGAAAACTTTCATTACCAGGACTGGCTTACCGGCCTGGAAGTCCTCAACCTGCATTTCTCTTTGGGCCGTCTTGATCCTTCGGCAAGGCATTCCAGGATCGCCCATGTCCTGGAAATTACAGGTCTGACAGGCAGGGAAAAACAGCGGGTGCGCACATACAGCAAGGGCATGCAGCAGCGCCTCGGTCTGGCCAGCGCCCTGCTCACCGATCCTGATCTTCTCTTCCTGGACGAGCCTACGTCGGCGCTTGACCCGCTTGGCCGCAAAGAAGTCCGGGAAATCATCCTGGAACAGAAATGGAAGAGGAAAACAGTTTTTCTAAACAGCCACCTGCTGAGCGAAGTAGAAATGAACTGTGACAGAGTGGCTATTATCAATAAGGGGAGAATTATCGAAGAAGGACCGATTGACTATCTGACCGGAAAAACCGTAGAGGTGGAAGTGGAAATCGGAGGGCGAACTCCTGATCTGGATGCGGCGCTGGAAGAAGCCTGTTTTTCAATTTCCTGGGCAGGAGAGAAAGGAAAGGCGCTGTTGAGAAAGGCGCTGTTGAGCGATAAGGAAGACAGAGCGCGCCTGGCTGAAGTAGTCATTAAAAACGGCGGAAGGCTGTATGAACTTGTTGGGCGCCAAAATTCCCGGGTCAACGTACGGACGGGCCGAGACATCCATCAGCCCGACTACAGCGCGGGGCCGTTCCTGCTGTGACTCATGGAAAGGAATCAGGCAGGTGCTCTGGCGCCCTGAAGCCTGTGGTATATAAACACTGCTGCTGTCCGGATCATCGTAATTGGCCAGTACAACCAGGGCTGTCAATTGATCGGCATTTACATAAAAGATGACCAGTTGCAGGATTTCTTTATCCGGATCCGCCAGAGACAGAGGTTTAAAAACAACATAGGTATAGGGGATATCTGTTACAGGCAGTTGATCCACAAAGCCTTTGGCGGCGGCAGTAAGCATTGCAATTACACAGCCCCATTTTCCTTCTTTGAACTGTAAAGCATCCGGCGGCAGTTCATTAGTAAAGATGACAGCTACGGGCTCATATTTTATTTGTAATTCCCGGGCAATCCTGCTTTCCAAATTATCCGCCTCCTCCTATGCAAATTTCATATAGTTTATTTTCTGACTGATTTTAAAATTTCCTTCCGCCAGCCGGAAATTCAAGCGGCGCCAGATAATCGCCAGTTAATAAGTATGAAAATTCATCTGGCAAAAGGAGGTCAATGACTTAAATGGATTTTGAGCCTTAATTCAGAGAACGAGAGAACCCGGAGGATAAGCGGGGGAAGTGTTTGAGGCGCACTGGCGCCGAGTTTTGACCGAGCCCGAGGGTGAACGAGTTCGTACAAATATAAGAAAGCGATTATTAAGCACGTAGGCAGTTGACCTCCCTAATGAAAGATTGTTTTCAAAGTGTAGATACATAAACAACACCCGCGGCGGACACCATAAAAACAGTTAATCTGTGAAGGAGGTCCGGTCGTGAGAAAATCTATAAAGTTAATGCTGTGCGCAGTGTCGATGACAGCCTTTGCCGCCAAAGTAATTGCCAAAGACAAAATACGGAATTTCTTTCGCAATACTTTAAAGACTTTTTAACTCCCCCTCCCGCCGTTATAACCCATTTCCTCTCTTTGAACCGAATTATTATGTTAATAACATGAGCAGGTCTAAAACATCCAGTACCAGGGTGAAAAGATCCGCTTATTTATTTTTTTATATTCTTTGTTTCGACAAATTTTCCAAAGGACTAATTATTTTTCTGTCAAAAGAAGTGACAAGGGTGGCGCCTCTTGAAAAACCAGCCCTGCAGGTATATATTATTTGAGAAATTAAAAATCTTATAAGGAAATTTGACACCATGAAAAAAGCCACACCGAGAAGCCGGCCGGCTATTTCCATCCCCCGCTCTACTTTAGAAAATGCGCTGGAGATTGCTTATGTAATAGGCATCCTGGCAATGCTTTTTACCCTTGTCAGGTACTGGGCGGCGCTGCCGGACCAGGTCCCCACCAGGTTCGGAACCGGGGGAATCCCGGCCGCCTGGGGCGACAAGACAGCGCTGATCCGCCAACTGCTTGTGTTCGTGTTAATCAGCGCAGGAATATCTTTTTTAAGCCGGTACCCACACCTTTTTAATTATCCCTGGCGGATAACCGAGCAGAATATGAGAATTCAATACCAGCTTGCCCGTACGCTGCTGAGCTGGATCAAGGTAGAACTGGTCTGGCTTATCGGATTCACTGAATGGGGAAGCATTCAGGTCGCACTCGGCTATGATCACGTCTTAAGGATCGAGTATTTATGGGTTTATATGGCGATTATTTTCGGCACGTTCGCAATTTATCTTTACGAGTCATTTAGGGCCCGGTAGTCTAAGTCAGGCTATTTTGGACCTGGAAAGATGGCGGTTAATCGCCTCGTAGTACAACTGGAGATATTCAACCGCCGAGCGAGCCCAGGAAAAATCCTGCTCCATCCCATTGCGCGCCAGTTTCTGCCACTGGGCTGGTTCGTGCCAGTACAGGTTTAACGCCCGCTTGATTACCTGGTAAAAAGCGTTCTTGTCATATTCCAAAAAGACAAAACCGTTTCCCGTACCTGTTACGGGGTTATAGTCGTGCACCGTGTCTGCAAGCCCTCCGGTTGCACGGACCACCGGGGTGTTGCCGTAGCGCATGGCGATCAGCTGGCCCAACCCGCAGGGTTCAAAGCGGGAAGGCATCAGGAACAGATCGGCGCCGGCGTAAATGCGCTGGGCTAGAACGGGATTAAAACCAAGATAGATGCCGGCTTTTTCAGGGTACCTGTCTTTTATATCCCGGAAAATCTTTTCATATTCAGGTTCTCCGCTTCCCAGCAGCGCCAGCTGCACGTCCAAAGCCAGCAATTGATCAATAATCCCGGCCAGTAGATCAAAACCTTTTTGCTGCGCCAGGCGTGAAATCATCCCCATTACCGGAACGTTTCTCACAGGCAGTCCCAGTTCCTTTTGCAGGGACATCTTATTTTCCTGTTTGTTTTCAATGGAATACTGGTCGTAATTGCGGTACAGGCGGGGGTCCGTTTTCGGGTTGAACTCATGGTAATTGATTCCGTTGACGATCCCGTAAAGGTCGCTCGAGCGCTCCCTCAAAAGCCCGTCCAGGCGTTCGCCGCTTTCCGGCTGCTGGATTTCCAGGGCGTATGTCCTGCTGACGGTGCTCAGAACATCCGCATAGGTAAGGCCCATTTTGATGAAGCTGATCCCGCCGTAAAACTCGAGCCGGTCGGGCGTGAAGTAATCATCGCTCACTCCCAGGAGATCGAGCGTTTTTTCTTCAAAGTTACCCTGGTACTGTAAATTGTGGATTGTAAAAACGGTGGATATTTTATTGAAAAAAGGGTCCTTTGCATAAAGGACTTTCAAAAAGAACGGGATGGGACCGGTCTGCCAGTCATTGCAGTGAATAATATCCGGCTGCCAGCCAAGCCTGGGCAGCATCTCCAGGACAGACTGACAAAAAAAAGTGAAGCGCTCCGCGTCGTCGTCATAGTTATACAGGTTGTCACGGTAAAAATAATAGTGGTTGTCGATCAGGTATACCGGGACAAGGCGGTGTTCCCCCATGTACTGGGCTTCAATGGAGGATTCCCGGACGATTGCTGTTTCAACCCGCTCGCTGGTCAGAACGGGGAAGTCCATCCGGTAGCGGGCGCCTTCAACCCCTTTGTAATGGGGAAGCACAATCCGGACGTCGTTTCCGGCACAATCGCTGCCGACGGTAGCCAGCGCCTTGGGCAGCGAACCGGCTACATCCGCCAAACCGCCTGTTTTGGCAAAGGGAACTACCTCTGAGGAAACCATCAAAACCTTAAGTGGACGGTCGAACATATTTTTACCTCCCGCAGGAATCTAAAAATCTATACCTCTTTAATTTGTCCACTTAAGGAAAAAAAATTAAAAATATTTGATTAGCACTCAGACAAACATTTTGCCGCCAGTTCAGGAGGAGTCGGGTTGATATACAAGCCGGTACCCAACTCAAAACCCGCAATCACAGTCAGCCTGGGCAGGATTTCCAGGCGCCAGTGGTAAAATGATGTATCGGGCGTATTTATGGTTGAATTATGCAAAACTATATTGTATGGAGGTTTATGCAGCAATAAGGCCATCCTAACCAAAAGAGAGCGCAGCATTGAAGAAAGCTCAACGGCTTCTTCCTTGGTGATGCCGGCAAAATCGTGCTGGTGCTTAACGGGCAATATCCATGTTTCAAACGGAAAGCGCGAAGCAAAGGGCGCCAGGATGACAAACCTTTCCCCCTGCATAACCATACGTTCACACTGCTGTATTTCGCTGGCCACCATGTCGCAAAAAATGCATCTCCCCGTATCTTCCGTATACTTTTTTGCTCCATCCATCTCCAGGCTTATATCATGCGGAACCATGGGGATAGCAACAATCTGGGAATGGGTATGCTCCAGGGACGCTCCGGCAGTCTCGCCGAAATTCTTAAAGACCTGGATATATTTCATCCGTTTGTCCTGCCGCAGGGCCAGCAGGCGGTCTCTCCACGCCCAGAGGATCTCTTCTATCTGGTGGTCGTCCTCGACATCCAGATTGTCAATGTGATCCGGCGACTCGATTACAACTTCATGGGCGCCCAGCCCGTCCATTGCGGCGTAGATCCCTTTACTGTAAACTTCCGGCGCGGCCTCGGCGCTGACAGCCGGGAACTTGTTCGGGACCACCCTGACCCACCAGCCCGGGTTGTCGCGCTGCGTACCCTGCTTGCGGAAAGACATCACCTCGGGCGGTGTTTCCTGCTCACGGCCGGGGCATAAAGAACATACCTGCCCTTTTATCTTCTCTTCCGTCACCTTAAAGTTTGACGGACGTTTACTTCTTTCCGTGGAAATAACCACCCACCGGTCGACAATCGGATCCTTTCTCCATTCCGGCAAGCTGCTTTCCTCCCTCCGATAATAAGTTGCCTTTTAAAGTTGCCGCAAAGGTTACATTTTTATACAAAGCTTTGCATTCTGAGACAATCTTTTTAAGACAACGGCAGGAATATGAAAAATCAAATCGAATATAAAAAAAGTGGGTTATTCTGGAAAGGCGGGCTGCATGATGATTAAAGAATTAGTCACTATAAAAGGAACCCGTGGCGGCCTGGTCATCCTTCTTGATCCGGCCAGCAATCTTGAAGAGTTGAAAGATGATCTAGAGAAAAAATTTATCTCCTCAAAAGGCTTCTTCAAGGGAGCCAGGTTTACCTTTCACTATCCGAGCAGTTCCCCGGACAACCCACAGTATTCCGAACTGGAAGACATCTGCCTGCAGTACGGGCTTGTGCCGAATAAAGAAATACATTTGCCCGTTTTTCCGTCTGCCTCCGTTGCCGAAGAAATAACAGACGATACCGATGAACCGGCCCGGTTAATCTTTGCCACCATCCGCTCCGGCCAGGAAATAGAAGCAATAAATAACCTGATCATTGTCGGTGATGTAAATCCCGGCGCACGTTTATACTCCGGCGGCAGTATCGTTATCTTTGGAAGGTGCCTCGGCAGCGTCAACGCCGGCCTGCCCGGTCGTGATAAATCGACCATAACGGCGTTTTTGCTTAATCCTGCCCACCTGAGCATAGCCGGAATCGGCGGCCTGCAAAGTGGAGGGAATTACAGGGGCCCTGCAACCGCCTCGCTTAGAAACAACCGGATTGTTTTTGAACCGGCGGCCAAATACTTTAACTTATAATTGATCAGCCGGTACTTTTACTCAACAGCCGGAATGCGCCCAGCAAACCGGCGATTGATTTTGCGTCCTGGATAGCGCCCCGCTCAATTTCTTCCGGGACCCTGCCCAAAGGAATCTTAACCAGCTCTATAGATTCATCCTCATCCAGGTCCTGGGAAGCAAACTCAAGTTCCCTGGCCAGGTAAACGCGCAGGTATTCGTCGCAAAAACCGGGCGATGAATAAAATCCAAACAGGTACTGCCAGGAGGAAGCCCTGGCCCCTGTTTCCTCGGCCAGTTCCCTTTTCGCGCCGGAAAGCGGGTCTTCGTCCTGTTCAACCATCCCGGCGGGAATTTCAAGAAGTTCTTTTCCGGCAGGGTAACGGTACTGCCTGACCAGCAGGACGTTTTCAGCGGAGTCTACGGCGACAACCGCCACCGCGCCGTCGTGTTCAACAACCTCCCGGACAGCGGAGCGGCCTTCGGAAAGCTCCACGCGATCTACTTTCAAATTGATTATTTTGCCCTTGTAAACCAAATCCGAGCTTAGTACTTTTTCACTTGACAGATCAAATCCCACCTTAACGGCTTATTCCAGCCTGAAAGCGCCTCTTCTTTCACGGTTGGCAATCAGGCAGGCGACAGCCAAAACACCGTTGATAATGATAAAGGCCAGGCAAATTCCGGCGGCAAAGCCGGTAAGATGAGCAAGCAGGTAAAAAGCGGCCAGCATAAAAAACGCTGCCAGATACCTGAGGCCCTTTTTCCGGGCAAGGACAATTTCCTTAATCCCCGGCTCCGGCCCATTTAAAACACTTTCCTGCTTTTTACCCTTTACGCCGCTTTCGGGAGCCTCTTCCCCGGCTGACAGTCTTTCTGCCCGGATAGCCAGTTCGACAAGCTTCTCCTTGGGCAGCAGCGCCACCGGGTAATTCCCGCCGAGCATCTTGATCAGCCATCTTACACGGGGGTGGAGTTCCCCTGCGGCGGCAATAAACGCCTTTTCATACCGTCCCTTTTCCAAATCTTCGCCAAGCTGCTGAATAATTTCAGCGCAGTAGCCGGGATCGGCCGCAACGCCCGGCAAAGAAGGCGGCAGGCACTGAATTCCGACTCTGGCGCCCCTGTACACGGACAGAATCGGCACAGAATCTTTCGGGGCTACCCGGACATCCTCAAACTGGCCGGACCTTTCCAGAAGCAGCCCCACAAACATAATCAGGTCATCGCGCGTTTTCAGGCTGTCAATCTCGCTGCGGTACTTCTCCCCGGCAAGCCACATCCTGTTATGCAGCCGGCGCTTGCTTTTTCGCCATTTTTGATAACGGACGCCTGCCAGACACATAGCCGACGCCGCCAGCAAAGAGCAGCAAAGAGCCGTATACACCGGCAGGAAAATTAATAAAACCGACAGGACAAACAGCCAGAAAAGCAAGATTCCCACAAAAAAGTCAAGCGTGCTGGCAACCGGATTGCGGCTGTCCTGGCGCGGCTTGATGTGATAAAGACGGGGGAGTTTTTTCAACTTGACATCCTCCAAAGGCCTTTTTTACCGGATAGTATGCCCTTTTCGGATATTCCCCTAACCGCACCCTGGCAGTTAAGCAACTCTGGACAGCTTACTTTTCCGCCTCCTGCGCAGCCTTTGCTTTTTTGATTACTTCCTCGGCAAGCCTGAGCGGGACTTCTTCATAGCTGCTGAAGGCAGAAGAAAAAGAACCGCGCCCCTGGGTCATTGACTTTAAATCGATTGCGTAGCGTAACATCTCGGACATCGGCACAAGAGCCTTTACTTTGGTCCTTTTGTTTTCTGAGGGCTCCATGCCAAGGATGCGGCCCCGTTTTGTATTGAAATCACCGATTATATCACCCATATAGCTTTCCGGCACTATTACTTCAACTTCCAATATCGGTTCGAGTAAAGCCGGTTTCGCCTGGGCGGCGCCTTTCTTAAAAGCCATCGAACCGGCAATCTTGAAGGCCATTTCCGAAGAATCAACCGGGTGGTAGGAACCGTCGTAGAGGACTGCTTTTACCCCGGTCACCGGGTAACCGGCCAGGATTCCATCCTCCATTGCCTCGCGTACTCCTTTTTCCACAGCCGGCACATACTGTTTGGGAACGGACCCGCCGAAAAGTTCCTCGTCAAAAACAAAGGGTTCATTCAACAGCGGCTCCAGGCGCAGCCAAACGTGTCCGAACTGGCCATGGCCGCCCGTTTGCTTTTTATGTTTTCCTTCAATCTTGACTTCGTTACGGATAGTCTCCCGGTAAGGTATTTTAGGAGAACTCATTACCACATCGACGCCGTATTTGCGCTTGAGCCTTTCCATTAGAATATCCAGGTGCATCTCGCCCATTCCGGTCAGCAGGCTCTCCTTCGTTTCCACGTTCTTCTCCACCCTGACGGTCGGGTCCTCTTCCAGCAGCCTGGCCATCGCGCTGCTCAGTTTGTCTTCGTCTCCCTTGCTCTTCGGGCTGATAGCCACGCTCAGTGTGGGAACAGGGAAGCCTATCCCCTCCAGTTCGACCGGTTTATCCTTATCGCACAGGGTGTCTCCTGTTCCGGTTTCCTGAAGCTTGACCAGCACGGCGATGTCTCCTGAAGGAACCTCCGTTGTAGGAACCGAATTTTTACCTCTTATATATAGCACCTGTCCAACTTTTTCCGTTTTTTCTCTGGTGCTGTTGAACTGTACGCTGTCGCTTTTAAGGGCGCCCGTATAGACGCGGATGAAGTTCATTCTGCCTACATAGGGGTCGGCAAGCGTTTTAAAGACCAGCCCCGAGAACGGCTCGCCGCTTTTGTCTTCAGGCGGCGGGCAGTATTTGACCAGAAAATCCATCAGGTTGATTACAGCGCTGTTCTTAGTCGCCGAACCGCAGAGCACGGGCGCTACCTTGTTGGTGGCAACGCCTTTTTTAAGCCCCTCCTTCAGTTCTTCCGGAGTCAGTTCCTCGCCTTCCAGGTACTTCATCATCAGCTCGTCATCAGCTTCAACAACGGCCTCGATAAGCTTTTCGCGGTACTCGCCGATCGTATCGGCCATCCCGCCCGGTACGGCTATTTCCACGGCCTTGCCGTCATTCCCGTAAGAGAACGCCTTCTGCTCGATCATATCAACTATCCCGCTGAAATCGGCGGCCTGGCCGATAGGCAGCGTCACAGGCGCAAAATGGATATTAAACTTTTCTTTTAAATCATCAAGGACTTTAAAGAAATGGGCGTTTTCACGCTCCATCTTATTTATAAAAACAAGTCTGGGCAGCTCCCGCTTATCGGCGTGCTCCCAGATGATTTCCGTCTGAACTTCCACCCCGTCGACCGCAGACACTACAAAAAGGGCACAGTCCACAACCCTTAACACGGCCAGCACTTCTCCTATAAAATCGGAAAAACCGGGAGAATCCAGAGCATTAATCTTGCAGCCTTCCCACTCGCAGGGAACAAGGCTCGTGTGAATTGTTATCTTGCGGTTTATCTCCTCCGGATGGTAATCTGCTGTGGTGGCGCCATCGTCCACCCGCCCAAGCCTGTTTACCGCTCCGCTGTTAAACAGCATTGCCTCCACGAGCGATGTTTTTCCGGCGCCGCCATGGGCGACGACCCCCAGATTGCGAATTTGACTGCTCTTGTAGTTCTTCAAATTTTACTACCTCCCGTAATAATTGTTTTAAAATTCTCTAAGAAGCCGTTGCTGTTCAGGTTGTCGATGCCTGGATAATCGGTCAGGTCAAGGCGCAGCGGGGTTATGGAAATATAATTGTTTTTAACCGCGCTGACATCCGTGCCCTCTTGATTATCTTCCATTTCAAGCAGATCCCCTCCCATCCAGTAATAAACCCTTCCCCGGGGATCTGTCCTTTTATCAAAGATATTGATGTACCTCCGGTTTCCAAGGCGGGTTATCTTTACACCGTTGTGCCGGTCGCCGGGGGGCACATTTACATTCAGCAGGAAATTCTGCGAAAAGGCGCCCTTTTCAAGTACTGTAACCAGTTTACGCGCAAACTCCGCGGCCGTGGAAAAATCACGGTCAGGGAAACTGGTCAGGGAAACGGCAACCGACGGAAAACCGCTGATTAAACCCTCGACAGCCGCCGAGACTGTTCCCGAATAGAGCACATCCGTGCCCAGATTGGACCCCTGGTTGATTCCCGAAAGAACTATCTCCGGCGGATTGGGAAGGAGGTCTTCAACAGCCAGCTTAACGCAGTCGGACGGCGTGCCGTCAACCGACCAGCTGGCTGCAACCCCGAAATCGGATGATAAGGCAACCTTCCTGACGCGCAGGGGCCGGTGCACCGTAATGCTGTGGCCCGTGGCGCTTCTTTCCCGGTCAGGCGCCACAACGTATATCTCGCCGAGGTCTTTTAAGCCCCTGACAAGGGCGCTCAATCCCCTGGCGTATATTCCATCATCATTAACCACTAGAATTCTCATCTCAACCTCCGCAGTCCTTCTCAGTCATTTTTCTTGATCAGGGCCATTGCCTCGGCCCTGGTTGCCACACTTTTCTGGAAAACGCCGCGTACCGCCGAAGTCACCGTCTTGGAGCCCGGCTTCCTGACCCCGCGCAGTGTCATGCACATGTGCTCGGCCTCAATAACAACCAGCACCCCGTACGGATCGAGTTCCGACATGACGGCGTCGGCAATTTGCGTGGTCAGCCTCTCCTGCAGCTGAGGCCTTCTTGAATATCCCTCCACCACCCTGGCAAGTTTGGAAAGGCCGGTGACCCTCCACTGCCGGGGAATATAGGCGACGTGGGCAACCCCGAAAAAAGGCAGCAGGTGATGCTCGCATACGGAGTACATCGGTATGTCCTTGACCAGAACCATTTCCTCGTGGTCTTCCAGAAATATTTTCTCAAGGTGCTTCCTGGGTTCCTCGTTCAGCCCGGAAAATATTTCTTCATACATTTTGGCTATTCTCTCGGGAGTCCCTATTAAACCCGGCCTGTTCGGGTCTTCGCCGACAGCCTCAAGAATCATCCGGACCGCTTCCTGAATCTTTTTTAAATCCACTCTCCAGACCCTTTCATTTTCTTTATGTCTATCTCTATCATAACATATACATTATTTTATGAACCTGTGGAATTACCCTGACATCCGAAAGATGCTCAAGCGCCAGCTCCTGAAGGAAAAGAAGCCGGCCCGGGCCGGGCTTGACAAACCGACCGCCCGTAACAGGCTGGATAATCAGGGGCAGGTCGGCTATCCCCGAAACCAGCCGGACAGCCCGAATAAATTCTTCATCGCTGGTTTTTCCGCTCACAACTACCTTTATAAAAACTTCTTTTTGAACAGCCGCGGCTAAGAACCTTCTATGATCATCCCACAGGGGAAACAGGTTTGAAATACCCGGCAGTTTGATATCCATGGCAATAAAGTCAACCATGTCGATTATGCTTTCCAGCTGCTTGGTAAGCGTGCCGTTTGTTTCCAGGTACACTTTCAGGCGCGAACTTTTTATTAGAGTGAGGATCACCTTTAAAAATTCACTTTGCAGAAGAGGTTCTCCTCCGGTTAAGACGACTGAATGGTGAATTGGCGGTTTTAATCTCTTGACCGCTAAAACTACCTGGCCAGCTTTCACAGGATTTTTGTAGTAGATAATATCTTTGCGGTCGAGAGAGTTATGAACCCGGCAGTGAGTCGGCCGCATTTCACCGGGGGTGTCGCAGTAAGCGCACTCCAGGTTGCACCCGGCAAAACGCAGAAATATCTGCCTGCAACCTACCAGGGGTCCCTCCCCCTGGACAGACGAGAATATTTCTATCATAGAAGCTTCCAACTTACCTGCCACCCCTTACCTTGCAGCGCGCTAAAAAGATGCTCTCGATTTCGCCGGCGTAGGACCGGCATATTTCTTCAGCAAGCGGGAGAATCTGATTTTCCGCCAAACCCGCCTCCAGCAGGCAGGAGGCTTTTACAGGAATGTTCTCCCTGCTTACGTTCAGCCCCGCGTGGATCATCGTCGAAACAGGTGTAACTGTGGCAATCGAAATGGATAACTTGCCGTCATCTATGTAAAGGTCATCTCCCAGGCGCAAGGTCCTGATACCATGGAATTCAAGGATTTCCTTGATAATATTGATCAGCAGTCTCTGCCTTAAGACACCTTTTTCAAGATCATGGTCAAAATGTTCAACAATAAAGTGAAGCATATCGGGGCTGTATATTGCAGACTTGCTTAATACATCCTCCAGATCAATCATATCTTCAAAGTCAATATCGCAGGGGCCGCGAAAACCGATTATGCTGTCGCCCTTAACGCCCCATGTCCGGTATGCCCAAAGAGAGGAAAGCTGCTTCCCGTCATACGGAACTGTTTCCGGCACAACCAGGCTCTGCAGAAAAACCATCAATCCCCGCCTCCTTCATCGCCCTGTAAAAACGCCGGCAGCTTTCGCAGGTTCCGCACATTGCGCTGCCCCCGTGGTAACAGCTCCAGATCAGCCGCCAGGGCACATTGAGTTTTTTCCCCAGTTGGACAATTTCCACCTTGTCCAAACGCTGCGTGTAGCTTACCACCTTGACCTGTTTCCTGGCTGAAAAAGCAAGCGCTTTATTGGCAGCTTCGACGAAAGCCGGGCTGTTATCGGGGAAAGTCCGGGCTTCTTCCCGGTTAAACCCAGTCACAATCAGTCCGCAGTCCAGCGCCTCGGCAAAAGAAGCCGCTATGTTAATGAACACTCCGTTGCGGTTCGGTACCCATACCGCCGCCGCGCTTTCAAGAGCGGCCTGCAGGTCGTCAAGTGAGTCTGCTGAAGGATTGGGCACCTCCTTCGAAGTATTGACTAAAGCCGAAAAAGTAATCTTTCTTAGAAACGGAAGATCAACAACCATATGATTGAGATCATAATATTCCGCAATAGCTGACGCCGAATTGATTTCCCTGGCTGCTGAACGCTGGCCGTAATCCATGGTCAGACAAAGCTCCACTTCGCTTTCACGCAGGGCATGAGCCAAAGAAACGGTGGAATCAAGGCCTCCGGAAAGGAGGACAACGCTTCTCATCTAGCTTCCCTCGCTGTAGAAGGCGCATGTGTCGGAAGATTCCCAGACCCGGACACCGGATAGTTTTAAACCGGTTTTAAAAAGATCTCTTAAACAGTTAAAGATATATCTGGCTAAATTCTCAGCAGTGGGGTTAGTTTCCTTCCCCGGCCGGCTGAAAAATTCCAGCTCGTTTAAATACTGGTGATCGAGGCCGTCAATTACTTCCCCGACAAGTCTTTTTACTTCTTTAAAGTCGATCAGCATTCCGTTTTCATCCAGTTCAGCCCCGGAAACGGAAACTTCCACTACCCAGGAATGGCCGTGCAGACGGGAACACCTGTCAGGATAGTCCAACAGCCTGTGCGCAGCGGCAAACTGCTTCTTAACTGTAACTTCGTACATCAAAGACCTCTCCTAAAATATCCATCCGCTTATAAACACCATACCTATTTAAAATATCATGATGCCCATAAGCGATCAATAGATACATTGTCTAATTAAGGAACAAAAAAAATAAAATAGTGGGAAAGGTGAAAAAATCCTACTCCCACTACTTGTGTTTCTAGAATACTTGTACACCCTGTTGGTCTGGATGTCTTTTAAAGCACCTTTTATAACAGCTATACCTGGACTACTTCCTTCACTTCCGGAACAAGCTGCTTGAGCGACCGCTCAATTCCCATTTTAAGGGTATAAGTGGCGCCCGCTCAGCCGCCGCAGGCGCCTTTTAAGGCGACCTTGACTACGCCGTCGTCAGTAACTTCAACAAGCTCGACATCTCCGCCATCCATCTGCAGCATCGGGCGTATTTTTTCGATGACTTCACTTACTTTTTCGTACATGTTAAGCACCTGCCTCTTGTTTTAAAATTTAACCCTGGCTGTTATGTGTTATTTGTTATTTTAAACTCAATCATGCCTAACATGCAATAAGAAATATATAATTTATTTATTATTAAAGAGAAAATAATAAAATATTTTTGTAGCTTAAAGGCTGCCCGCAAAAAATTCCCCGATTTTGGCGGCCATGTCCCTTTCCTGGCCGGACCAGAAATGATCAATGTCAGGATAAAGCACAATTTCCTTCGGTTCCGGCAATTTTTCCACCTGCTGCTGAAGGCTTTTCGCGTTTATAAAACCGTCCCGGACACCGCAGAGGAATATTTTCGGCTTTGTGTATCCGTCAAGCAGGTCCGCAGGTTTGATAAAGGGAGATATTCCCGCAATCGCCCTTATTTTTTGTTCTTTTGCCGCCACCTTTAAAGCCACCATGCTGCCGAACGAATAACCGCAGATTCCAATCCGTTCGGGATCAATCTCTTTTTTGCCTAACACAAACGAAACCGCCGCCATGGCGTCATCGCATTCACCGACTCCATTATCAAATTGCCCCTCACTGTCCCCCACCCCCCGGAAGTTAAACTTGAAGGAAGCCAAACCCTTCCCGGCCAGCGCCATACAAACGGCGGAAACAACATTGTTCCGCATGTCGCCTCCCATCTGGGGATGAGGGTGGCAGACAACGACAACGCCGAAAGGCCCTTCCCCTTCGGGAAGCCTTAAAACCCCTTCTAAAGTAAGTTCACCGCATTGAAACTCTACTCTCTCCTGCCGCATTATTTTCCCTCCTGTGAAATGTTAAATAAACCTGTGGTTATTATGCTGCGACCTTATAACAACTTATAGCAAAGAAAGAAACACAATAAAGAATAAACTCATTAATAGCTTAATATGCTTGCAATGAGTTTATAATGCCTCATAATCTTTTTCATATATATCTCCTAGGCTTATTACAAGCAAACAATTATCTTGGTAATTATAGTTTCCATCTTGATATTTTAAATATATGTTCTCAAATTCTGTGTCTGTTATTGGCATGAAATTATAACGATATCCATTGTAAATGAAACTCATTGTTATCTGTTGCCTTTCAGGCCAACGCTTTACATGTATACAAACATCTTCTGGTGAAATTAAAGTTAATGAATACTTTTCTTCATCATTTAAAGTCTTAATAAACTCACTATCTATATACTTATCGCTATTAAAGAAAACGAATTGTTTATTTTCAGCACAATGAATATTTAACAGCTCTTGAATATTGGTTCTCCCTATTTTTTGCCAACTAACTGAATTATCAAGTATATAATTTTCAGGCTGATAGTAATTAGGCTTAATTCCTTTGCATTTTATTCTTACTATATCCATAATTTGCGGCTTATTTCCATTCTCATATATCATATCTTCAGATCTAATGGCATGCTGTATTCTATCATCTTCGGATATTATCCTAATCCAGTTTCAAAATCCAAAACTTCTTCGTTATAGAGACCAATTTGGCGTTAATCAAGGGATTGACGATTGAAATATCTCCACTATGTAATTAGTGTTTTTTTCAATATTTAGGTCTGGATAAATTTGCTTTATATGTTCTGCTGTTAATCTCCTATGGCATTTATCTGCAGTTGCTTCGCTACAAAGAAGACAGACACCATCCAAATTTTTATTATACTTAGCATCTAAATCATTCTTAATATTCCTTTTATTCAATAAATCATTAAAAAGAATCTCATATCGTTTCCAGTCTATTTTCTTTTTTTTATAGTTATCAAGAATATTTTTATCTGGGGCCAAACTAGTATCATGTGTGTATTTTATATTGCAGAACTCATTTAAAAAAAATTTAAGATCCTCACCTTTCGAGAAGCCTGCTAATTGTGAAGTATTATTTAACCTAATATCAATAATCTGTTTCACTTTATTTTTTTTTAATAATGTAAAAAATTCTCTTGCACTTTTTTTAGTGAATCCTATTGTATATAACCTCATTTACTAAGGTCTCCTTCTTTTCTACTATTCTATATCCTATATCTTTATTTCTTAATTTATAGGATTCATTTATCAATTCCAGATCATTCCTTCCTGGATCATCAAACAATGTTTGTTGATATCCATTAGGAAAATACATATCCAGCAATCTTTTTTCAATATGTTCTTGATTCTGTATTTTACCGTCCTCTAGTATATTATTAACTTTGTAATTTTGTTTATGAAATTCTCGCGCAACTAATATATTCCTATGGCAATCTATAGGGTCTCTCTCTTTGCACATCAACGCAATATTAAAACCTTTTTCAATTCCTGTTTTAACTCTGTCCATGCCTGATATAAACAAGCTGCTTCGACTTACTTTTTCAAAATCTAAATATCCTTCGTCAGAATATAGCTCTTTATCCTTCCGTCTCGCTCCAAATTCATTACCCATAAATATATAGTATATTTTGTTAATATTTGAAAAGATTTTAATCTCGCTCATATTAAACTGTGGCGTATATTTTGAGTAGGGTATACTCCTAACATCAACTAAACAGCTAATACTGTGGCTATTTAGCAATTTTAAGAAATAATCAATATTATGTGTTGAATGACCAATTGTATATATCTGATTCATAATTATTTTCCTTTATTTTTATATAATAGTAATACCAAAAATCCATATACACTATTAAATTAAATTTATCGAAGCACTACACCAGAATTCCTTAACTCTCAAAAAATAATATACCATAATTATACATTACATGCAATTGTTATACTCCTTTAAGATAAAAACTCCCCTACGATAGTGCGACAAGTAGTTATCTCTGTGTTTAAAAAAGCATTTTAGCCCGGTATAATCCAATACATAATTATCGCGAGTAAGTTGATGGGCTTTTCATGTTCCCATTGATCACGAAAACGAACGCCTTAGATGGAAATTGTTTTGTTCCGTCGTTTCCACCATGTGTCTCAACATCTGTAAGATTAATATCATTCCGAATATCGCTAGGTGGCTTATCCTTGCTAGTCAAGTCGAGTACGAGAAGTATGCTGACTTGCCTTGCTTCTACACCGGCATATTGAACGGACTGGGATGTGTACTTTTTAGAGATGTGCACGCGATCTCCATTTTCCTTTTCGACTTTCAGCTCGACAATTACACCTCGATACCTTATGTCTGTAATACCTCCCGCTTGACTTAGGTGCTCTTGTACATCCTGCCCGAGCACGAATCGAAGATCACGAAGTACCTTTTCCTGAAACTCTGATTCTGGTACGTCATTACGCTCTTTAAAAATTGCTTCTTGAGCATATGTGGCAAGCAGACGAGTAAGAGCTTGAAGCATTTCCAATAAGTCAGTTAGTTCGTCACCAACCCCAGGACAATTTTTAAGAAGCGCTGTGACAAGTTCCACAATATGTCGATCCATCCTCCGGTTACCCGTCATCAGAGGATGTCCGTCTTCACTGGTGACTCTCAGGCGAAGTTCATTATGCCCAATTACCGGAATCTCTTTGAAGTGTCCATCAGAAGTCTCAAATGCGCCACGAATTGTAAATACGAGATCATCCAACAAGCTGCTTTGTCCTGAGGTGAATATTATTTGTCCCGTCAATTCTCCGTGATATCCGCCATTTTCATCCTTAATACAACCTGATGGGTCAAGCGTGAATTCGGAAACTGAGAAAGTGCCCGACGGACACGTTGTGAGTAAATCAAGCCGAAGGCGTACAGCATCATCAGGCCATACAACACCGCGAATACGAAATACCAAAGGATATAAAATATTAGTCCTCAAGAGTTGCGGGCTTGCGAATGGCGCATTGTCAAGAAAGACGATGACCCGCAACAGCGGATTCGGCTCGGAATCAGTTTCTTCAGCCGCATTTTCAGACGGTATATTCATTTCTCTTAAATGCCAATAAAGTGTTGGCAGTGGGATCATTAACAAAAACGTGCGCAACCGTTCAGAATCATATTGCCCTGTTTGTAATAATAAACGCCGGATTAAACCCGTACTATCGGGCAGTTTTAAAGCTTCCGAAGACAATATGCGGCGCAGTTCCATAACTAAGACATCGCATTTTGCGCGTTCCGCGATTATGTCTCCCTCACCACCCTGAGCAATCGCCAAGCAAACAACCTGACTGGCCAAGACACGAAGTCCGGCAACAACAACACGCCATTCCGCTGGCACATTTGTATCAGGTGTATTTTTGAGGATTTCTAAAATCCGGTTGATTAAAGAGGTAACCTCTTTAATCAATCCTCCCGGCCACCAGGCGCCGAAGACAAGACGGCACGTATATCATGAATGAGAGTAACCGAATTGAGGGCATGTTCAAGATGCAATTCTGATTCCCGCATCAGGCATCCCCCTGTCCCTTTGTGAAATATGTTTCAGCCGTTTCTATTTCACCTGCTTGTAACGCCGCGTTACCAGCAGCAATCATTTCTATATTTAGTAGTCTTTCGCGGAACGGCTCGTATCTAGGTTCTTTAGGCAGAGCGTTTTCCGCTGTTTCCAATACACTGCGCTCATATCGAAATGCCCGTGCAAGCGCAGAAGGCTGATGGCCAAGTTGCGAATGGAGGCAAAAATGATATACAGCGCTTGATTGTTTTAGTATTATACGGTAACCTTATATCG
>LDZT01007425.1_pt1 | contig 30573 bp, 26 predicted proteins | sample 615521 | NCBI WGS metagenome assembly LDZT01 (sample SAMN03408292, study PRJNA278302) | terrestrial metagenome | isolation source: oil reservoir sample SB1 | place: USA: Alaska, North Slope, Schrader Bluff formation | collected 2011-09 | reverse complement strand
GCAGGGTTTTACTATCAATTTCTGATAGCAGACACCGATTATCTAGTTGCCAATAGAAAGAAATATACATATTCCTGCTTGATTTTGCAGGCTGAAAACGATAAAATTATTGATAAGTCAGCTTCGGAAAAACGCTATAACAATATTTTGTCCAAGGATAAAACATTGGACGCATATAAAGGTTTATTCCATGAAATTCTCAACGAACCTGAAAAAGAACTTGTAATTGCAGCTATTTTGGAATGGATTGATACAAGATGTTAAAAGAGATTTATATAACAAAGCGGATGTGATATAATCAAATCTGAGAAAAGAAAAGGAGAGACTATATGTATGGATTGTTCTTGGTGTTGAATGACATCTACAAATTGGACGAATTACATGAAATGTTTTATGAAGAGGAGGTTGGAGCAACCACAATAGACAGTCAGGGGATGGGCAAGGTTTTACTGGATCATCATATCGATATTCCAATGCTAGCAAGCATGAGAAAACTGATTGACGGTAGAAAACCATACAACAAGCTAATTATTAGTGTTATAAAAGACAAGGAAAAGTTAAAAAGAGTGACCGAAAAAATAAGAAAGGAACTGAATGATTTTTCTGAACCGGGGGTAGGATTCATGTTTGTAGTTCCTATTATTGCATGTTATGGGTCCAAAGAAGTATGCTCGGTTGACGAAGATATTTTTTAATTGTGCATTACGACAGCCTTTGCAATAAGCAAAGGCTGTCTCTATTTTTTGACAATGACTGTTTGGGTGCTGCTATTCCAATCAATATCGAAACCAAGAGATTCAAGAACCACTCTAACCGGCAAATAAGTCCGACCTCTTTTTATGATCGATATTGTATCATTCAAGACTAGTTCGTCGTTGACGAAGATGTATGGTTTTCCTATGGGGATTTTTACGGTTGTTCCATTCAACACAGCAATCGCTGTATTACTCTCGGAAATCCAGTCGACTTTTGCACCGAAGTATTCGAGTGTGATTCTGAATGGAACCTGAGCTCGGTCGTTACTGTCTATGAAAGGGAAGCCAAAGTTTTCGTCATATTGGATATATTCATCAAAGGCAGTTACATTGACCACACCAATCAAAGGATTGGAAATAATTGAGGTGTTAAGGGTTGTTTCATCTATGATTGACAAATTTAATTGATTAATCAATTCAACATAAAGATTGTCGTCTGTACGTTGGCTTAATTTGTTTAGCAATAGCTCATATGTTACAGCTGAATTAGGCTTGTTTTCTGAGTAGATTGTATGAGTTTTTTGAATTTCTTCATCGGTCAACATGTAATAATCATGTACTAATCTTCCTTGCTCATCCGGTATCGGATCATCGAAGGTAGTGTCAACATGGTACCATTGATTGTCAACATACACCATATTCCAAATATGTTCTTGTCCGGCATTTCCAGTGATCAGTCGTGTGGGTATTTTAAGCTCATTGACCATGCGGTGGAATAGCAGAGCATACCCGCTGCAAACCGCAGTTCCCCTGTACAAAACATCATAATGAGTTCTGTAATTCAGGCTAGTATCATATTTCGTATTCAATATAATCCAGTCGTGGACCGCTTTAATCTTTTCGTGAATAGTCATGTCGGGCTTGATAATCTGGACCAGAATTTCCTTTATCCTTTGGTTTGCATATTCTTCCTGCGACTTGTTCAATAGATGGACTGAGCTGAAATTGATATCCAATTTACCTTCGTAGCCTGTGTATTCCCACATTAAGGACCTGATTGTGTTTTTTAAATATTCATCTAAATCGATTACATTGTTTAAAACACGTTCCAGACCATCTGAATTGCCTGTATATCTGATGTCAATCGATGTTTCTCTCGATCTGAGACTATTCAATATCAAGTTTTGCAACGTATCAAGAGAAGCAGTTTCGTTACTATAACCAATAGCATAACTGATTTGTGAAGTCATTAGAGTTAAAACAATCAATATGAGGATTAGTCTTCTTTTCATGAAACACCTCTTGGTCTAATTATCTCTTTCGCATATTAAATTTTATTTTACAATATAACCAAACATAAAAAAATATTAAAAACGGTAACCTTGCAATCATAGCTTATGCCTTAGATCAACGGCTTTGCGTATCAATCTTTCGAGAGATTTGCCTTTTTCAGTATTTAACATGTATTTTTGAAATAAGATTTTAATGAATTTTATCAATTATTGTTATGAATGTCAAATGATTATAACATTAATGCTTTTATGATATAATGGCAGTAAGAGAGGTAGTTGGCTATGAAATTTCCTGAAGACATTTACTATATAATGGATCGACTGAACGGGTATGGTTACGAGGCTTATCTCGTTGGTGGCGCAGTCAGAAGCATATTATTGAACTTGGAAGTCAAGGATTATGATATCACTACAAATGCCAAACCTTCCGAGCTCGTCGGGCTGTTTAAAAAGACAATACTAACAGGTGCCAGGTTTGGAACAGTAACAGTACTGATTGATAAAAGAAGCTATGAAATAACCACCTATAGAAGAGATTACGATTATCTGGATAGCAGAAGACCTTCTGTTGTCAGGTTTTCCGATGAATTGGAAGAGGATCTGACAAGAAGGGACTTCACTATCAATGCCATATGTATGGATAAGGAAGGCACTGTTATTGATCCACTCAATGGTATGGAAGATATCAATAATGGCATAATAAGAGCAATTGGAAATCCTGATATCCGTTTTAAAGAAGATGCTTTGAGAATGATGAGAGCTATCCGATTGATGTCTGAGATAGAGTTTACAATCGAGGAGAATACCCTAAATTCCATAACCCAGTATGCAGCAACCATTAGCTGTATCAGCACTGAAAGAATCCAAAATGAACTAAATAAAATTATATTATCAAGAAAGCCTTCATTAGGGTTGTTTAAAATGCTGGAAACGGGGTTACTTGGTACAATCATACCGGAGATTTTGCCGTGTGTCGGATTTCAACAGTTCAGCAGTTACCATGATAAAGATGTCTTCAGTCATACGATGATTGTTGTGGATAACACATCCCCAAAACTGGTAATCAGACTTGCTGCTTTGTTTCATGATATTGATAAGCCTAATTGCCTTACGATTGACGAGAATGGGGAGGGACATTTCTACGGGCATCATATCGAGTCAGCCAGAATAAGCCAAGAAGTGTTGAAAAGATTAAAATACCCAAATGATGTGATCGAAAAGGTTTACCGGTTAATCAGGTATCATCCTCTGAAAGAGATAAATATTGGAGATAAAGGTGTAAGGCGGTTTATCAACAAAGTTGGCAAGGATAATCTGGAGGACATGTTTAATCTGAATTATGCTGACATTATCGGGAAATCAACATACAAAGGCATTAATAAATTAAAAAACATGGAAGAACGTACGCAGCAGATTATCAACAGTCATGATCCACTTAGTCTAAGAGATCTCGCCATAAAAGGCAAGGATATTAAAGAACTGGGAATCAATGAAGGCCCTTTGATTGGCGAAATACTTGACCGATTGATGACCCTGGTCCTTGACAATCCAGAAGACAATAATAAAGAAAGACTGATTCAACATATTAATGATATGAAGAAAGAGACCCCCCCCGATTAATGAAAGGGTTCTTGTCAAATTCTATCAATTGGCCAAGATCTCAGTCCATATACGGTAATAGAGCTGGAGAGAATCACCCAAATCTCTAAACATTTCAGTACGCTCAAGGATATCATCAGATGGATTGAAACCTGGGTTATCGAATAGGAATTCTTCGACCTCTTTGATAGCCTCCTTATGTACCGTTGAATACCAGACATAGTCTATATTTCGAAGTGTGTTGTCTTTATCGGTTAGAAAATTAATGAACATTTCTGCTTCTTTTTTGTGGGTTGCTGTTTTAGGGATGAATATGGCATCAACCCAAACGTTTGATCCTTCTTCTGGAACATAATAGGCGAGATTCTCATTCTCACCCATAGCAGCTACAGCCTCGCCCGACCATAGTAAAGCCACAGCTGCCTCTCCACCGATCATCATATCTCTTACCTCGTCCACCACATATGCCAATACGAGGGGTTTTTGTTGTATTAGCAATTGTTTTGCTTCTTCCAATTCAAATTCATTTGTTGTATTTAAAGAATAGCCCAGTTTCTTAAGAGCAGCACCTAATGAATCCCGCTGACTATCCATCATAAGGATTTGTCCAGAGTATTCTTTATCCCATAAGAGATCCCAGCTTGTTGGCGTTCCTTCTACTTTTGTTGTATCATAAAGAATCCCCAGCGTGCCCCAGAAATAGGGAACGGTGTACTTGCCATCAGGGTCATATGCCGTCTTTCTGAAATCTTCATCAATATACTGATAGTTGGGAATGTTCTCATAATTCAATTCTTGTACCCATCCCTCGTTGATCAGCCTTTCTATCATGTAATCACTTGAGATTATTAGGTCGAAGTTTGTTGCTCCGGATTTTACCTTTGTGTACATATCCTCAGGTGTTGGATAAATCTCATAATTAATTTTGACATCATGTGTTTTTTCAAACTCATCCAATAGACCCATGTCTATGTATTCACCATAATTTAGAACATTTAGAACTACCTTGTCTTTGTTTGAACTGCTGCATCCCACAAACGAGAGAGAGAGGGAGAGTGCTATGACCGCTGCAATTATTGATTTCTTCATTTAATACCTCCATTGTTTTTTTGCCCTTCAACCAAGGCAGATCGTTTGTTTATGAAAAACAATAATATTAAAACTACTGTCAACATAAGTGTGGATAGTGCATTTATAGTTGGTTTAACACCTCTTCTTGCCATAGAGTATATAACTATTGAAAGGTTGGTGACACCTGATCCTGTTGTGAAAAAACTGATCACAAAGTCATCGATTGACAGTGTGAAGGCAATCAGAAAACCTGTAATGATACCAGGCATTATTTCTGGGATAACCACTTTTCTCAAAGCGTATAATGGCGTAGCCCCTAAGTCTAGCGCTGCTTCAGTCAGGTGTTTGTTCAAGCTTTTTAATTTTGGCATTACTGCCAATATAACAAAAGGGATATCGAATGTTATATGCGATAATAACATAGATAAAAACCCCAGCTTCATATTTGTAGATAGATACAATATCATTAAGGACAAACCGGTTACAATATCCGGATTGACGACAGGCAGATAATTGACATTGACCATGATTGCTTTCGGTTTTTTTTTGAAATTGTAAAGACCTATCGCTGAAAACGTACCGATGAATGTTGCAATCGTTGCAGCAAGCATAGCAACAATGACCGTGTAATACAAGGCTGTTTTTATATCTCTGTCATTAAACAAGTCAATATACCATTTCAAAGTGAAGCCACCCCAATTACCCCTTGACGTTGAATCATTGAATGAATATGCGACGAGTACCAGGATCGGGGCATATAGAAAAACGAATATCAATCCCATATAGATTTTATGGAGATTTCTCTTTACCATAGGTTGGATCCGCTCCCTTCCTTGTCCACATCAAACCTATTTAGAATAGACATGGAAACAAGTATAATCAACATCATCATGATTGCAACTGCAGATCCGAAATTCCAATCTCCGGTAACCAAAAAAAGGTTTTCAATTAAAGTGCCTATGTAAAGGCTTCGGTTACCACCTAAAAGTCTTGGAATAACAAAAGAACTCACTGCCGGCATAAAGACCATTATAATACCTGATATCACACCTGGAAGACTTAGCGGTAGTATGACCTTTAAAAAGGTGGTTCTATTATCTGCTCCCAAGTCATGAGATGCTTCTACCAGATGCTGGTCCATTTTGCTAAGGGCAGTATAAATTGGTAAGACCATAAATGGTAAAAAGTTGTAAACCATACCGATTATTATGGATGAATTATTGTACAGAAGCCTAATACTAGGTAATCCAAGCATGTTCAAAAAATTATTGATGATGCCATTGTTCCCGAGTATTGTCATCCATGCGTAGGTTCTCAAAAGCATGTTCATCCACATTGGTAGTATAAACAACAATAAAACCGTGTTTCTATGTTTGCTGTGGATTTTGGATATGATATAAGCAATTGGATATCCCAATACCAAACATAAGATGGTGGATACGAGTGCAAGATTGATGGATCTGATTGTAACGCCGATATAAAGAGGATCGAAAAAGAGCTTATAATTATTTAATGTGAAGTTGATGGTTTTAATATTATTGACTTCCTTGGTTGTAATACTATACAGAAAAACCAACACAATAGGTAATACGATGAAAATAAACATCCATATAACATAAGGATATGCGAAGAACTTTTGTTTTTTATTCACTCCAAGTCTCCTTTGACATAATATGAATATCATCTGGCGTAAACTTCAATCCAACCCTGTCATCAACGGAAGATTGATATGTGCTTTGAACTAGAATTTCAAAAGTTCCCACATTGACAATCATCTCATAATGGACACCTTTGAAAATGGTTGATGTGACAGTGCCTTTGATATAGCCTTCGTTTTCTGGCACCATGACGATATCTTCAGGTCTTAATACGACATGGATATTTTCATTTCTGGGAAAACCATAATCCACACACTTAAAGGTTCTGCCTAAAAAAGTCACTAGATAGTCTTCATTCATGATGCCGTCAATGATATTGCTTTCGCCGATAAAGTCAGCGACAAATGCGTTCTCAGGCTCATTATAAATATCGACGGGTGTTCCAATCTGTTGTATCTCTCCATTGTTCATAACGACAACCGTGTCTGACATGGTCAATGCTTCTTCCTGATCATGTGTCACATATACAAATGTGATACCCACCTCTCTTTGCATGTGCTTCAATTCTAGTTGCATCTCCTTTCTGAGTTTGAGGTCCAATGCGCCTAAAGGTTCATCCAAAAGTAGAACCTTCGGTTTGTTCACAAGAGCTCTTGCAATAGCTATCCGTTGTTGTTGCCCACCTGATAAAGAGTCGATTTCACGGTTTTCAAAACCTTCAAGATTGACAAGCTTAAGCATTCTTTTGACTTCTTCTTTAATGATTCCATCACCGGTTTTTTTGATGCGCAAACCAAATGCAATATTTTCATATATATTGAGATGAGGAAACAATGCATATTTTTGGAAAACGGTATTTATTTGTCTTTTGTACGGTGGCACGTTGTTGATATTTTTACCATCGAAAAACAAATCGCCTTCAGTTGGATATTCAAAGCCACCTAATATTCTCAAAGTGGTTGTTTTTCCACAGCCACTTGGTCCCAAAAGTGTCAAAAATTCATTTTCGTTGACATATAGGTTGATTTTATTCAGAACCCTGACATCATAGTCTTTCGATATGTTTTTTAATTCGATGATTTTATTGCCCAAGGAGGCCTCCTCTAAAAATAAGGTGGGGTACTGACCCATAGTATTCTTGCAATGTTTTTCCCGGGATTTGATATGAAGTGGGTATTTCTTGTTTTAAAATAAAAGCTTTCACCTTTTTTTACTTTGTGCTTTTCTTCTCCATAATGCAGATAAATGCTACCTGATAAAATGTAACCGAATTCTTCTCCTTCATGTGGATGATCAGGCTTGGTTTCGCTGAAGCTCTCCAACTCAACAAGTATAGGTTCCATCATGTTTTTTTGTGCATTGGGGATAATCCAGTTAATCGTATATGAGCCGTCAAATTCTTTGACGAAGACATCTTCGTTTCTAAAAACCATCTTTTCTGCTTCAGTTTCACTGAAAAAATTGCTTAAACTTGAACCCAAGGACTCCAATAGGTCTATTAATGTGGCTATAGATGGTGAGGTCAAATCTCTTTCAAGTTGTGATATATATCCTTTGGTCAACTCGCATCTATCAGCCAGTTCTTCCTGTGTCAAACCGCGACGCACTCTTAGCGTTTTAATTTTTCCGCCGATTTCCATTTTGCACCCCTTCTTACTATTCAATAAAAAGTTTAGTAATATCAAACTTTTATTTTGCAAGACTATTATACTAACGACAATTTTCAATGTCAACGAAATAAGTAGCGCAATTATTTGTTTTTGCATTTTAATTGAAATTTTCAAAAAATTATCATAAAATAAGTAAATAAGAAAAATCAAATCATGTGCAAGCAGAAAGGCAGGCGATTAATCAGATGACTGAAAAGAAGACAATTTTTAGCGGCATACAACCATCAGGTGGACTGACGTTAGGTAATTACCTAGGGGCTATAAAAAACTGGGTATCACTACAAGAATCATATAATTCAATATATTGCATCGTTGATTTGCACGCAATTACCGTCCCTAAAGAGCCTAAAGACCTTAGACGAAATACACTAGAGGTTTTGGCAAACTATATCGCTTCGGGGTTGGATCCTGAAAAGAATATACTATTTATTCAGTCTCATGTATCTGCCCATGCAGAATTGACATGGGTGCTTGATTGCTTTGCTTATATTGGAGAATTGAGCAGAATGACTCAGTTCAAAGACAAGTCAAAAAAGAACGAAGGAAATATATCAGCAGGTTTGTTCAATTATCCCATACTCATGGCTGCGGATATATTGTTGTATAACACTGATCTGGTTCCAGTTGGAGAAGACCAGCGACAGCATCTTGAATTGTCAAGAGACATCGCAAAGAGATTCAACAATAGATTCAGTCCAACATTTACAGTTCCAGAGCCATACATATCTAAAGTTGGCGCTAAGGTAATGAGTCTGCAGGACCCCACAAGCAAGATGTCCAAATCTGATGAAAATGAGAATTCTTTTATTCTGATGAATGATAAACCTGATGACATAATGGTGAAATTCAAACGTGCGGTAACCGATTCAATAGGAGTAGTCAATTATTCGGATGAACAACCTGGCATAAAGAACCTTTTGGATATCATTTCAAAAATAACTGAAGAACCGATCCAACAGATAGTCAATCGATATAGTGGGAAAGGATATGCTGATTTCAAGGTTGAGATAGCTGAAATGGTGATTGAGGAACTGAGGCCTATCAGAGAAGAAGCAGAAAAACTGATGAAAGATAAGGAATATCTCCAAAAAATTTATCGGTCAGGAGCTGAAAAAGCTGAAGAGATTGCATACAAGACATTGAGAAAGGTCTATAAAAAGGTTGGCTTCATTCCAAGGTATTAATGGATTTGTGTAATAACTTGAATAGATTTGTTGACAGATCAATGTTATTTTGGTAGTATTGTTTCAAACAAATTGAAATACAATGAAGAAGAGAAGTAAGCATTAAAACTTTGAGAGATTGGGATTCTAGGCTGAAATATCCCATAAGTCAATTGATGCTGAAGGTAGCTTTGGAGTAGATAATCTGAGCTTAGTAAGATTATCCGGCCATGCCGTTAGAGAATCAAGAGCCAATTGGAATTAAGGTGGTACCGCGGGTTTTCTCGTCCTTTAGAGAAGACTCGTTTTTTGTTTTTGATCAAAAAATCAGGGGGTGTATTTTGTATAATTTTGGAATGATGTTGCTTGTATTGGGCATGTTAGTAGTGTTTGGGGCTGACAGATTATTTAAGAAAGGCAAGATTGAGGATTTAAAGACCTTGCTGAAAATAAAATCTGCAGGATTGGGATTGACAGTATTAGGGATGATTATCATGATTTACAACTATAGATAAATAAATAAGAGGTGATAGATTTGGAAAACTTGGCTAAAGCTTATGATCCTAGAGAATTTGAAGAAAGAATTTATAAGATGTGGGAAGATGAAGGTCATTTTCATGCGAAGGTCAACCCTGATAAAAAGCCATTCACGATTGTGTTACCGCCCCCCAACATTACCGGGCAGCTACATATGGGGCACGCTCTCGACCACACATTACAGGACGTTCTGATTAGGTGGAAAAGGATGCAGGGATATGAAGCATTATGGCTCCCTGGCACTGACCATGCTAGTATTGCAACTGAGGTTAAAGTGGTTGATAGACTAATGGAAGATGAAGGTAAAACAAAATATGATATCGGTAGAGATGAGTTTCTTATAAGAGCATGGAAATGGAAAGAGGAGTTTGGTGGTAGAATCACGGATCAGATGAGGAAACTTGGAGACTCTTGTGATTGGGAAAGAGAGAGATTCACCATGGATGAAGGCTGTTCAAAAGCTGTCACTGAGGTTTTTATCAATTTGTATGATAAAGGTTTAATTTATAAGGGTAACCGAATTATCAACTGGTGTCCTGATTGCCTGACTTCAATATCAGATGCTGAGGTTGAACACGAAGATAAGCCAGGAAAATATTATTATATCAAATATCCTTATGCTGATAAACGGGATGAGTTTTTTATCATTGCAACAACACGACCGGAGACTATTTTTGGAGACACAGCCATTGCGGTACATCCACAGGACGACAGATACAAGCATCTTATTGGCAGAAAGGTTTTAGTTCCTATCGTCGATAGGGAGATAGAAATCATAGCTGATGAATACCCTAATATGGCAAAAGGAACAGGTGCTCTAAAAGTAACGCCATCGCATGATCCAAATGACTTTGAGATAGGAATCAGACATAACCTTCTTCGAATTTCATGTATAAATGAAGATGGTACAATGAATGCAAATGCCGGAAAATATGTAGGAATGGACAGATACGATTGCAGGAAAGAGTTGGTAAAGGAACTCCAACAAAGAGAATTGATTGATATGATAGAGGATATAACGCATGCGGTTGGAACTTGTTACAGATGTAATACAGTAATAGAGCCCAGATTATCTGATCAATGGTTTGTTAAAATGGAACCTTTAGCAGGACCGGCAATTGAAGCTGTTAGAAATAAAGAAACTGTATTTGTACCGGAAAGATTTGATAAAATCTACTATCATTGGCTGGAAAACATCAGAGATTGGTGTATATCAAGACAACTATGGTGGGGTCATCGCATCCCTGCATATTACTGTAACGATTGCGATGAGATGATAATTCAGAAGACTTTACCTAAAACATGCAGACGCTGTGGGGGTTCAAATATACATCAGGATAAGGATGTTCTAGATACATGGTTCAGTTCGGCATTATGGCCTTTCTCGACACTGGGCTGGCCGGACAAGACACCTGAATTGGAATATTTTTATCCTACAGATGTTTTAGTGACAGGATATGACATCATTTTCTTCTGGATTGTCAGAATGATGTTCTCTGGAATAGCGCAGATGGGGGAGGTGCCTTTTAGCGATGTGTTTGTTCATGGTTTGGTGAGAGATGCCGATGGCAGGAAGATGAGCAAGTCATTAGGCAATGGGGTGGACCCTCTTGATGTCATTGAACAGTATGGTGCTGACGCATTGCGATTTATGTTGATAACAGGTGTTACACCGGGTAATGATACTAGATTTAAAATGGAAAGGCTGGAATCAAGCAGAAATTTTGCCAACAAATTATGGAATGCCTCCAGATTTGTCTTGATGAATTTAACAGATGAAAAAATTGATGAAGAAAATGCCATGAAAAACCTGAGAATGGAAGACAAATGGATTTTATCCAGAATTAATAATGAAGCAAGTGAAATTACTCAAAATCTGGAAAAATTCGAACTGGCAATAGCAATTCAAAAAATCTATGAATTCATTTGGAACGAGTATTGTGACTGGTACATTGAATTTGTCAAGCCAAGATTATATAGTGAAGACATAGAAGATAAAAACACGGTGAGATATGTACTGACCAGTGTAATGAGGGATATGCTCAAGTTGCTTCACCCTTTTATGCCTTTCATTACGGAGGAAATATGGAGTCACTTGCCTGGAACGGATGAAAGGCTGATTTCATCAAAATGGCCTGAATTCGATGACATCAGAGTTTTCACTACTGAAGAAGAGCAAATAAAGCTGGTGATGGAAATAGTCAGGAGCATTAGAAACATTAAAGCTGAGATGGACGTGCCACCATCTAAAAAAATAAGCGCACAATTTATTCCCGGAAATGAAACAATTAAGCGATTTATTGAGGAGAGTAAAAGCTATTTCAAGACATTGATCAATGTTGAAACAATAGGTTTTTCCGAAAACAAGGAAAGTCTCAGCGACAACATGGCATCATCTGTAATCGATGGCGTCGAAATATTCATACCTCTTGCTGATCTGATTGACTTTGATAAAGAATTAGAAAGATTAAATAGAGAAAAAGAAAGATTGGATAGTGAAATAAAACGCGCATCAGGAAAAATCAACAACAAAAGTTTTGTTGATAAGGCTCCTGAACAGGTTGTAACAGCAGAGAAAGAAAAGCTTGAAAAATACAGAGAAATGCAAAATAAAATTATCGAGAGGATTGACCAAATCAAAAAATAAACCTAACATTTATTCGGTCAATCTGGGATCTCTGGTTCTCATGAACTTAAAGAACAGGTAGGTGATATAAACTTTAGGTAAAAACTTCAAGAGATATTTTTTGCTGACCCAGTTCTTTTCGCTTAGGGATATAAAATAGGCCACCAGGTTTTTTTTGTGGATATTGTTGAAATCCATAGCTTTATAAAGGCTTAGAAGTGATTTTCTCGATTCCAGAAAATCTATGCTGGATTTAGTCTCTAGGTATTTAGCAACAACTGCTTCATACAACTCTATACCACTATATACCTTAACCCTTTTGATTTCAAAAATCTCAGCAGCAATCTCGATACACGATTGGAGCATGGATTTGGTAGTTGGTCTGTCATTGGAGTATTCATAAAGCTTTTTAATCAATGAATAACTTGCTGTTCTTTTTGTATCTTCTGAATCATCCTGAATCCAGTCAAATATTTTACTTATTTCATCATCGGTGATTGGATGCAATAATTTGGATTTTTCATATTCATCTATATTATGAGAAAAATAATACTTGGCACCATATAATTCACCAAATGCCTTCATTGTATCCAGATATCCCATTTCGATACCGTGGTTAATTTTTTCTTGATTAAACTCTAACGTACCCAGGAGATCAGAAGTACTCTGAATTGTGTGCAATGTATCTGCGCCAACTTTTTCAGCAGTGTATTTTCGGTCGATACCAAAACTTGAAATATCTATTACAATAATATCTTTACAACCTGCTTTTATTAAAAGTGGGACAGGGACATTATCATAAATCGCACCATCGACAAACTTCATACCTTCGATGACGGTAGGCTTAAAAATAGGTAAAGAAGCACTTGCCATGATATAATCAATCAAATGACCTTTTGGGATATCGCTTTTTAGCAACATAACGGGCTTAAGATCAGACAAAGAAAAAGTGACTAATCCATAATCAACATCCGATGCTCGTATTTTATCCTCATCAAAGTATTGGTGCATCATTTTTTTTAGTGGTGTTATGTCAAGACCCTTTTCTTTGATAGTACCAACGAACAATTGCAATGGGCTGTCACTCTCGATTGAAATGAAATCTTCAATTTTAATATTGGTCCAGATGTCATAAGCAAGTTCAAAATCATTTTGCACATAAAAGGCACCGTTTATTGCGCCAATAGAAGTACCTGCAACTGCACTGATTTTAATTTTTAGTTCCTCTAATGCTTTCCAGGCACCTATTTCATAGCAGCCTTTAGTGCCGCCACCGGTCAAGACAAGCCCATATGTTTTATCCCTGTTGATTGGTTTTTTATTCATTTTTAATCCCGCCTTTTATTTGATAACTTTATCATACCAAAAGCTAAGATTTTAAACAATATAAATCATATTTCATAAGTTACTCACAAACCTTGTGAAGCTAATTGAGTCAATACAAATCTTATGTTATAATCTTTAAGATATGCAACAAGTAATTTTTAGGGGGTAAGAATGTTAAAATTCAATTATCACAGCCATACAAACTACTGCGATGGGATTTATACAGCAGAAGAAATGATTAAGTCGGCAATAGAAAAAGGATTGTGTTATTATGGAGTTTCTTCTCATGCACCCCTGCCATTTGATACGGACTGGACTATGAAAAACGAAGATCTGAATCAATACGTCGATGAAGTATTGTATCTGAAACAAAAGTATGAGAATAGAATAACAGTTCTTGTAGGACTGGAGATAGACTATTTGCCAGATTTGGAGAGCTTTTCCATAAAAGATGAATCGATGAGTAGAATTGATTATATCATCGGATCAGTACATTTCCTTGGTAAGCTAAACGACTCCACAAGGTGGACAGTTGATTACGATAAGAAGGAATTTGAAAAAGGAATAAGAGAAAGCTTTGACGGCGACATAATGTCTGCAGTCAAGACTTATTATAAGTTGATAGGTGATATGGCTGAGACAATAGAGCCGGATATTATCGCACATCTGGATCTGATTAAGAAAAATAATTTTGGGAATTATTTTTTTGATGATAGTGAAGTGTGGTATATTGAAACAGTCAGGAATTGCCTGGAAACGATTGCAAGCACCAAGTCTATAATCGAAATCAATACCGGAGGTGTGGCGCGGGGATTCATGACAGAATTTTATCCATCAGACAGGATACTCAGAGAAGTGTTGGCTATGAAGATACCTGTTACAATTAGCAGTGACGCGCATACGGCTGAGAACGTAGCCTTTGGATTCGATGACGTTTTAGTAAAACTCGAAGACATGGGATTTGAAAAAATCCATTATTTGACAGAGAATGGATGGCAAGAATCAGATATAAGGAGCTTGAAATGGCAGTAAAAATAAAACGCATAGGAACAGTCGTCTTTGCTTCTTCTTTTGCAGTTAGTTTTATCTTTCAGAATTTGAGAGATAACGCACTGATCATAATGATTATGATAGGTAGCCTACTGGCTACAGCTGCAGGTTATCACATGTCCTACAAAGAAAATGAAAAGCAAAAAATCAAGAACTCAATGATTTTATATAATGGCAAAATTCATTCTTTGGATAAAAATAGCACGGTAAAAAGCGCTGTTTTTATTGAAAATAACATCATTAAGGACTTGGGAAAAGACGAATCAATTGTCAAAAAGTATGGCATGAGAGCTGAGAAAAAAATTGATTTAGAAGGGAAAACAGTCTTGCCGGGATTCAATGATTCACATCTTCATCTTTGTGGATATGGAGAAAGTCTGATGAATATTGATTTAACCAAAGTCCGCTCTCTGGACCAACTGATTCATTTAGGAAAAGAGTCACTGGTAATCAATGAATATCAAGTGGGAGAGTGGTTATTAGGGAGAGGATGGAATCAGGAGTTATTCATAGACAAGAGGATGCCTACCCGAGAGGATCTTGATGCAATATCCACTCAGATACCGATAGCACTTACTAGGGTCTGTAATCATATGACTGTTATCAACTCCAAAGCCGCTGAGATAATTGGCATAGATAACCAAACATATGTTAAAGGTGGTGAGGTGGAAAGAAATGAAAACGGAAGCTTCACGGGAATGCTAAAAGAAAATGCCATGCTACTGGTAAGAAACAAAATGAAAGCATCTTCGATTGAAGATGTTATGAAAACGATAGAGAGAGCTCAAGACAAATTGATTTCATATGGTATAACCAGTGTTCATTCAGATGATCTGCAATATATAGGCTCAGGGTGGGAGATAGTCATCAAAGCTTATGCAACTCTCTGCAAAGATAAGAAACTTAAAATCAGAGTCAATGAACAATGTCTTTTTCATGATATAGATGAATTCAAAGGCTTTCTCTCTAAAGGCGGCCATTGCATCGAACTAGAGAAAAGATTCAGGACCGGACCATTAAAGCTGCTTGGTGATGGGTCTCTCGGAGGAAGGACCGCTCTTCTATATGATTCATATGATGATGATGCTTCAAAGAAAGGCATTTCAGCTTTATCTCAGGAGCAGCTTGATGATTTTATCAGTCTTGCTCATCAGAACAAAATGCCGGTTGCTGTACATGCCATTGGAGACAGAATGATCGATATGGCTGTTGACTCCATTGATAAATCAAGAAAATTCAATAAGATTAAGAAAAGCATCTATATGAGAGATGGTATTGTCCATTGTCAGATTTCGACTGAAGCAACGCTAGACAGATTTAAAGCGTTGGAGCTTATCGCTTATATACAGCCGGTCTTCACAACAAGTGACTGGAAAATCGCAGTTGATAGAGTGGGAATTGAGCGAGTTGCCACTTCATATAATTGGAAAACCATGATCAATAAAGGGATTCATATTGCTATGGGAACTGATGCACCAGTGGAAAGCCCCAATCCTTTTGAAAACATATACGCAGCTGTAACAAGAAAAGATTTTGATGGTCAACCACCGGGAGGGTGGATGCCAGAACAAAGATTGACTATTGAGGAAGCGATTAGAGCCTATACCGATTATTCTGCATTCGCCAGTGGGGAGGAAAAGGACAAGGGGACTTTGGAAAAAGGAAAACTGGCCGACCTGATCGTCATCAATGAAGATATATTTAATCTGGACCGTGACAAAATCAGAGATGTTTCAGTCTGTATGACAATAATAGATGGGGAAATCGTTTATCCGATAAAACAAATTAATAATTAAATTATGGAGTAAATAGTTCGTATATATACGAACTATTTATTTGTTTAATTCATTTTTTACATGAAATAACGTTGACAGAAGCTGTTTTTTTTTGTATTATGTTACTACATTAAATTAGTTGAAGGAGTTATTAATGACTGATTCTGTCAAAAGAGTTTATGTGGAAAAGAAACCGGGATTTGATGTTGAAGGGCAGCATTTAATGAATGATCTGGTCAATAATCTGAACATAGACAGCGTTACAAAGGTAAAAATCATCAACAGATATGATGTATCTAATATCTCTGACGATTTGTTTAATAAAAGTATCTGCAGTGTTTTTTCAGAAAGCAATCAGGATTTTGCTTATATAGGTGAAATTGAATTGGGAGAATTTGCATTCGGCGTTGAGTATCTGCCTGGCCAATATGATCAGAGAGCTGATTCTGCGGCCCAATGTGTGCAAATATTGAGTTCTGGTGACAGACCTTTGATTAAGTATGCAAAGATTATTGACTTGTATGGTGAACTCGACTTAGATGATCTTGCAAAAATTAAAAATTACTATATTAATCCGGTGGATTCAAGAGAGGCAAGTTTAGAAATGCCGATATCTTTAGAAGAGATATATCCTGAAGCACCGGACATTCATATTATTGGGTGTTTTATCCATCTATCTGAAGAAGAAATTGAGCTGCTTAGACTTGAAAAAGGTTATGCGATGAGCAGTAAGGATTTGCTGTTTTGTCAAGATTATTTCCGCAATATAGAAAATAGAAATCCAACTGTTACTGAATTGAAGGTTATTGATACTTATTGGTCTGATCATTGCAGACACACAACCTTCTTGACAAAATTCAATCAGGTAGGATTCGATGAAGGCAATGTAGCTGAAGAGGTACAAAAGTCTTATCATGACTATCTGGATATTAGAAATATAGTATATGAAAACCGGACAAAACCCCAGTGTTTTATGGATATTGCTGTGTTGGGAATGAAATATCTAAAAAGGATGGGAAAACTGGATGATCTAGAAGAATCCGATGAAAACAACGCTTGTTCCATAGAAACGGAAGCGATTATTGATGGTATTGAAGAAAAATGGCTTATCATGTTTAAAAATGAAACCCATAATCACCCAACGGAGATTGAGCCCTTTGGAGGTGCAGCTACCTGTCTGGGAGGTGCTATTAGAGATCCTCTATCAGGCAGATCATATGTCTATCAAGCCATGCGAATAACGGGCAGCGGTGACCCCTCTCTAAGCATAGACAATACTTTAGCAGGGAAGCTACCCCAAAGAAAAATAACCACAGAAGCTGCACATGGATATAGTTCCTACGGCAATCAGATTGGCCTAGCCACTGGCAAGGTCGAAGAGATATATCACAGTGGATATATTGCTAAGAGAATGGAAATAGGTGCTGTTATAGCAGCTACGCCAAAGGATAATGTAATCAGGGGAAAGCCGGTAAATGGCGATTTGATTATTCTTGTGGGAGGTAGGACAGGAAGAGACGGATGTGGTGGTGCGACAGGTTCGTCAAAGGAACATGACGAGGAATCCATATTATTGTGTGGGTCTGAAGTCCAAAAGGGAAATGCACCGGAAGAAAGAAAAATACAGCGTCTTTTTAGAAATAAAGAGCTCAGCAAACTGATTAAAAAGTGCAATGATTTTGGTGCAGGTGGTATTTCTGTAGCTATCGGTGAGTTGGCCGATAGCCTTGAAATTGACTTGGATAAGGTGCCGAAAAAATATGAAGGGCTTGATGGAACAGAGCTTGCTATATCAGAATCACAAGAAAGAATGGCTGTAGTATTAAGCCCGGATGATGTGGATAGATTTGTGAGTATGGCTGAGGTTGAAAATCTTGAAACTGCAGTTGTGGCAAAAGTTACAGATAACGGAAGACTAATTATGAAGTGGCGAGGTAAAAATATTGTAGATATATCGAGAGCATTTCTTGATACCAACGGTGTTATGGAAGAATGCAATATTCTAGTCAAACAACCTGTAGAATATGATTACTATAGAATCTATGGAATAGAGAAAATTGAATCACCTGATCTGAGGCAACGCTGGATTGAGAACCTGCACGATTTGAATGTAGCGGTTCAGAAAGGTCTGGTGGAGAGATTTGATTCAACCATCGGTTCAGGGACGGTATTAATGCCTTTTGGAGGGAAACACCAAATGACTCCGACTGAGGGTATGGTTTCTAAAATCCCATTGACAACAGGAGAAACCAATACCTGTACTATTATGGCACACGGCTTTGATCCTTATCTGTCCACTTGGAGCCCTTATCATGGTGCTCAATTCGCCGTGATTCATTCTCTTGCAAAAATAGTTGCCATTGGTGGTGATTATAGGAAGGCAAGGCTGACTTTGCAGGAGTATTTTGAAAAATTGAACGATGATGAAGAAAAATGGGGCAAACCTTTTTCCGCTCTACTGGGGGCTTTTAAAGCACAGATTCAGTTGGGCATTCCCGCGATAGGAGGTAAAGATAGTATGTCAGGTACATTCAAAGACTTACATGTCCCTCCTACATTGGTATCATTTGCGGTTTGTGTTGGTCGCTCAGAAAATATAATATCACCGGAATTCAAGCAAGCAGGCTCAAAAGTAGGTCTAATCAGACCCAAAAAAAATCATATACAATTACCCGATTACGACGATCTAAAGGAAAAATTCAACATGATTGCTGATCTGATAGAACAGGGTGTGGTTATATCCGCAAATACCATTGGCTTTGGGGGACTATCCGCAGCTTTATCTAAAATGTCATTTGGTAATAAAATCGGTTTCAAATCAAATCCCGATTACATAATAGATGAAGCATTTTTCCAGCCGGATTATGGCAGTATTGTCATTGAAATGCCAATGGACCAAAAAGTTGACCATTTGCCGATAACAATAATTGGAGAAACAATAATAGAACCATATTTACTAGTCGGTGGAATCCATCTAGGAATTGATGAAATGTTGCAACAATGGATGGAATCACTCAATGGTGTTTTTCCGATAAAAGAAGATATCGTTAGCCTGGCAAGTGCATTCAGATATACAAAAGGAAATAGAATTTCAAGAATCAATCGGATTGCCAGACCGAGGGTTTTCATACCCGTATTTCCAGGGACGAATTGCGAATACGATACGGCAAAAGCATTCCAAAAAGCAGGTGGATTTGTTGATACATATGTGTTTAGAAATCTTAACACTAACGCCATTGATGAATCAATCAGACAGATGGCAAGAAGAATTGGAGAGGCACAAATCATTGCACTCCCAGGAGGTTTTAGCGCAGGAGACGAACCGGAGGGATCCGGAAAGTTTATTACATCTGTTTTTAAGAATTCTCTGATTCAGCATGAGGTTATGAATCTGATAAAAAATAGAGACGGTTTGATATTAGGCATATGCAATGGATTCCAAGCCCTGATCAAGCTCGGATTACTGCAGTATGGTGAAATTAGGGATCTTGAGGACACAGCGCCTACTCTAACCTACAATAGCATCGGTAGACATATATCAACCTTTGTCAATACTAAAATATCATCAAATCTATCACCTTGGTTCAATAATTGTCATGTTGGCGATATATACTCAATACCTGTCTCTCATGGAGAAGGACGGTTTGTGGCAAATGACCATTGGATATCAAGGTTACAGGAGAATGGGCAGATTGCAGCCCAGTATGTTGATCTAAATGGAAATGTATCTTGTGATGGGTTTTACAATCCTAATGGATCTACAGAAGCAGTTGAGGCGATTACAAGCCCGGATGGTAGAATTCTTGGGAAAATGGGACATTCGGAAAGGATTGGCAGTCATTTATACAAGAATATACCTGGAGAAAAGAATCAGGGTATATTCGAAGCGGGGATAAAATATTATTTATAAAACGGAGGCCGTAATGAAAATAGCAATTATTATGGGAAGCGATTCCGACTTCCCAATTGTTGAAAAAGCATTGGAAGTATTGAAAAAATTTGATGTTGAATACGATGTCAGAGTATTATCTGCCCACAGGACACCTTTTGAAGCGTTAGAATTTGCAAAAAATGCAGATGCGCATTATGAGCTGATCATAGGAGCTGCAGGTAAAGCGGCGCATTTACCGGGAGTGATTGCAGGTGTATCGTGCCTTCCTGTCATTGGACTACCCATCAAATCATCTACTATGGATGGTTTGGATTCACTGCTTTCAATTGTTCAGATGCCAAATGGTGTGCCTGTTGCAACCGTTGCAATAGACGGTGCTGAAAACGCTGCGTTATTGGCAGTTCAGATACTGTCAGTGAAATATGAAATCCTTAGGACCAAATATAAGGCCTATAAGGTGGAGATGGCAGATAAAGTCAAAGCAAAAGACAAAGCGTTACAAGAAAAACTAGGTCGATAGGAGATAAATGATGAAAAAGCTGGATATGATTTATGAGGGAAAGGCAAAAAAAGTTTTCAAAACTGATAATGATAAAAAATACATTGTGGATTATAAAGACGATGCAACTGCATTCAACGGCGTAAAAAAAGGTACAATTGTGGGCAAAGGTGTTGTAAACAACAAAATGTCAGCAGCTATGTTTTTAATGCTGGAAGAAAAAGGAATAAGAACCCACTTCCTGGAATTGCTGAGTGACAGAGAGTCATTGGTTAGGGCTGTAAAAATACTGCCTGTGGAGGTTATTGTGAGAAATGTGGTGGCAGGATCTTTCGCAAAAAGATTAGGACTGGAAGAGGGAACTGAAATCAAAGAAACCATACTTGAGTTTTGTTATAAAAACGATGAACTTGGAGACCCAATCATTAATGATTACCACATCTACGCATTGGAATTGGCAACTAGAGAACAACTTGACAAGATAAAAACAGACACTTTCAAAATCAATGACATTATGAAGGTCTATTTCAAGGAAAAGGGAATTAGATTGGTTGATTTTAAGCTGGAATTCGGACTATATGATGGAGAAGTGATTTTGGCAGATGAGATTTCTCCTGACACCTGCAGATTATGGGATCTTGCAACCAATAAAAAACTTGATAAGGACAGATTCAGAAGGGATCTGGGGGAAGTTGAAGAGACATACCAAGAGGTATTAAAAAGAATTCAGGGATAGGTGAAAAATGTTCAACAAAATATTTGGTGACGATAAATTACATGAAGAGTGTGGAGTAGTAGGTGTCTATTCAAGCAGACCGGAAATAGTGTCTCAGCTAGCTTATTATGGACTGTTCTCGTTACAGCACAGAGGGCAGGAAAGTGCTGGAATTGCAGTTAAATGTGGTGGTGGTATAGAATATCATAAAGATATGGGACTTGTGGCAGAGGTCTTTGATGATAAGATTTTGGATAAGCTTGTTGGCGGAATGGCAACAGGTCATGTCCGTTACTCAACTACAGGGGACAGTCTGAAAGAAAACGCCCAACCATTGGTTGTCAAGTATAAGAAGGGTTCATTGGCTATATCGCATAACGGTAATTTGACTAATACTGAAGCCTTAAGGGAGATGCTGGAAGATTCAGGTGTCATATTTCAAACCTCAACCGATACGGAAGTTATTGCCAATCTTTTGGCTCGAAACTTCAAAGGAGACATGGTTAAATCAGTCAGGAATATCCTGGAAATCATCAAAGGTGCCTTTGCTTTTGTCATCATGACTGAACGGGAATTAATTGGCATCAGGGATGCTTTCGGATTAAGACCATTATGTTTGGGCAAAAGGGACGATGGATATCTGTTCGCATCCGAAAGTTGTGCCATATCAGCTATGGGGGGCGAATTCGTAAGAGATATAGAACCCGGTGAGATCGTAGTAATCAATGATGAAGGTATAACCAGCATACCAAGCGGTATGTTTGCCAGAAAAAAATCCTGTATATTTGAGTTTATCTATTTTGCCAGACCGGATAGCAATATCGATGGAATAAATGTCTATCAGACAAGATATAATTGTGGTATCGAATTAGCCAAAGAATCACCGGTTGACGCTGACTTGGTGTTTTCAGTACCGGATTCCGGTACGCCTGCTGCTATTGGATATGCACAACATCTTGGGATACCATATGGTCTAGGATTGATAAAAAACAGATATGCTAAGCGAACATTCATTGAACCAAATCAGGATTTGAGAGACGAAGGCGTTAAAATAAAACTTAGTGTGCTGTCTGAAATTGTTAAAGGCAAAAGAGTGGTCATGGTAGATGATTCAATTGTTCGGGGAACCACAAGCAAGAGAATTGTTCAAATGGTCAAGGATGCCGGAGCCAAAGAGGTCCATGTCAGAATTGCATCTCCTCCAGTCAAATATTCCTGCTTTTTTGGAATAGACACACCTTTTAGGAGGTTTTTAATCGGGGCTTCAAAAACGGAATCTGAAATCCAAACTTTTTTAGGCGCTGATTCACTCCATTATCTGAGCAAACGTGGATTACTTCAATCAACCGGTCAGGAAAACGGATTCTGTCTGGCTTGTCTGGATGGTGATTATCCGATGGCTGTTCCAAATCATGATGGTCAGGAGAGAATGATATGAAAGATGGATTAACCTATAAAGATTCGGGTGTGGATAAGGAAGCAGGGTACGAATCTGTATTGCTGATGCGCCAGCATGTGAAAAAGACCTTTACAAAAGGCGTTTTGTCAGATATTGGTGGATTTGGCGGTCTTTTTCAACTCGACAAAGAATTATATGATGAACCTGTCCTGGTGGCTGGCACTGATGGTGTCGGGACTAAGCTGATGATAGCGTTTATGATGGACAAACATGATACAATAGGAGAAGATGCTGTTGCCATGTGTGTTAATGATGTGATTTGCCAAGGGGCAAAGCCGATGTTTTTCCTTGATTATATCGCAACTGGAAAACTGGAACCATCAAAAGCTGCAGATATTGTTAAAGGCATTGCCAACGGATGTGTCAAGGCTAAAGCCGCACTTATAGGTGGTGAAACAGCAGAGATGCCTGGATTATATGGCAAAGGTGAATATGATGTAGCTGGGTTCTGTGTCGGTGTTGTCGATAAGAAAAAGATTATAACCGGTGAGAGAATAGAGGAAGGAGATGTGTTAATAGGTCTGCCATCTAGCGGACTTCACTCCAATGGCTTTTCATTGGTCAGAAAGATATTCTTTGATATCTTGGACTGGAAAATTGATAGATATCTGGATGAATTGGGATGTACCCTTGGGGAAGCGCTTTTGGTTCCCACTAGAATCTATGCTGAGACAATAGTTGAACTTGTTGGAAAATTCGATATAAAAGGGATGAGCCATATAACGGGTGGTGGTTTCTATGAGAACATTCCAAGGATGATACCTGAAGGTTTGTCTGCTGATATCATCACACGTCATATTGATATACCGCCTATACTGAAAATAATACAAAAAGAGGGCAACATAGATTTGGATGAAATGTATTCGACTTTCAATATGGGAATTGGTATTGCCTTAGCTGTTGCAAAGGATGACTTTGGCATGATTATGAAATGTTTGGCCAATCAGGGAGAAAAACCGGTTTTTTTAGGCGAAATCAATAAAAGAGATGGAGAATTGAAGATATGCCACCAATAAGAATTGCAGTATTGATATCGGGATCAGGCTCAAATCTTCAGGCTATAATTGATAAAATGGAAAATTGCGAGATTAATGGCGAATTAGTTGTGGTGATTTCCAACAAAGAGCATGCATATGGTCTGGAAAGGGCAAGAATACATAATATTGAAAGCCTTTTAATTGATAGCAAAACAGTTGAACATGATGAATATAATAGATTGATATTAAATGCTGTAACAGAAAGAAAGGTTGAATTGGTAGTATTGGCAGGATATTTGAAAATTCTTGACAAAAAATTCATTGAAGTATATAAGGATAGGATTATCAACATTCATCCCTCTCTCATACCTTCCTTTTGTGGTAAAGGCTTCTATGGTTTAAAGGTCCATCAAAGTGCAGTGGATTATGGCGTTAAACTAAGTGGTGCAACAGTTCATTTTGTAGATGAGAAGGAGGACAACGGGCCTATTATTCTACAAAAATCGACAGCTTTGGATTTTGATGATACTGCTGAGTCTTTGCAAAGAAAAATCCTCGATATAGAGCATGAATTGCTTCCTGAGGCTATCAGATTATTTTGTGATAGAAAGCTGAAAGTAATTGGACGCAAAGTGTCCATCAGTAAATAAATTGGAGGTCAAATGAGAGCGCTAATAAGTGTTTCTAATAAAGAAGGTATTAAAGATTTTGCTAAGCGATTGTCTGATTTGGGAATTGAAATTATATCGACGGGCGGGACTGCTAGAAGTATTTCAGATGCAGGCATACCTGTCATTGGTATCTCAGATGTGACGGGATTTCCGGAATGTCTTGACGGCAGGGTTAAAACCCTTCACCCCAAAATTCATGGTGGGTTATTGGCTATAAGAGACAATGAGGATCACATGAAACAGATGCGCGATTTAGACATTAAACCTATCGATTTAGTGGTTGTCAATCTCTATCCGTTTAAAGAAACCATTTTGAAAGATGATGTGACCAGAGAAGAGGCAATCGAAAATATTGACATAGGTGGACCAACTATGCTGAGATCAGCTGCAAAGAACTATAAGGATGTGGCTGTGGTAGTAGATCCAAATGATTATATGCTTATTGCAGAGCAACTGGAAACAAAGGGATTTGTTTCACAAGAAACTAAGTTTTATCTTGCTTCAAAAGTTTTTGAGCACACGGCATCTTATGATGCTTTGATAGCGGATTATTTTAGAACTGAGAGGAAAGATGTTAAACTGCCTCAAAACCTGACACTGACTTTTGAGAAAGTTCAAGAAATGAGGTATGGAGAAAATCCTCACCAGAAGGCAGCTTTCTATTCCGAAATCAAGAATGTTAAAGGCTATTTGAACAGTGCCATCCAACTTCATGGCAAGGAGCTGTCATTTAATAATATCAATGATACAAACGGTGCATTGGAGTTGCTAAAAGAGTTTGATGAACCAACCATTGTAGCATGTAAACATGCCAATCCTTGTGGTGTGGGAAGTGATGACCGTATTCTAGAAGCATACAAGAAAGCCTATCAATCAGATCCTGTTTCAATATACGGAGGAATAGTAGTTTCCAATAGAGAAATTGAAGAGACAACCGCAGAAGAGATTAACAAGATATTTATTGAAATAATTGCCGCTCCATCTTATTCAGAGAAAGCTCTTGAGATATTAAAAGGCAAGAAAAACATTCGGTTGTTACAAGTTGCAAGTATTGATCAAAAACAACCTATTACTGCCGTTGACCTTAAAAAAGTAGGTGGGGGAGTGCTGGTGCAGACAATCGATTTTGACTTGTTTTCTGAAGATGGATTCAAGACTGTCACAAAAAGAAAGCCAACCGACCGTGAAATCAAGGACCTTATATTTGCCTGGAAGGTTGTCAAACACACAAAATCAAATGGCATTAGTATCGCGAAGGACAGACAGACAATCGGAATTGGACCGGGGCAGGTAAGTAGGATATGGGCATGTAAACAAGCGATAGAACATGGCATGGAGTATTTTGGATCTGATGTCGTTAATGATTCTGTATTGGCATCAGATGCTTTTTTCCCTTTTTCGGATTCGGTGGAAGAGGCGATAAAGGCAGGAATTACAGCAATCATCCAACCCGGTGGATCTGTGAGAGATGAAGAAGTCATAAACGCCTGTGACGATGCAGGCATTGCCATGCTTTTTACGGGCATGAGACATTTCAAACATTAGGAGATAGCATTATGAGAGTATTAGTTGTTGGAAATGGCGGCAGGGAGCATGCTATTTGTTGGAAAATCAGCCAAAGTCCTTTAGTAGAGGAATTGTATTGCATACCGGGAAACGCAGGGATACAAGAGATAGCTGAATGTGTTGAATTTTCAGTTGATGATATACAAGGAATTACTGACTTTGCTAAAGATAACTCGATTGATTTGACCATAATCGGTCCAGAAGTCCCTTTGGTGCTAGGCTTGGCAGATAGTCTAAAAGAAGTAGGATTAAAGGTTTTTGGGCCTGATAAGAAAGCTGCAAAATTTGAAGGCAGCAAGGCTTATTCCAAGGATTTCATGGTCAAATACAATATACCAACAGCGCAATATGGCGTTTTTTCTAATGCAGATGATGCTTTGCGAGCTCTTAAACAATTTGACATACCAATTGTCGTTAAGGCTGATGGTCTTGCAGCTGGAAAAGGTGTATTGATTTGTGAGCGTAAAAGCGAAGCTGAAGAAGCGATTGTTGAGATTATGCAAAAGCACCAGTTTGGAGAAGCAGGCAATCGAATTGTTATTGAAGAGTTTCTGACAGGAACAGAAGCCTCATTGCTGTGTTTTGTTGATGGCACTAATATTATTCCGATGGAAAGTGCAAGGGATTACAAAAAAGCTTATGATGGTGACAAAGGATTAAACACAGGTGGTATGGGCTGCTTCTCACCCAATCCCATTTATACGGATAGATTAAAAAACTATATTGACAATCATATTATTTCAAATATAAAAGTGGGTTTGCAGAAAGAAAGTATAGATTTTCGCGGTGTTTTGTTTATAGGCTTAATGATTGAAGATGATGAAGCGAAAGTATTGGAATTCAATGTTAGATTTGGTGATCCTGAGACGCAGGTAATTCTACCAAGATTGGAATCAGATTTGATAGAAATCATGATGAAAGTGATCGAAGGGAATCTGCATGAAAGTGATCTGGTTTGGTCCGAGAAACAAGCCGTTGCAGTTGTAATAGCTTCCGGTGGCTACCCAAATGATTATAAAAAAGGGAAGGTAATTAATGGATTGAATACGATGGATGATGACATCATGATATTTCATGCCGGAACTATCCTCAAAGATGGGAATGTAGTCACAAACGGCGGAAGAGTGATGGCAGTCACTTGTATGGAAGAAAACGTTGAAAAGGCAAGAGATAAGATATATAATAACATTGGTAGGATAATATTTGATAAGATGGAGTATAGAACTGATATAGCAAAACTATGAAATCAGGCAATAGGATGCGCTATTGCTTTTTATGTATGAATTGACTCGATCAGTAGAGTAGGAGGGGAAATGCAAAATTTGAATGATTTGAGACTAGCTGTCTTGATAGATGCGGACAATATACCTTACAAAAAAGTTAAGGAAATGATGGAAGAAGTAGCTTTGTATGGAATTCCAACTTTTAAAAGGATTTATGGAGACTGGACACAGCCAAATTTGATTGGATGGAAAAAGGTTCTTCTTGAGAATGCTATAACGCCAATTCAACAATACAGCTACACGGTCGGTAAAAATTCAAGCGACTCAGCCCTCATAATAGATGCTATGGATATCCTTTACTCAGGAAAAGTGGATGGGTTTTGCATCGTATCGAGCGATAGTGATTTCACAAGATTGGCAATCCGATTAAGGGAAGCGGGCATGAAGGTTATAGGAATTGGTGAAAAGAAAACACCTAATCCATTCATTATTGCATGTGACAAGTTCATTTATCTGGAAGTTCTTCAAAACCAAGGGGAGAATGACGAAGTTGAAGAAAAAGAAAACAACAAAATAGAGCCAAAACATAGACGCAAGAATATCAAGACCAGGATGCCGGAAAATATAATCATATCTATAAAAAACACCATAGACACAGTAGCAGATGACGATGGTTGGGCTTTTTTAGGAGATGTTGGGAATCTCATATTAAAGAAAAAACCGGATTTCGATCCTAGAAACTATGGCTACCAGAAGCTGTCAACATTGATAAAAAGCATCAAAACCATCAGTGTTGACCAAAGAGAAAGCGGTAGTAAATATGTGAAGCACATTTTTGTTAAGAATCTTGACAAATAAGATATGGAGAACTGTTGATGAATACAAAAAAGATGCTGAAGAAAGCAATAAGATATTCCATCATATTGCTGATCTTGGCTATATTATTACCCAATCTAATTGTCGAGTTTAGTGCTAGAAAATTCACCTATGACAAATCAGATGAAATCCCCTATAATAAAGTCGGTTTGTTGTTGGGAACAACCAAGAATACAGTTTCAGGCTATTTAAATCCCTATTATGTCTACAGAATTTCAGCAGCAGTGGAGCTATTCAAAAACGGTAAAGTCGATTTCCTGCTAGTCAGTGGAGACAATGCTGAGATAAATTATAACGAGCCGGTTTCAATGATGAACGACCTGATTGAACAAGGTGTCCCAGAAGACAGGATATACTTGGACTATGCTGGATTCAGAACATTAGATTCAATAATACGTAGCAAGGAAATATTTGGACAAGAGTCAATCACAATAATCTCTCAAGAATTTCATAATGAAAGGGCTATATCTATTGCTCATTTCAAAGGTATTGAAGCCGTAGGCTATAACGCCAAAGACGTCGGTTTCAGAATCGGACTAAAAACCAATTTAAGAGAAGTGTTTGCAAGGGTCAAAATGGTGTACGATTTGATTTTCAACAAACAGCCCAGATTTCTTGGCGAAACCATTGAAATTTGATAGGAGTTATTATGAAGGTAGCTATTTTTGACTCTGGTGTTGGTGGATTGACTGTATTATATTCAGCAATGAAGCGGATGCCATACAATGAATACATATATTACGCTGATTTGGACAATGTCCCTTATGGCAACAAGGACAAAGAGATGGTCAATAGACTCACTTTAAGGGCTGTGGAACAGATATATGATTTGGGTGTAAATGCCATAGTATTGGCATGCAATACAGCTACCAGCATCTCTGCTGATTTATTAAGATACAAATATGATATACCAATTGTTGGTATGGAACCTGCGGTTAAACCTGCGGTTATTAATTCATTAGGGAAACGGGTGTTGGTTTTGGCGACAGAATTGACTTTAAAGGAGAGTAAGCTGAGAAATCTGATTAATCGATTAGAGGCAACTGACAAGGTCGATCTGCTACCAATGTCTGAATTGGTTGATTTTGCTGAAAAGATGGTGTTCGATGGTGATCGTGTCCGGACCTTGTTGGATCAAAAATTCAGCAACATGAACTTATCCGATTACAAGACAATTGTTCTTGGATGTACTCATTTCATCTATTACAAGAAAATAATTGAGCAATATTTCAATTATACTATAGATGTTATCGATGGTAATCAGGGGACAGTCAATCATCTTGAGAAAATTTTACAAGGTATAGGCAAGGAAAACAATTCGAGATATAAAAAAAAATCTGTTCAATACTATATTTCAGGTAAAATAGCAAAACTCTCGGTATTCGAGGGATATATGAAATACTTAGAAATACTTGATACTTAAAAAGGGGCTGCAATCACAGCTCCTTTTAAATGATATTTATATTTCTTCAACGATCTTTTGAGTTTGGTTAATATTAATAGTTGGAAATATGAGCCTTTAATATGGGGAAAGAAACAAAAAACTTATTGCTAGTCTCTCACGGACTGAATTATAGGATTACATTTCTACATAGTAATATAGCCACGCAGCTTAAAAGTCAATTACAACTTGTCGCCATTTTGATAGTTTCCAATAAAATGATAAATCTCCTGCCAATTGAAAACCCTGGTCATATTTGGCAGTTTTTCGTAGCGATTGAATCCAGTGTCAATCAAAAGGACCGTTATACCTTCCTCTACCAACTGTTTTGCTGTTTCCAGATTATCTTCAATAAAGATATCACAATTGAGTTCTTTGGCCTTTTTATTTTTGTAAAAGGATCCCAGATGGAAAACTTCAGACAAAATACCATGTTTCTTAAGCCACTCAATGGTTATGTTCTCGATATGTGACTCTCGCGCGGTTACATAATAGATATTGCAGATTTTCCTAAGCTGGTTTATAACCTCAACCGCATCAGGGCGAATTCTGGCATTTCTATGCATATCCTCTGCAAATCTGTGATAAAAATCATCAAAGCGCTTGTTGATGAATTCATTATCTTTAAAATACCCTTCAACAGTATCGTCATGATAGACGTAATCTGTCCCAAAGAAGGTGTTTGCATAGGTTACCCAATAGTCAGGGGTGGTCAAAGTGCTGTCTATGTCAATACAGAGATTTATTTTTTTCATTTACATCATCCTTAATTCTCAATTATTTAAACTTCAAAAAATATGATAACACAATTTTATGTAGATATAAACCTTAAATTTCCAATTTCGTGAATCT
>LDZT01011479.1_pt1 | contig 30797 bp, 26 predicted proteins | sample 615521 | NCBI WGS metagenome assembly LDZT01 (sample SAMN03408292, study PRJNA278302) | terrestrial metagenome | isolation source: oil reservoir sample SB1 | place: USA: Alaska, North Slope, Schrader Bluff formation | collected 2011-09 | reverse complement strand
ATGAATTGTGAAAGGTGTTCACAAAGGAAAATATAAAAATGGCTGAAAAAAGAAAAAATATTAATATAAGGCGAACAGCGCAAATATTAAAGAGTTTTAATCAAGATCCAAAGGGTTGGGGGGTATCCGCACTTGCCTCTCGTTTAGGATTGGCAAAAAGTGTAGTTTTTGAAATTTTAAACACCTTAGTAGATGAAGGCTTAATTAAAAAAAACGAGAAAGAAAAAATGTATCTTTGCGGAAATGAACTACTTAAGCTTGCATTAACCCATTTTGGTAACATGGATTTAATTAAAATTAGTAGGCCAGTATTAAAAAGCCTAGTTAAAGAAATTAAAGAAACAGTAATATTATCTCAAATAATTGATAATAGAAGTATAGTTATAGAAAAAGTTGATGGAACAGAACCCCTACGATATACAATAGACGTAGGGTCAGCACTACCGTTAGATAAAGGATCTTCAGCGAAGGTGTGTTTGGCTTTTTTACCAGATGAGAAAAAAAAAGAGTTAATTGATAAATATAAGATAAATATTAACGAATTAAAAGAAGACTTAGAAATAGTAAAAAAGAAAGGATTTGCTATCAGTAAAGAAGAAGTATATTCCGGAGTGAATGCTATAACTGCTCCAATCTTCAATAGTTACGACGAATTAGTAGCAACTCTGGGTATAGGTGGGCCGAGCCTTCGTTATAATAAAGAAAATGAACAAAGTAAATATAAACTTATATCAAAAATATTAGCTGCTGCTGAAAAAGTTTCTGTCCAAATGGGTTTTCTAAAGTGGAAATGGTCGTAGTGAATTATAAAACCAAACTATCTAATAAAAATAATGACTAAATGGCTAATTACGCAACAAATTAATACAGAAAGGTTAAAAAGGTTATTATTTTTTTTAAATAAGAATGTGAACATCGTTTGCATAATATGAAAGGTAATATAAATATGAAGGGATATATAGGAGAATCAAATGGAGAAGAAAAAATATAGAATTCCATTAATAACCGAAATTCAGAGATATTGTGCCAATGATGGTCCCGGGATAAGAACCTTAATATTTTTTAAAGGTTGTAGTTTAAATTGTCCCTGGTGCCACAACCCTGAAACCAAATCCCCAGAAGTAGAGATCTACTATCACCAAGATAAGTGCCAACAGTGCGGGAGGTGTATAGAAAATTGCCCCCAGGGAGCCATAAGCTGGAGATCTACCAAAAAAGAGGCTATTTTAATAGATAGAGAAAAATGTAATAAGTGTTTAAAGTGTACCGAAACTTGCCCTGCTAAAGCTTTAGAAAAAGTGGGACAAACTATGACTTTTGACCAAATAGTTGATGAAGCACTAAGAGATAAAACTTTTTATGAAACCTCAAATGGGGGAGTTACCCTAAGCGGGGGTGATCCTTTATTTTTTCCGGAATATAGTCTTAAACTATTAAAAAAATTTAAAGCCGAAATGATCCATACCGCAGTGGAAACCTCTGGTAGTTATAAGTGGGAAATTTTAAAGGAAATAGCGGAATATACTGATTTATTCCTTTATGATGTAAAATGTATGGATCCGATTATACATAAAAAGTTTATTGGAGTGGATAATAAACTTATTTTAGATAATTTAAAAAAATTGTCTGCTGCAAAGGCAAATATAAGGATTAGAGTTCCGGTTATCCCCGGATTTAATGATAATAAAGAAAATTTTGAACTGATGGTTGATTATCTTCAATCCTTAGAAAATCCAGTTATAGCAGTAGACCTTTTGCCTTTTCATAATTCTGCAGAAAAGAAATATATTCAATTAGATTTAAATTATGCCTATAAAAGTAAACCGTTTATGGAGAAAAAAGAAGTAGACTGGATTGAAGATTTATTGGAGAAGAACAATATTCCCACCACTATTGGGGGACTTGTTGGCGTAGGAAACTAAGCTTAATTTTTTAGATTAACAATTTATTAAATATATAATAATATTAGTCTCATAATTAGAAATGTATTTCGGTAAGTATTTAAATAACAGGGAAAGGAGGTAAAGAAATGGCTATTTGCAAAGAATGTAAAAATTTTAAACCACTAAAACAGAGTGATTTGGATTATGTGGAAGGCAAAGGAGATTGTTTTTTACCACAGCAAGATGAAAAAAGTAAGTTTTGGACATCACGACCAGTTAAGGAAGACATAGCAGCTTGTGATAGATTTGAGAAAAAATAATTTGGAGGGTATTTTATTTTGCGAGAAATTTTAAAATAATTTAATAAGGAGGAAATATAATGAAAAGTGTAACAGAAAAAGATAAGCAAAATGAATTAATTAAGCCATTGACTGAGAGAGCAAGAAAATTAAAAGATGCTATTTGGTGGAAACATACAAGAGGAGGAGAGTACGTCGAAAAAGGAGTTAAAGCAGGAATAGAAAGAGCTAGATATATGACTCAGTCTTTTAAAGAAACCGATGGCGAAGAATGGGTTATAAGGAGAGCCAAAGCCCTGGCTAATGTGTTAGATAATATGACAATTTTTATAAAGGATAATGAAATGTTAGTTGGCGATCATGCTGAGAAGCCCAACCTAATGCCCATCTATCAGGAAAGTAACTATTTTTTAAATGTTGATTTATTAACTAGCCCATATTGTCCTGATGAAAAAGAAGAATTTAAAGAAATAGCAGAATGGTGGAAGCCCCATACTATTCAATCTAAAGCCGAAAAATATATTGACGAAGAAGAAAAAGAACTTCAGAATGCTAATGCTTCAATGGAATCCCCAGGCTATGTAACTGGATATTCAAGTCCTGTTCCATCTTATGAAAGTGCACTTGAAGATGGTTTAGAAGGAATAATTGACCGCATAGAGAAAAAGCTAAAGGAAGCCCAAGATGAATTTCTACATCAAAATCCCTGGAACGGGGTAGAAGCCATGCCTCTACTTAAAAAGATGGATGAGTGGAAGGCAATGTTGATTGCCGATAAAGCTGTAATGAGATGGGCCAAAAGATATGCCCGGTTAGCAAGATATATGGCGGAAGAAGAGAAAAATACTAAAAGAAAAGAAGAACTTTTGATGATTGCTGATATCTGTGATCATGTGCCGGCGAAACCCTGCCGAGGTTTTAGGGATGCAGTTCAAGCTCAATGGTTTATCTATCTGATTGTACAATCCTTAGAGCGTTATGGAAGTGGAATGGGATGCAAAATGGATTCAATGTGGTATCCTTATTATAAAAGAAGCGTTATGGATAAGACAGAACAACGCATGACTAGAGAAGAAGCAGTAGAGCTGGTAGTTTTACATAGATTAAAAGTTAGTGAACATGGAGTAATAAAGAGTAGATTATATAGGGAAATACATGCAGGGGCAAATGACCTCTTTATTATTACTATCGGAGGCGTAGAACCCGATGGAAGCAATGGTTGTACCGATTTAACTAATGTTATATTAGAAGCTGCTGCAACTGCCATGACTACTGAACCTTCATTAGGCCTTAGATGGAACGAAAAGATGCCTGAACTGACTGCTCGTTATGCACATGAATGTATAAAAAGAGGCCTTGGTTTTCCCTCAATTAAAAATGATGAAGTTGCAATCAATTCGTTGATAGAAGGTTTTGGGACTGGTGGGCTTTCAATAGGTGATGCCAGAAGATGGGCTTTGGCTTTATGTATGTCTCCTGCCGCCAGTGGAAGACATGGAAACCAAAGAACGAGATGGGCATGTTCTTCTTACACCGCAAAGATTTTAGAGTTGGCTCTAAGTGATGGTTATGATTATTCTTACACAGATATGCAATTAGGACCACATTCCGGAGATCCTACAAAATTTAAAACCTTTGATGATTTACTACAGGCTTACAAAATTCAATACCAGTTTCTTCATGCAGCAATTACCAGGGGAAGAGATATGACAAGATATTTAGAAGCAAGATATTATCAATCTCCATTTATTTCCAGTCTTGATGATGAATGTGTAGAAAAAGGGCTTGATGGTATTGAATGGGACGAATTCTGTAATCCCTGGTTTAATGTGATGGATGAAGTTGTGGTGGCAGATTCTTTAACAGCGGTAAAGAAATTAGTTTTTGAAGACAAGAAATATACTATGGAACAATTAATAAAGGCTCTTCGAAATAACTGGGAAGATTACGAAGAGATGAGATTGGATTTTTGGAATGCACCAAAATGGGGGAACGATGATGATTACGCAGACGAAGTAGCAGCAAATATATTCAGATATAACTCCCTTGAAGTCCAGCAGAATACCAATCTTTTTGGAGCTCATCCCAAACCACTGCCCCAACATGTTGCGATATATTGGGCTTTAGGGCCAAGGATTGGAGCAACTCCTAATGGAAGAAAACATGGAGAGGTATTAGATGATGGAGGAAACTCACCTTATATAGGTTGTGACAAAAAAGGGCCGACTGCTGTGTTAAATTCCTGTGCAAAGATCGACTATAGTTTACAAAAAGGTGTTTTACTTAATCAAAAGTTAGATCATAATGTAATGAATAGCGACAAAGGTTTTCCATTATGGTTTGCATATATGAAAACCTGGCATAGAATGGGGATAGATCATGTGCAGTTTAATGTATGTGATGTAGAAGAATTGAGAGAGGCCCAAAAGCATCCGGAAAAATATCCGGATTTGATTGTTAGGGTAGCCGGTTATAGTGCACGGTTTGTAGATATTTCAGAATATGCTCAAGATACGATAATTGCACGAACAGAACAAGAATTAGCTGGATAGTAAAAAAATAGCAAAAGAGTGAGATAATAGTAGTTATATGAAAGTTAATAACCATTATCTCACTCGCGAAAATTAACCAAAATGTTTAAAAAAATGCAGGAGGAAAAAATTAAATGGGAGATAACGAAAAAACTTGTAAAGATTGCAGATTTTTTATGATTGCACCTACAAATCCCTATAAAGGGACCTGTACAAAAAAAAGAAGCAAATTGACAGGTAGCCAAGCTGCTACAATGTTTATTCCCGGCAAATTAATTAAGGGAGATAATCCGATATGTGATCAATTTGAGGAATCTAGTGGCTGGGAAGATAGTGTTAAACATACACTTTAATTTGAATAAGATTAAAAAATAAAGAAAGGGATAAAAAAGATGAAAAAAATATTTGATAAAATGGTATGCAAAGATTGTGATTTATTTCAACCGGATACCGAAGATAAAGGAAAGGGATACTGCTGGAAAAGTATTTTTGTGAATACCGAGGATAAAACAGTTGTTTCTATCGGTGATGGATGTCCATCATTCAGGCCTAAAATAGATTTATTTGTTAAAACGGCTAAATAGGTATAAATAGATTTAATTTGTAGATGGTGCCCAGGGGACTGCTCGAATTCTAACGGTGTTGCCTTGATTACCCGACTATTTAAATAATAATAGATGACAAGTTCATAGACATCGCGAACTCAAAAGTTTATACACATCGTGAACCTTAGTGAAAAAAAGTCTACATACATCGCGAACTAGCACCATAAGTATTCTTTACTGACCTTAGTAGAAGGAGATTAGTATATGATTACGGATAAGTTAAGATAAAAAGCAATTAAAAGATACTTAAAGGGTGAATCTCCTAAAGAGATCTATCAGAGCCTGGGTAAAGGAAAGACCTGGTTTTTAAATGGCTTTAGACTTACAAACTGGTTGAGCAGAATCAACTTAATCAATATTCGTGAAGAATTAATTACAGTTCGGATTTGGCTATCCTTTACCGAAAAGCTCTATGATATTGCCAATAAATAAGGGAAAAAGGGGGTTGATAAATTAGTTTATTTTTATAGTTATTGTCAAGTAAAATAGTATAATAATTAATTAAAAAAATTAATGGAGGTATGGAAATAATGAGAGTAACAAAAAAACTTAGCGTTTTTACTATATTAGTACTAACTATTTGTATTTTAGTCGGGTCGGCCTTTGCTTTTGCTGCTGATAATGAGGTATATAAGATAAGATTTGCTCATGGCTTACCAGCTACTCATCATGTTGGCATTGAATTTGATAATTGGGCGAAGATGATCAATGAAGAATCCGGTGGGCGATTAAAAGCAGAAGTATATCCGGGTGGGCAGCTTTATACTGATAATAAATTAATTTCAGCCGTCAGGACTGGTGCCTGTGAAATGGGAGCAATATATACCTTTAACGCAGCAACTATTGTTCCAGAATTTAACGTCTTTGTAATTCCTATGGTAGTTAATGGTAGAGAACAATTTATCAAATTAATAGAAGGGGATATAGGGAAAAAACTCTTTGGCAAAATGGAAGAAAAAGGTATTAAACCGTTAAGTTGGGTGGTATGGGCTCTCGGTGGTGAGGAAATGGGAGTTATTTGTAATACACCTGTACGCGTGCCCTCTGATCTAAATGGAAAAGTAACTAGGTCAATGAGTCCTGAACAGGCTCAGTATTTTCAAGAATATTGTGGGGCAAGCTCAGCAATGGTCAGCGGCGCTGAACTTTATATGGCTTTACAAAGAGGGACTCTAAATGCCAGTGTAGCAACATTAAGCCACCTTGTTGATAGGAAATTATCCGAAGTCGCACCTAATATCTGTTTAATTCCCATAGGATCATACCCGGATATCTTAATAATGAACAAGCAATTTTACGAAAAATTACCAGAAGATTTACAGCAAGTAATAGATGATGTAAGTGCTAAGATACAGGAGGAAAGTTATACGGAATCAGCTTCTGTTTATCAAGAATATAAATTAAAAGCTGAAGAGGCCGTTGCCGGACGTGGAGAAATACACACACCTACTCCTGAAGAATATGCCTTATGGAGCAAGGATATAGAAGGTTTCTGGAAGAGGGTAACTGCTAAAACCCCTGGAGTATATGAGATGATTATGGAAATACAAAACATAAAATAAAAAATAGACCATGATTTAGGAGATTATTTATGAGTAATAAACCAGTAGAAGAGATTAATCAAGTTGGACAGCTAAATAGCAAAATGTGGAAAGTGTTAGATAATGCTACGGAAATTGTTTTTAAAATCAGTGCTTTGCTAATGCTGGTGATTATCTTAGCTATGTGGTATCAGGTCTTTGCCAGAATATCCCATATTAGCACTAAAGGAATAGTGGAGTTAGCTGGATTTATATTGGTATGGGTTTGTTTTCTTAGTATAGCTTATGGATTAAGAAAAGGAAGACATATAAGAGTTGATATTATTTATAATCGTATGCCTAAAAAGATTCAAACCTTATTTTTAATAATCGGTAACTTGATTTCTGTAGCGTTTAGCTTGCTTCTCACTTGGGAAGGATTAAAACTCATAAGGATGTTCTATGAAATAGGAGAAGTTTCGTTAATCCTACATGTACCTATGTATATGGTCTATATAGCTTTACCAATCGGGATGATATTATTTGCAGTTGAAGCAATCAGGGAAATTATTTTAACTATAGAGAAAAGAAAAGTTATAAATTCCACAAGCTTAGAGCAAGAAGTTGAACAAGAAATAGAAGGTTTAAAACCTTAGAACCTTAAATGTCAATTATATAGACCTCTATTCTATCCGAATAGAGGTCTATATATAAAAAAGAAAAATTTGACTCGCATATTTTTGAAGACCTGGGGAAAAACAAAGTGAAAGGAAAATTTAGCTATGTCTGGAAGTTTAATTTTATCAGGGATTTTAATGGTGGTAATGCTGTTTATTGGTGTTCCGGTAGCGGTTAGTCTTGGGGTAGGAGGTATGCTTGGTTGTTATTTTTATTTTGGAAGCTCGGCTTTTACTATTGGGGCCCAGATAATGAGTTCCAGCTTAGAAAGCTTCATATTATTAGCTGTTCCTCTTTTTATTACGATGGGAGTTATACTGGCTAAAAGTAAAGTTGGGGAAAAACTGTATGATCTGTTTGACGTTTATCTGCGCCACATCCCCGGTGGTGTAGGAGTAGCTACTCTTTTTACCTGTGCAGTATTAGCAGCAATGTGTGGTACAAGTGTAGCGATTGCAGCGATGGTTGGAGCCTTTGCTTTTAGTAATTTGAAGAAATATGGCTATAGTTTGCCCTTAAGTATGGGAATTGTTGCCAGTGGGGGGGCATTAGGAATACTTATTCCTCCAAGTGTTCCCATGATTCTATATAGTTCTTTTTCAGAACAATCTACCGGAAAATTATTTATTTCCGGGATCATTCCAGGGCTTGTAGCAGTTGGTTTATTCAGTATGTATACAGTAATTGCTTATAGTAGAGGCAAAGAGAGAATTATGGCTAAAAAGACTACCTGGGGGGAAAGGATAAAAGCGACCAAGAAAGGTATTTGGGGTTTATTGGTTCCAGTTGGAATAATTATACCATTATATGCTGGTTGGGCTACCCCTACAGAAACTGCAGCCATAGGCATATTGTGGGCACTTGTCGTAGGACTATTTATTTATAAAGAGATTACCTTTAAAGATATTTTTCCGATTTTGGAAGAAGGAGTTTTATCTTCGGTAATGGTACTATTTATAATATCTGGGGCAATGGTTTTTGGAAATGCAGCAACTCAAATAGGACTTTCTGAAATGATAAAATCATTTGCAGTTTCTTCATTATCACCAATAAATTTTATTATTTTAACAATAATTATAGTAATAATTATGGGAATGTTTTTAGAGGGTGCTTCTATAATGCTTATTGTTTTACCAATTTTTCTTCCCGCTTTAATGGGGTTTGGAGTTAATCTTTTTTGGTATGCAGTAATATTGGTAATTGGCATTGAAGTTGCTTTGCTCACCCCGCCGGTAGGACTTAACCTCTATGCTGTAGACGGGATTGCTAAATCCTTAGGTTATCGTTCAAATCTGACAATTGCCATTAAAGGGACATTTCCTTTTATGCTATTGTATTTAGTTGCTCAAATTCTTGTTTTGATATTCCCGCAATTAGCATTATGGCTGCCTTCAATGATGAAGTAAAAATGGATGTGATCTATTAAAATAGGACATAATATAAGTTTGGGAGAAGTTTAAAAAATGATAAACAATAGAGATTTAAATGGAATGATACCAGAAATAGACACTAATTATTTTTTGCCACAAGAGATAATAAAAAATCTAAATCGAATAGAAAAACTCTCTAAAAGGCATCCGGTTAACGTTTTAGTTGTTGGGAAACAAGGCTGCGGAAAATCAAGTTTAGTAAAACAGTTTGCTGCCTATTATAAGAGGCCTTTATCGACTTTTCAGATAGGATTATTGTCTGAGCCAGGACAACTTTTTGGGGAAAAAGGATTAAAAGAAGGTGATACTTTTTTTGAAGAATTTTTATTTCCTAAGGCAATATCTACATCAAGAATGGTTATTCACTTAGAAGAAATTAATCGGCCAGAACATCCGAAAGCTTTAAATGATCTGTTTTCAGTATTATCAGAAGACAGATCTATATGGGTAGAGGGGTTAGGATTGGTCAAGGTAGCAGATGAAGTAATATTTTTTGCAACTTTAAACGAAGGTGCTGAATTTACTGGTATAGATATGATGGATGCTGCACTAAGAGATAGATTTTATATAATTAAAGTGGATTATCCCCCTGCTGACATTGAAGAAGAAATAATATGTTCAAAAACAGGGGTGTCCAGGGAAATAGCAAAAAAAATTATAAATGTGGTAAATCTTCTCAGAAATAATGCCCAGATGCCCTTATCTATTTCTACTAGACACAGTTTGATGATAGCAGAACTTGCTTCCGAAGGGGCCGATATTAGAGATGCCTTGATTTATAGTATACAAGTAGAAAAAAGTATTCTGGAAACCGCCCTGATTTCTTTGCATTTAGGAGAGGGTGAAGAGGAAATAGTAGACAATCAGAACTACGTTAGATATATTTAAAATATGAGGAAATATGGATGGTTGAATTATACCGAGTAGAAGATAAAAGTTTTAAAAAATTTTATAATGCTGTTGATTATTGGCTCTTAAAAAGAGAAGAATCTAATTTTGGTTGTGATCGTTGGTTTTATTTGCTTAGAACGATTAAGGCAGAAGATAAAGAGGAATGGATTAAGGAAGCACTTACCGATGTAAAACAATTCCACTGTTGGAAATGTGGAATAAGCATTTTAGAAAAACAAAAAAATTTAGTAAATAGCATAGAAAGAGAAATAATAAAATATAAATGTCTCTCATTTTATTGGCGAATTAATAGATCTACCATTGAATATGTAGAATTAGCTAATGTATTAGTTGCTCTAAGAAAGATAGTTGGTTGTTTAGGTTTAGATGTTAGAGTCGAATGGGTAGGACAAATGCCTCTTGCTACTAAAGAACGTAAAATTGAAATTCCCATCCAATTGGCTATGGGAGTATATCCGGTTCCTTTCTATAAAGTGGATGTTTTGAGCGGTATAGTTATTCACGATGCTCTTCATCTGAAAGAAAAAAGCGAACAAGTAGCAGTTTTGTTAATCTCGCTTAATACTGGACAAAGGGATAGGCTGCTTTTAAGAAGGTTCTTTGATGTAGCGGAGGATATCCATGTAGATGGAGTTGCAATTTCTAAGGGCATGTTAGGTAATTATGTACGCTTATACCGGAAGTGGTTTAGAGAAAACATTAATCCTTCGCTTTATGATTACCAGGCTAAAATACCTACTGCAGAGAAATTAATCTACTTATGGGAAGATATTGCATTAGATGTTATTTTAGCAAATGTAGATTTAGAAATTATAAAAACCATTTCAGAATACTTCAAAGTAGGGGAAGCGTTGAATTTAGATGATCTTGAGGATATTCTACCAGCTGAGTCAATAATTATAAAGCACCATTTAGAGAATATTCTTAAAGACGTTAATAAACTTTACTGGGCACCTTTAAAGATATTATTAGAAAATGTTTATGAGATTATAATTACCGAGGAGAAGTCTCGGGCTAAACTATATGATAAATTATGGTCAAAAATAGAGAAATATCTTTACGAATGGGAGGAACAATTCGGCCCAAAACAAATAGAAACAAAAATAGAAAAAAATCAAATAAATACAAAACATTTTGCCCCTTTTGACCCAAAATTATTAAAGGCAGTTAATAGTGCTATTGAAAAGAATTCCCAAGAATTAACCTTACAAATTAAAGATGCCTTAGAACTGATGAATTCAAGAGTTAACGAAAAATTGATTTACTCCACTATTATTGAAGAGTCAAATATTTTACCAAGGCACCATCCAGATCCGATAATAGTTGGAGAATTAAAAGAAATATTTAGAATACATAGAGAGGATTGTCTAAGAATATCACGAGGTTTACCTTATGGTAAACTTGATACTTCGAGATTATATAGAGCTTATACAACGGGACTTTCTTTTAAACAAAAAGATACGATAAAAGATGATAAGTGGTCTATAACTTTACTGATTGATGCCTCTGGTTCAATGATAACCAACTGGAGTTTGGTAGAAAAAACCTTTCTTGCCATTTATCAGGCAATAATCCTCTATAATCATAAACTGGAGATTATAGCCTATAATGAAATTAATGAAATATGTACACTGACCCGTTTATTTCATCATAATAAAATATTTAGTATTTCTCCTCAAGGTAATACTCCCTCTGGTGAAGCTTGTCTTGGAGCTGCTAAATTAACTGGGGGCGGCAAAAGGAATCTTCTTTTACATTTGAGTGATGGATTATGTAATGTTGGGATTGGTTACAACTCTGCTATTGATTATTGTGAGAAGAAAAATATAGATCTGGTAACCATAGGGAAGGGTGAAAAAATAAGAAGATTAAAAGAAAAGTATGGAGAAAATCGAATTGTAATATTGGAGAATTATGAGGAATTACCAGGAATTATTAAAAATATACTTAAGAGAAAATTACTTAAAAAGAAGATGTTATATGCTTAATATTAAATGCTATGAGCATTTGAATAGTTATTTTTGAAAATTGGGGAGGTCGATAATATTATTATGGAAAACATGGGAAGTAAAGAGAATTTAATTAAGAGAATAGCAAGATTGGAATATAAGATGTTGCGGGAAATCCACACAAATACACAAGGAGAGAAGTGCAAAGAACGCGAGGAATTATTTAAATTAGAAAGAAAAAGCGTTTTTAAACCATTGTCTTACAATACTTTAAAGTCTTACCTAAATGGATTAGAAGACGCAGTGGCAGAAGGAAGAAATTTATTAAAGGAAAAATATCTAAAAATGGAAGAAAGTTCAAATATTAAAGACGAAGATACAAAACAAGAAAGTTTAAAGGTGGGATATGAAAGAAGTAAAACTCAATGTGATATTGAGGGCCCTCCGGATAGTTTTAATTCTTTAGATGAAGAGCACAAAATACTTATTCAGAAAATTATTAAAATAGAATCGAAATGGCAAAATGAAATAAGAGAGAAATATCCTAACATAATTAAAACTAAAACTGATAGAAATAGAGGTCTTAACTTTGAAAAATACTTAAGAAGCGAATTAGAAACCTATCCGCCTTTAACTATTGAATATTATTTTCAGGATGTATCAAATGCTGAAAAAGAAGAGAGAAATTTAGGACTGGAAGGATATGAGTATATGTTTAAAGAATTAAACTACTCTTCTCTTGAGGAAGCAAATCAAAAAATTGCAAGTAATAAGAAAAAAATAGAAAAATAATTAAGTTTTTACGATTATTGTAACCTACACTAAAGCGAAGCACCAAAATGTAGAAAGTAGCAAAACCTAAAAAGAAAAGGAGATAAAATAACAATGTTAACTCCTGAAATAAAGAAAATAATTAATGAACAACTTTGTTTGATTACCACAGTCAATAACCAAGGGAATCCTGATGTTGCTCCCAAAAGTAGTATGGTAGTTTTAAATAACGAAGAGTTATCCTATGCCGAGATATTTGGCGGAACTACTTTACAAAATATTTCAGATAATCCTGAGGCAAAATTAAAGTTACAGAGGTAATATCTTAAATAAAAATTAACAAGGTGGTGATAGGAGGTGAAAGGAGAGAGTTAAAGATGAGAACAAATTGTGGATTGCATGATACCTGCCCTTATTGTGGAAACCTTACCATGGTTTTATCGGAGATCCACCAATTTATCCTAATTGTAAGCACTTACTTTAAAGACAATTATTAATGAAGAAAAATTAAGAAAGGAGAGAACAAACAAATCCAATGCGCCAGATAAATACGAATCAGATTAAAGAAAAAGTAAAAGGGCTATTCCTTAAAGCCAGCTATCACATTGACCAGGATCTTATGCAACGGTTGGAAGAGACCTTAAAAGAAGAGACCTCTCCCATAGGTAAATCTGTTTTGCAGATGATTATAGAAAATAACAAGATCGCCTCTTCTGAAGAGATTGCCATTTGTCAGGATACAGGATTAGCTGTTATATTTGCGGAATTAGGACAACAGGTCTGTATTGTAGGTGGTGATTTTACTGAGGCTATAAACCAGGGAGTTAGAGAAGCTTACCAAGAAGGGTATCTTAGAAAATCAGTAGTAGATGACCCGGTCTTTGAAAGAAAGAACACTAAGACTAATACTCCAGCCATCATCTATACCGATATAGTATCTAAAGATGAGATCAAATTTACAGTAGTGCCCAAAGGCTTTGGCAGTGAAAATATGAGTGCTCTTGGTATGCTAAAACCAGCCGATGGACCAGAGGGAATAGTAAATTTCATTGTGGAGACGGTAAGAAAAGCTGGCCCCAACCCCTGTCCCCCTACCATTATCGGAGTAGGTATCGGAGGGACTGCCGATAAGGCTATGGTTATCGCTAAAAAAGCCATCGCCCGCAAAATAGGTAGACACAACCAGAACGAAAAATATGCCGCCATGGAAAAAGAGGCTTTAGAGAAGATAAATAACTCAGGTATCGGACCGGCGGGCTTGGGTGGTAAGACTACTAGTTTAGCTATAAACATAGACTATCTTCCCACACATATAGCCGGTATGCCGGTTGCCGTAAATGTGTGCTGCCATGCCGCCCGGCATGCCGAAGGAATACTATAGAAAGGAGAATGAAAAAATGACTCAAGCAAAAAAGACGACCACCCCCTTAGACAATAATAAAGTTATGCAATTAAAAGCCGGAGATTCGGTACTGATAACCGGCTATATCTATACCGGCAGAGATGCTGCCCACAAAAGACTGATCGAACTTTTAGAAAAACACCAGGAGCTTCCTATAGATATTCAAGGTCAGATTATCTACTATGTAGGACCAGCCCCTGCCAAACCGGGATACCCCTGTGGCTCAGCCGGTCCTACCACATCCTATCGCATGGATCCTTATGCCCCCTCCCTCTTAGACCGAGGCCTTAAAGGAATGATCGGCAAAGGACTCCGTTCCCAGGAGGTAATCAATAGTATGAAGAAAAACAAAGCCGTCTATTTCGGGGCAGTAGGAGGGGCAGCTGCTCTAATTGCCCGAAGCATCAAAAAATCAGAAGTGGTAGCCTATGATGACCTCGGAGCAGAGGCCATCCATCGTTACTATGTGGAAGATTTTCCCGCTATCGTGATAATTGATTGCGAGGGGAATAACCTTTACGAGACCGAACCACCAAAATATAGAAAATAATTAGATTAAATAAATTTAACTAAAATAAAATAAGGAGTTTATAAATGAACATCAACGAAGAAGCTTTAAAGTTGCACGAAGAAAACAAAGGCAAGATTGAGGTAATAAGTAAGACCGAAGTAAAAGATATGCACGACCTGGCTGTAGTCTATACTCCCGGAGTAGCCGAACCCTGCAGAAAGATCCACGAAAATATTAACGATGTCTACAAATATACTTCCAAGGGCAACATGGTCGCAGTCGTATCTGACGGTACCGCAGTTTTAGGATTAGGGGATATAGGTCCGGAAGCAGCTCTACCGGTAATGGAAGGTAAAGCCGTCCTCTTTAAACACTTTGCCAATGTAGATGCCTTCCCTATCTGTTTGGCTACCAAAGACCCGGATAAGATTGTAGAAGCTGTCACTTTAATCGCTCCCAGTTTCGGGGGAATCAACCTGGAAGATATCTCTGCACCCCGTTGTTTTGAAATAGAAGAAAGACTTAAAAAAATATTGGATATTCCTGTATTTCATGATGACCAGCATGGCACTGCAATTGTAGTATTATCTGGTCTGATTAATGCTTTAAAAGTAGTAGGTAAAGATTTGGACAAGATAAAGGTAGTAGTAAATGGAGCAGGAGCCTCAGCCATAGCAGTATTAAAATTCATTATGTCTGCTGGAGTAAAAAATGCCATTCTTTGTGATTCTAAAGGAATCATTTATGAAGGAAGAAAAGAAAATATGAATCCGGTTAAAGAAAAAATGTCTAAAATTACCAATAAAGATAAAATCAAAGGGACCCTGGCAGATGCAATAAAAGGAGCCGATGTATTCTTGGGCTTATCAGTAGCAGGAGCCCTAAAGCCGGAGATGGTAAAAACTATGGCTAAAGATTCTATTATCTTTGCCATGGCTAACCCCACCCCTGAGATTATGCCCGATATAGCCAAAAAAGCAGGTGCCCGCATCATCTGTACCGGTCGTTCTGATTTTCCCAACCAGGTCAACAATTGCCTCGGTTTCCCTGCCATCTTCAAAGGAGCTCTAAAAGTGAGAGCCAGTCAGATAAATGAAGAGATGAAATTGGCAGCTGCCCAGGCCCTGGCTTCTCTAATATCAGAAGATGAATTAAGCGATGATAATGTTATCGCTAATGCCTTCGACCCCCGAGTAGTAGAAGTAGAATCAGAAGCGGTAGCTAACGCTGCCATAAAGACAGGGGTAGCGAGAATCTAGATAGTCTAAATTTACAAAGAAAATTTATTTAACCATGAAAAACCACCTTCTAAGAAGGTGGTAATGGTTAAATTGGTTTTACCATAAAAAAGAGCAAGAGAAGCTATCTGACAATTTTTCGCCTGCAGTCCAAAGCAAACATTTCTAATGCTTAGAAATATTCAGTTAAAATACAAGAAAAAAAGCAAAACAAATACTAACCAATAAAAGGTTAAACCTCTTTTAGAGGTTCTTAAAGCCACCCGCTATGCGGGTGCGATATTTACTAAGCAATTATATGAACCCTTGTAAAAAAATACAAGGGTTCATATAATTTAAACTCTATAACAAAACATAAAGGGAGTAAGTGATTATGATCATTTTATCTTTTAACTGCGGAAGCTCTTCGGTAAAATATCAACTTTACAACTGGGAAAAACAAGAAATAGTTGCCAAAGGTATAGTAGAAAGAGTTACTATAGGCAATTCTTTCTGTGTTCATGAAGTTAACCATCAGCAAAAAGTTACCATAGAGTATGATTGTCCTACACACAAAGAAGCTATAAAATTAATTGTAGATACTCTTATTCATCCGGAATACGGGGCTATAAAGGATTTATCCGATATTGCTGCCATCGGACATAGAGTAGTCCACGGAGGCGAAAAATTTTCTAAATCGGTCATTATTAACCAGGAGATTCTAAAAATCTTTAAAGAACTTGCCGGTCTCGCACCCCTGCACAATCCCCCCAATATTATGGGTATAGAAGCAGCTATGGAACTATTACCGGATATACCCCATATGGCTATTATGGATACTGCCTGGCATCAGACTATGCCTGACTATGTCTATAATTACGCAGTGCCTTACCAGTGGTACGAAAAATACGGGATAAGAAGGTACGGTTTTCACGGCACCTCTTTATTATATGTAGCCAAAAGAGCAGCTGTTCTCCTTGATAAAGACCCCTTTGAATGTAACTTAATAAGCTGCCATATCGGCAACGGAGTAAGTGTAAATGCGGTAAAGAACGGTCTATCTTATGATACCAGTATGGGCTTTACCCCTTTGGAGGGGGCTATTATGGGGACCAGAGCCGGAGACCATGATGCCGCTTTAGACTTCTACGTTATGCAAAAGGAAGGTTATTCTCCTCAAGAGATAGATAGTATACTAAACAAGAAGAGCGGGATATTAGGTATAACCGGAAAGTATGTAGACAGGAGAGATGTAATTAAAGCTGCTTCCCAGGGTGAGGGTAGAGCCAAATTGGCTATCGAAATGGAAGCCTATCGGTTGAAAAAATATATCGGAGCCTATACGGCCGCCTTAGGAAGAATAGATGCCCTGGTCTTTACTGCCGGAGTAGGGGAGATGAGTGATATTATTCGTGGTAAGGTATTAGAAGGACTGAATATCCTGGGAATCAAATATGATCCCGAAAAGAACGAAATAGCCAGAACCAGAAATGCCGAACTGGATATCTCTGCTCCTGACTCTAAGGTAAAGATATTTATCATCCCCACCGATGAAGAATTGGTCTTTGTGGAAGACGTAGTAGCTCTCTTAGAAGGCACTTATGATTTACATACTAATTTTAAGTACACCTTTCAAGATAAAGATTACAAGAACCTGATGAGGAAGAAGGCTTTTGCAAAAGAATGTAAAGAAAAGCCTGGGCTAGAAAAGCTAAAGGCAAAAATTAAATAGAATACGGAGGATTATATGTACCAAGTAACCAACAAAGAAAGATTACACGAAAGTATCTACTCAATGTGGATAGAAGCACCAGAGGTGGCTCAATCCGTCCAACCCGGTCAATTTATTATCCTGATGATTAAGGGAAAAGGGGAACGTATCCCTTTAACAGTTGCCGATTTTAACCGGGAAAAGGGGCTGATCCGCATCATCTTTCAGATAGTAGGCAAGACCAGTGAGGAGCTTTCCACTCTGGAAGAAGGAGACACACTATTCTCCTTTATCGGTCCCTTAGGTAAAAAGACCGAGATTGAAAATTGCGGTAAAGTAATAACCGTAGGCGGAGGTACCGGTATCGCCTGTATCCATCCTATTACCCGTGCCCTAAAAGAAGCCGGCAACGAAGTTATTTCCATTATCGGCGCCCGTAACAAAGAACTGATTATTATGGAAGAGGAGATAAGAAAAGCCTCCTCAGAACTGGTTGTCACTACCGATGATGGCAGTTATGGTCGGAAGGGCTTTGTCACTCAAGTCCTAAAAGAACTCTTAGATAAGGATAGGTCAATCAAAAAGGTATGGACTATTGGTCCGCCCATTATGATGAAAGTTACCTGTAACACTACCAAACCTTATCCCGTTGATACCATAGTAAGCTTAAATTCTATTATGGTAGACGGTACCGGAATGTGTGGTTCCTGTAGAGTTACCATCGGGGGAGAGACTAAATTTGTCTGTACCGATGGTCCGGAATTTGATGGACAATTAGTAGACTGGGAAGAATTTTCCAATCGTCTTTCCCGTTACAAAGGCTCAGAGAAAAAGTCCTGGGATCTCTACCACGAACATAATCATACCTGTACCTGCGGAAGGAGGACAAATTAATGGCTGAAATGATACCAGTAAAAGAAAGAATGAAAAGAGAGCAGATTTCCATGCCCCAGCAAGAGCCTAAAGAGAGAATTTATAATTTTAAAGAAGTACCCTTGGGTTATTCCCGGGAACAAGCTATTTACGAAGCTCAAAGATGCTTGCAGTGTAAAAACCCTAAATGTATGAAGGGCTGCCCGGCGGAAATTAATATTCCTAAATTTATCAAAAAAATCGTTGAGGAAGATTTTGCCGGAGCCTATCTGGAAATATTAAAGACTGATGATCTTCCGGCTATAACCGGGAGAGTGTGCCCCCAGGAAGAACAGTGTCAGCAGGCTTGCGTCTTGGAAAAACAGAAAAAACCGATAGCTATCGGCCGATTGGAACGCTTTGTAGCTGATTGGGCTCGTAAAAATAATATTCACGGAAGCCTACCGAAGGTTAGTAAAAAAGAACAGAAAGTAGCCATAGTGGGTTCCGGTCCTGCCGGACTTACCTGTGCAGCTGATTTAGCCAAATTAGGTTATGAAATTACTCTCTTTGAAGCTTTACACCAACCCGGGGGAGTCTTGGTCTATGGTATTCCTGAATTTCGACTTCCTAAATCGATAGTACAGTACGAAGTAAAAGAGATTGAAAAATTAGGAGTGAAAGTAATTACTAATTTTGTAGTAGGTGCTATTAAGAGTGTTGATAAGTTATCTAAAGAATTTGATGCTATTTTCTTAGCTAATGGTGCCGGGGCCCCTCGTTTTATGAATATCCCCGGAGAGAACTTAAATGATGTTTATTCGGCAAATGAATTTTTAACTCGTTCTAATTTAATGAAAGCCTATACTTTCCCAGAATATGATACTCCTATTAAGATAGGCAAAAGGGCAGCTACTATCGGAGCAGGAAATGTAGCTATGGATTCAGCCCGTACAGCTTTAAGGTTGGGAGCAGAAAAATCTTATATCATCTATCGCCGATCCCGAAAAGAAGTTCCGGCTCGGGAAGAGGAAGTCCATCATGCGGAAGAAGAGGGAATTATCTTTAATTTTCTTACCCTCCCTGTTAAAGTATTAGGTGATGATAAAGGTAATGTTATTGGAATGGAATGTCTGAAGATGGAATTAGGTGAACCGGATGATTCAGGTAGAAGAAGACCTATCCCCATTTCTGGTTCCAATTTTGTAATCGAAGTAGATATGGTTATAGATGCCATCGGCACTTCTGCTAATCCTATTGTAGCCCGCAGTGCCACCGGAGTCAAGATTAACCAGTGGGGTTATTTTATTATAGATGACAAAACCAGCGCAACTACCAAAGAAGGAATCTTCGCCGGAGGGGATATTGTTAGAGGTTCGGCTACCGTAATCTCGGCCGTAGGAGATGGCAAGGTAGCCGCCCGGGCAGTTGATGAATTCTTGTCTTCGGGAGGGAGTTTGAGAAAAATAGATAACCTTTAAGATATATCATAAAGTGAAAGGAATATTTATGAGACAATCATCGCCTGTAGAGGGAGTCAGAAACAAGTTAAAGGTACAGGGGATTTTAATGATGGTTATTGCCGCTATCTGTTTTGCTGTGTTAGCAATGTTTATAAAATTTGTTCCCAATATTCCTTTAATGATATTTAAAAAAGGAATACCAATTTTAGGGAATAAACGATCTTTATTGTTATTACGAAGCATCTTAACTATTTTTGCTATGACTTCTTATTTTTATACTATTAAAGTTATGATTTTAACTGATGCTCTTACTATAAAACAATTAGCTCCTCTTTTATCCATATTTTTCGCCGCTATAATTTTAAAGGAAAAAGTAAATTTTAAACAAATTTCTATATTTATTTTTGGTTTTTTGGGGATGTTATTAATAGTAAAGCCGGGAATTCGGCCAGATATTTTCCCGGCAATCATTGGTTTAGGTGGGGCAACATTAACTGCGATAAGTTATATAATGATACGCTATTTACGTTCAGATGATCATCCCCTGGTAATAGTTAATTACTTTGGATATGTCATAGGTTTGACCTCTTTAGGGGTATTATTATGGCAAAGAATTTTTTTATTCAGAGCTAAAAAGTGATAAAAAGCCAAACCTCTTTAAGAGGTTCTTAAAGCCACCCGCTACGCGAGTGCGATATTTACTTATATTTACAAATTGTATTTGGTGTTATTTTTGATACTTTTATTATTAAAAAGATACCTGATTTATTTAGCCTGTTCGGGGCTTCTGTTGTAATTATAGCCGGATATTTAAATTATAAATTAAGAGCGGAGTAGTCCCCTGCAGCTTTGTTTTGGATTTTTCAGTAAAGTTACTAAGGAATCCTATTATGGTGGTGTTTTTTAAAAAAGGAGGAGTAGATGATATCTGATTATCGAGGTGATGATTTTTCTAATAAGGCTGAGAGATTTAGTGGTGGAGAGATTAATCTTCTCCGACAATCAGTACATCAATTTGGGGAATGTCCTTTTCTTATTGATGATAAACATATTTACTCGTTTCTCGAGACCGATAGAATTTCTACTCAATTTAGTCATGGACTAAGTCCCCTTGGGATAAGACAGGGAAACAGGATAATCCTATACCTAGAGGGTGGAGCGGAATTTGTTTTCTTTCGCTTAGCATTGCGAAAGCTGGGTACCGTGATAATCCCTTTAAATACTGATTTTGGTGCTCCGGAGATTGGAAAAATTGTTAGTAATGTTAAGGCAGATTGGATGATAGTTAACAAAAAGCTCCTGAGTAATTTACAGAAAACAGCCCTTCCTGGTTTGTCTGGACGGATAATTGTTGCTGAAGAAGCTCCGTTAGATTTTAAAATAAAAAGTTATAAGCGGTTACTCGAAGAAAGAAGTCCGAATGCACCTTCTGCAACTACTGACCTTAATAGTGATGCCGTAATTTGTTATACCTCAGGTACTACCGGCTGCCCAAAAGGCATAGTTTATAGACACCGAAATACTCTGGCTGCAGGTAGATGGTTAGCTAAAGTTACAGGGATGCGACCCGGTGATGTGTTGCTTACTGCTATTCCTATGTATGTTTCTTCGAATTTCAATGGCCACTTTCTTGCCAGTTTGATGCAGGGTGGGTCTATAGTACTTTTAAAAAGATTTGATCCAGAAGATGTACTGATGAAGATAGAAAAGTATAGGGTAACAATTTTCCATGCTACCGGTAATATGTACATTAAGCTCTTAAACTGTAAAAATTTCTCTAATTATAATCTTTCTAGTTTAAGAATGGTGACTTGGTCAAATGTATTACCAACAGCACTGCAGTCACAATTGAGCAGGGCTTTCCCCAGTGCGAAAATAATGCAGTTATATGGTTTTGCCGAGGGTGGTCCTATAGGGACATATATAACACTCCAGGATCTTTTTCAGAGACCTGGTTCCTGTGGTAAGATTGACCCAGAGTTTGCCTGTTTTCGGGTTGTTGATGAAGAGGGGAGCGAGGTGCCTACAGGAGAGATTGGTGAGATTATCTACCAGAGTCAAGGTCTTATGCGAGAATACTACCAGAATCCAAAGACAACAGCAAAAGCCATTAAAAATGGCTGGTATTATACCGGAGATTTGGGGAGAATTGACCAGGATGGTTTTTTATATATTGTCGGCCGTAATAAGGACATTATCAATTCCGGGAGTGAGAAAATTTTTCCTATAGAGATAGAAGAGGTATTATTTAAACACCCAGCAGTACTGGATGTAGCGGTCTTAGGTGTGCCGCATGCTACGCTCGGGCAGGAGGTTGTAGCCTTTGTAATACTTAAAGAGGGGAATCAGGCTACCGCAGATGAACTTATTACCCATTGCCAAAAGATGAATCTACCCCCATATAAAATACCTGGTAAAATTGAGTTTAGGAAAACGTTTCCTAAAAATAGTATGGGGAAGACATTAAAGGGCGAACTGATTTAGAGAACTATTGACAAAATCAGTGACTTTTCGGTTTTACCTTCTCTAACATCTATCTCAAAAAATACCGGTAGATTTTACCTGAAAATTTGTTAAGTTAGGATTAAATCTAATTGGGGGATGTTGCTGCACCACCCCTTTACATATTAAGGCAATGTCGGGTAAAATAAAAAATAAATTATAATAATTATTACTCCAACAATCAGATGTGTAATAAATGTAATATTTAATAAGAGAAGAAAAAATTCATCAAATCGCAAGAATCGTTAGTATAACTGTAAAATTTAGTGATGTAGTTAAAAAATAATAAGAGAATTGTTAACTAAAATTTGACAAAGCTTATAAATGATGATAATATTCTGGGAAATTAAATATGTCTACAGAAGTGTGTCTAGGGTTCCGTCTAATTAATTATTAGAGTTAGGACCAAGCGATACAAAGTATTTATTAATTATAAGTACTACACTTTTAGGATAAAAGCCTGAAGGATAGGTTCTGTGTAAACAAACATTATCTATTTTTCAGGCTTTTTTATAAGTAAAAGTGTTTAATGCTTTAACTAAATTAAGAAATAAAGAAAAATATTTATCTTAATGGATAGCATGGAGAATTATGGATAATTTAGATTATGAAGATTATTTAAAAACATTAAACAAAATAAGTAGAGCTATAACTTCTGACCTTTACCTCGAGGATATATTAAAACTTATAGTAACCTTAACTGCAAATGTGATGAAAGCAAAGGTTTGTAATGTGTGGCTAATAGATGTTAAAAAACAAGAGTTTAATATTAAAGCCACTCAATCAATGCATCAGGAATATCTGAACAAAAAAACCATTAAATTAAATGAAGGCATAGTAGGATTGGTAGCTAGAGAAAAAAAACCAAAGATAATTTTTGATGTATTAAAAGAGGAACAATACAAAGAAAAAAAACTTGCCAGGAAAGAAGGTTTAATTTCTATGGCAAGCATCCCTATGATGGTAAAAGATAAGGTTATTGGCGTACTTAATGTTTATACAAATAGGCCTTATAAATTTACCAAAGCCGAGGTTATTCTTTTAAGCACCATTGCCAATCAGGCAGCAGTAGCTATTGAAAAAACTGAATTAATAGTTAGGACTAAAATAATTCAGGAAGAATTGGATACCAGAAAAAAAACAGAGAGAGCAAAAGGAATATTAATGGAAGAAAGGAACATAAATGAAAGTGAAGCTTTTTCTTTAATCAGAAAATCTAGTATGGATAAACGAATCTCTATGAAGGAGATTGCCGAAGCCATAATACTTTCTTATGAAATTCGGTAAATAAAATGAATTAATATATCCCAAACATAATATAAATTAAACTATTATAAATTACTAAATATTGGGCAAGTAGTGCTCTTAATTGTTATTTTATAAATAAAATAGGAAGATAAAAGATAATTAAATAATTTAAGTTTCTACAAGGGAGTAGAATAAACGGCAAAGAAGCATAATTATTTCAACAAGGCCAAGGAAGTCCTTTTTTGACAATGTTTGTCTTAAAGGGGCTTCTTTTTTTATAAGTAGGCCTTCCTATTGAAGTAACAAAGAGAAAACAGGAGGTGATGTGGTTTTATTCTATTCTTAATACTAAATGTTAACTATAAAAACATTTATGATAATCCAAAAAATTCTACTATTTAGGAGGGAAAATAATAATGACAAATCAAACAAAAACTTTTGAAATGTTACGAATGCAGTTAGAAAAGGATGCTAATAAAATAGATGCTTTTGAAGTAGCTCAGCTGCAGTTAGAAAAAGCTGCTTCTAAAATGAATTTAGATCCTAATATTTTGACCCAACTCAAGGAACCGGAGAGAGTTTTAATGGTCTCCATCCCGGTAAAGATGGATAATGGAGCGGTAAAAGTATTTACCGGTTTTAGATCACAATATAATACTGCTCGAGGACCAGCTAAAGGTGGAGTAAGATATCATCCTGATGTTAGTTTGGATGAAGTGAAAGCTCTTTCCGCCTGGATGACCTGGAAGTGTGCTGTTGTGGGAATTCCTTATGGTGGAGCCAAAGGAGGAGTAATTTGTAATCCAAAAGAAATGTCAGATGGGGAGATAGAAAGACTTTCCAGAAGATATATCTATGAGATTTCATCTATTATAGGTCCTAAAAAAGATATTCCTGCACCTGATGTTTATACTAATCCCAAGATCATGGGTTGGTATGTAGATACCTATAATAAACTTACCGGAGAGGCAAGTTTTTCTACTATAACCGGTAAGCCTTTAGAATTATGGGGTTCAGAGGGTAGAGGAGAAGCTACTGCTCGCGGTTTATCTTATACGGTAGAAGTAGCTGCAAAAAAGCTAAATATTAATCCCTTAGAGGCTACAGTAGTAATTCAAGGGTACGGGAACGCCGGTTCAATTTCTGCTAAATTACTTCATGAACAAGGATATAAAATTATCGGGGTTAGTGATTCTAAAGGTGGAGCTTATAATCCCCAAGGGATTGATCCATCAGAAATATTAGATTATAAAACTAAAACAAGTACGGTTAAAGGTTATCCAAAAGCAGAATTCATTTCCAATGAAGATTTATTAGAAATAGAATGTGATGTTTTAGTACCGGCAGCTTTAGAAGGAGCAATAACTAAGAAAAACGCGAATAATATAAAAGCGAAAATAATAGCTGAAGCCGCAAATGGACCTATAACTCCGGAAGCAGATGAAATATTATACCAGAGAGGAGTTTTTATGATCCCCGATATTTTAGCTAATTCTGGTGGTGTTAGTGTATCTTATTTTGAATGGATACAGGGTCTTTATGGCTATTTCTGGGATGAAGAAAGGGTAAATAGAAGATTAAAAAAGCTAATGGTAAAGGCATTTAATGAAGTAATAAGGCTTGCTCAAAGGGAGAAAATAGATAATCGGACTGCAGCATACATGTATGCTATATCACAGGTAGCGGAAGCAATGAAAGCGCGAGGAATCTGGCCTTAAATTTTTAGGTTAATCTATTTATTAAGTAAAATCTAATCAGGTTAAAGGAGATCAAATAGATGGCGAAAGTAGAGTTTAGTGAGCGTACCAACATTATAGAACAGGCTGTGTATAAACATAGTCTTCAGGATGTAGCAGAACCAAATCTTTACCGGGAGATAATGCCCTATAAAGAGATACCCAAGATAACTTTCAATCATAGACATGTTCCTATGGTTGTTCCTGATAAAATCTGGATTACAGATACAACCTTTAGAGATGGGCAGCAGTCTCGCTCTCCTTATACGGTGGATCAGATACTGAGAATTTTCGATTTTCTTCATGAACTTGATAATGAATCTGGGGTAATAAGACAGACAGAATTTTTTATCTATTCCAAAAGAGATAGGGAAGCGGTAGAAAAATGTCTAAGTAGAGGATACCTATATCCTGAAGTGACAACCTGGATAAGGGCTAAGGAAGAGGATTTTAAATTGGTTAAGGAGATGGGCATAAAAGAGACAGGGATATTGGTCCCTTGTTCTGATTATCATATATTTAAAAAGCTTAATCTTAGTCGGAAACAGGCGGTAGAATTATATATTTCTATTGTAAAATTAGCCCTGGAGAATGGAATAGTTCCCAGGTGTCATTTTGAAGATATTACCAGGGCAGATTTTTATGGTTTTGTTGTTCCGTTTGCGAATGAGCTTATGAAACTTTCCAGACAAACGAAAACGCCTATCAAGATAAGGGCTTGTGATACTTTAGGTTTAGGCGTTTCTTACCCGGGAGCAGCTTTACCTCGATGTGTGCAAGGCATTATATATGGACTTAGGCATTATGCTGAGGTGCCTTCAGAATGGATCGAGTGGCATGGGCATAATGATTTTTATAAAGTTATAACCAATTCCACTACAGCCTGGCTTTATGGTGCCTCAGCTGTGAATACCTCTCTTTTAGGAATAGGTGAAAGAACGGGAAATTGCCCTCTAGAAGCAATGGTTATTGAATATGCTCAACTTAGAGGGACGACAAAAAATATGAAATTGGAAGTTATAACTGAGATAGCTAATTATTTCGAGAGGGAACTTAAGTATCAAATACCGTCTCGAACTCCTTTTGTAGGGGATGCTTTTAATAGAACCAGAGCAGGAATTCATGCGGATGGAGTATTAAAGGATGAAGAAATTTATAATATATTTGATACAGAAAGGATATTGAATAAACCTGTGGTAGTAACAGTTGGTTCGCATTCAGGGCTGGCTGGGATTGCTTTTTGGATGAATAAATATTTTAAATTAAAAGGGGAAAGAAGAATAGACAAGAGAGATCCGATGGTTTTAAAGTTAAAGGAATACATTGACAAAGAATATGCAAAAGGTAGGGTAACCAGTTTTAGTGATGAAGAACTGGAATCTTTAATAAATTTCTTCATTAAAGGAAGAGGACAGGGTAAGGGTGAAACGCCCGGTTTCGATTCATCGGACCCGTAAGGAATCGGTTCGGATAAATCAAATACCTACCCCGAAATTAGAAATCGTAATGTCATAAAACATAATAAACCGAAAATATGTATTTATGCTAACGACTCTAAGAAGAGTCCACGATGTCTGTATATTTAATAACTATTCACTAACGACTAAATAAAGGAGGTTTTAAATTGCCATTAACGGTTGCACAAAAGATAATAAGTGAGCATTTGGTAAGCGAAAAGATGATTTCAGGAGAAGAAATTATAATAAGCATTGATCAAACACTTACTCAGGATGCTACAGGAACAATGGTTTATTTACAGCTTGAAGCACTTGGAGTTAATAAGATAAAGACAAAAAAATCTGTAGCATATATTGATCATAATACTCTTCAAACAGGGCCAGAAAATGCTGATGATCACCTTTATATCCAGACTGTAGCGAAGAAATATGGAATATATTTTTCTAAGCCAGGTAATGGTATATGTCATCAAGTTCATTTAGAAAGATTTGCAGTTCCAGGGGAAACTCTTTTGGGTTCGGATAGCCACACACCTACAGCTGGTGGTATGGGAATGCTGGCTATAGGAGCAGGTGGAGTTGATGTGGCGGTAGCTATGGCCCAGGGAGAATATCATTTTACAATGCCTAAGATAGTAAAGGTAAATCTTACAGGAAGATTAAATCCTTGGGCCTCAGCAAAAGATATTATACTTGAACTTTTAAAAAGATTAACTGTTAAGGGCGGAGTTGGTAAGATATTTGAATATGCTGGTGAGGGCGTAAAGAACTTATCTATTCCTCAAAGAGCAACAATCACTAATATGGGGGCTGAACTGGGAGCAACAACTTCTATATTTCCGAGTGATGAGATCACTTTTGAGTTTTTAAAGGCTCAAAAAAGAGAGAAGGATTATTTAGAAATTCAGGCCGATGAAGGGGCAATTTATGATGAAGAAATAGAAATTGATCTTTCCCAATTAGAACCTCTGGCAGCCTGTCCTCATAGCCCGGATAAGGTAGTGCCCATATCTTCTATAAAGAATATTAAGGTCGATCAGGTAATTATTGGGAGTTGTACAAACTCTTCATATAGCGATTTAGTGAAGGTGGCAAGAATTCTCGAAGATAAAACTATAGCAGAACATGTTTCTTTGGCGATAGCACCAGGGTCAAAACAGGTTCTGGCTATGCTTGCTCAAAATGGAACCTTAGCATCATTAATTATGTCAGGGGCAAGAATTCTTGAATGTGCCTGTGGCCCCTGTATTGGCATGGGACAATCTCCGCCAACAAATAGTGTGTCTTTAAGAACTTTTAATCGGAATTTTAAAGGAAGATCTGGTACACTCTCTGCAAAAGTTTACTTAGTAAGTCCTGAAGTTGCTGCGGCATCAGCAATTACCGGTTATCTTACTGACCCAAGAGGATTTGGATTAAAAGATTATAGTGAAATTAAAATGCCTAAAACATTTTTAATTAACGATAATATGATTATAGCATCAGCTAACAACTATGAAGAGGTGGAGGTAATAAGGGGACCTAATATAAAACCGTTTCCCTTAGGTAAACCACTACTTTCAAAGATACAAGGGAAGGTCTTAATTAAAGTAGGTGATAATATTACTACAGACCATATAATGCCCTCTCCAGCTAAACTGCTTCCTTACCGATCAAATATTCCTTATCTTTCTAATTATTGTTTGACTCCTTGTGATGAGAATTTTCCTAAAAGGGCGAAGGCAAATAAAGGGGGATTTATAGTTGGAGGAGCGAACTATGGACAAGGCTCAAGCAGAGAACATGCTGCTCTCGTTCCTCTATATTTGGGAATAAAAGCTGTTTTAGCAAAATCATTCGCGAGAATACATCAGGCAAATCTTGTAAATAATGGAATAATACCTTTGGTATTTGAAAATCCAGAAGATTACGATGATATAAATGAAATGGACGAACTTTTAATAAAAGATGCCATTTCCCAAGTTAAGGGTAAAATGATTAAGGTTAGAAATTTGGCCAAGGGTAAAGAATATAGGATGATTTTGGATATTACTCCCCGACAGAGAGAGATATTGATTCAGGGAGGTCTTTTGAATACAATAAGATTAAAAGAAAATACTAACGACTAATTTAATAGTAGGAGGCAATTTAAATGGCTTACAATATTACTTTAATTCCTGGGGATGGAATTGGCCCGGAAGTAACTAGGGCGGCAAAAATGGTTTTGGAAGCTACTGGAGTAAAAATTAATTGGGAAATTGTGGAAGCTGGCGAAAAAATTATAGAAAAATATGGTACACCTCTTCCTGATTATGTGATAGATAGCATTAAAAGAAATAAGGTGGCATTAAAAGGACCGGTTACAACCCCGGTAGGCACAGGTTTTAGAAGTATTAATGCAACATTGAGGCAATCACTAAATCTTTATGCCAATGTAAGGCCTATAAAATCTTATGAGGGCGTTCCATCAAGATATGATGGCATTGATTTGGTAATAATTAGAGAAAATACAGAGGATCTTTACACAGGAATAGAGCACAAAATAGGAGAAGATGCTGCCGAAAGTATAAAGATAATAACCAGGAAAGCGAGTGAAAGAATTGCAAAGTTTGCTTTTGAGCTGGCCAGAAAAGAAGAAAGGAAGAAAGTTACAGCAGTTCACAAGGCAAATATAATGAAATGTACAGACGGACTTTTCTTAGATTGTGTTAGAAAAGTATCTCAAGAGTACCCTGAGATAATTTTTGAAGATGTGATAGTGGATGCGATGAGTATGAAGCTGGTTCAAACACCTCAAGATTATGAGGTATTAGTTATGCCTAATCTGTATGGAGACATATTGTCTGATTTGGCAGCAGGATTAGTTGGTGGTTTAGGGGTAGTGCCGGGAGCAAATATAGGAGATAGAGAAGTTGTGTTTGAACCAGCACACGGGTCAGCTCCGGAGTTAGATTCAAATATAGCTAATCCAACAGCAACAGTACTTTCCGGAATAATGATGTTAAGATATTTAGGAGAGAAAGAAGCTGCAGAGAGGGTGGAAAAAGCTGTAGTGAAAATTTTGAAAGAGGGTAAAAAATTAACTCCTGACCTTGGAGGTAATACAGGGACAACAGAGTATACTAACGCTGTCATAGATGCTATGGAATAAGTACGTTAAAAATTGTTTGACTACCAGGGGCACTCTTTTCTAATCCAAAAATGAGCCTAAAACAAGAGTCACACTTTCTTTTTATTGCCTTTTTAGTTTATAATTATAAAAGTAACTGCTTTAGAGGAATTACCCCTGATTACTAAAAAAGGAGTTCCAGGGGAATTACCCCTGAACAAATTTATGCATTGCTACTATTATAATATAAAAAGATTAATATTAATTTTTTTTCTGATTATATTTTTTGCTTCTTTATCACTTATACCAGCATTAGCTCAACAATTGGATGAAAATAGAAAAGATAGAATACAGCAATTTATACATCCCTCTCTATTTACGAAGTCAATTATTAAAAGGTCAAGCTTATAAGAAGCTACAAAGATGGGAATCGGCAGTTTATATATATATATAGAAACCTTTTAGAAAAATATCCTGATAGTTATTATGCCTTTCATATTCCCAGGGAAGCAAAGAAAGGTAACCTTGATCTTGAACGCATAATATTTCATAGCAAAGATATTTCAGTTAAAGAATTTAAAAATAACTATTTTCCCAAAAATAATCAAGCCCAACTATCAGCCTACCAAGCCAAATTGTTAAAAAATATTGGTATTTACCATGAATCTGTTTTGGAAATAATAAATGCTCTCAATCGGGAATCGGGAAATGTTTATTTGATGTATTTACTCACTGAAGCTTATCATCAGAGTGCTGAGTATTATAACGCCATTGGATGGGCGCAGACATTGTTCAACAATTTCCTTAATAGTAATAAAGTAGAGCAGATGCCTTTTCAGGTTTGGGAATATGTTTTTCCCATCCATTATGCCTCTATTATTGATTCATGGTCTTCTGATTATATATAATCTGGACCCATTTTTAATCTTATCCACTATTAAAGAGGAAAGTCATTTTAATAGGTATTCTGAATCCAGAGCAGGTGCCAGGGGTTTAATGCAAATTGTTTTATCAACAGGTGAATGGATTGCC